>TARA_R110002126_G_scaffold93166_1_pt1 | contig 9909 bp, 9 predicted proteins | sample TARA_R110002126 | Tara Oceans TARA_R110002126 (sample SAMEA4397536) | marine metagenome | biome: Polar Biome; feature: [DCM] deep chlorophyll maximum layer (ENVO:01000326); material: water (ENVO:00002006), including particulate matter (ENVO:01000060) such as... | depth 30 m | reverse complement strand
GCCTCCAGCGGGTCGCCCGTTCGTCCGACTGGCACAGCCCCGCCTGGCCCGACCCGTCGGCTCCGGCCTATGTCAATGCCGTCGCTTCGGTCGAGACCCGGCTGGGCCCGCGCTCCTTGCTCAACCTCCTGCACGAGGTCGAAGCCGAATTCGGCCGTACCCGCCACAAGCGATGGGAATCGCGTGTGCTCGATCTTGATTTGCTCGATTATCGCGGCGAACTTCATCGCGATGAGGCCGGCATGGAGGTGCCGCACCCGCGCATGACCGGCCGGGCCTTTGTACTCTTGCCCCTGGCGGAGATTGCGCCCGGCTGGCGCGAGCCTGGTGAGGGCCGGACGATCGAGGCCCTGATCAAGGCCCTGCAGCCCGCCGATGTGGCGGCGACCGTCAAGCTGCACTCCGTCGCCCGGTAAACGCGCACAGGCCTTGCCAGACCGGGGCAGTACCGATAGGACACGCGGTTCAAACTGCAGCGCTTGTTCAAGGAGATCGCGCGTATGGCCCGCGTCACCGTCGAAGATTGTATCGATAAGATCCCTAACCGTTTTCGCCTGGTTCTCCTGGCAGCGCACCGGGCCCGGAATATCTCCGCCGGTTCCGCGCTGACAATCGAACGCGATAACGACAAAAACCCCGTCGTCTCCCTGCGCGAAATCGCTGATGAGACCCTTGATCTCGACGTTCTTCGTGAGAGCCTTGTCAACGGCTTGCAGCGTGTCCTGCCGAGTGAAGACGAGGAAGAGGCCCGCAAGGCCGAAGGTCGCCAGGAATTCGAAGCCCTGCCGGCTCCGCCTGTCGAGCTTGATGAATCGGAAATGCTCAAGGCCCTGCAAAATGATCGGGACGGCGCGCCTGACGGCCGCCTCTAGCGCGCCTTGACTGCCGGGGCGAATATCTCTGATCCGGTTTCGCCGCCGCCCGACATACCGAGCGCGGACGAGCTGATCGAACGGATTCGGAAATATTTTCCGACCGTCGATGCGGACTATGTGCGCCGCGCCTATGATTTCGCCGAAGAAGCCCACCGGCCGCAACGCCGCCAGTCGGGTGAGCCCTATTTCGGGCATGTCGCAGCGGTCGCGGTCATCCTGACCGAACTGCGCATGGATGTCGCTACGGTCTGTACCGGCCTGCTTCACGACACCGTTGAGGACACGCCCGCCACCCTGGCCGATCTGGACACGCTGTTTGGCGGCGAGGTGGCGAGCCTGGTGGATGGCGTCACCAAGCTGGGCCAGATGGAGCTGCGCTCCAAACGCACCAAACAGGCGGAAAACCTGCAGAAACTGGTCGTTGCCATCTCCTCCGATGTCCGCGTCCTGATCGTCAAACTGTGCGATCGCCTGCATAATATGCGCACGCTCGGCGCCATTCCGCGTCCGGAGAAGCGCGAGCGCATCGCCCGCGAAACGCTGGAAATCTATGCGCCGCTGGCGCGCCGGATCGGGATCAACCGGGTCTGTGTCGAGCTCGAAGACCTGGCGTTCAAACACATCAATCCCGCCGCCCATGAATCGATTACGCGGCGGCTGCAATTGCTGCGCGACCAGCATTCCCAGGAAGTCGCCGTGGTCTCCGGGGCGATTACGGACAAGCTGGCCGCGGTCGGCATCGAGGCCCGGGTCTTCGGCCGCCAGAAACGGCCCTATTCGATCTGGCGCAAACTGGAGCGCAAGGGTCTGACCTTTGACGATATCGCGGATATTTATGCCTTTCGCGTCATCGTCGACACGCCGGATGATTGCTACCGGACGCTCGGGGTGATCCATCAGGCCTGGCGCAGCGTGCCGGAGCGGTTTCGCGATTTCATTTCCGTGCCCAAGCCGAATAATTACCGCTCATTGCACACCACCGTCGTTGGTCCCAATAGCGTAAGGATCGAATTGCAGATCCGCACCGAGGCGATGGAAGCGGTCGCCGAAAGCGGGGTCGCGGCGCATTGGCGCTATAAGGACAGCACGTATCGCTATGACCCGGACGCGGCCCAGGCGGCCGGCGGCGATCCGCTGGAGCGTTTGCGGCCCTTCGTTGAAATTCTCAACCAGGGCGGCGATCCCGACGAGTTTCTTGAGCACGCCAAGCTCGAAATGTTCGCCGACCAGGTCTATTGCTTCACGCCGAAGGGCGATCTGATTGCGCTGCCATCGGGCGCGACGCCGCTCGACTTCGCCTATGCGGTTCATACCGAGCTCGGCCACACCACTGTCGCGGCCCGGGTCAATGGTCGCGAGCGTCCGCTGCGCACCGAGCTGCACAATGGCGATGTTGTCCAGATCGTCAAAGGCGGCGTGCGTCAGCCACCGCAGGGCTGGGAAAGCCTGGCCGTGACCGGCAAGGCGCGGGCCGCGATCCGCCGCCTGATCCGCGAATCCGAACGTGAGGAATTCTGCCGTATCGGCAAGATCATGGCTGATCACGCCTTCCGCCGTGAGGGGCGTGCCCTGGTTGAAAAGGACCTCACCGAGGCAATCAGCCGGCTCGAGCTGAAGGATGTCGAAGGCCTGTATGAAGCGCTCGGGCGCGGCCGGATCACCTCGACCGGCCTGCTCAACGCCGTTTTCCCGGGCCGGCTCGATGATCGCGGCGACGCGGTCGAGCGCGATCTGATCGAGGACAAGAAGGCGCGCCTCTATGTGCGCGGACGTGGCCTGACGCCGGGCGTGACGCTGCATTTCGCCGAATGCTGTTCGCCGCTGCCCGGCGACCGTATTGTCGGTCTGCTGGTGCCCGAACGCGGGATCGAGATTCACACGATTGATTGCGAGCGCCTGGTCCAGTTCGAACAGGGCGAGATGGATCAATGGCTCGATCTCGACTGGACCGATGAGGCCGGCGCCAAGGCCGTCTCGATGGCGCGCATCAAGGCGGTGATGCACAATGAGCCGGGCGCGCTGGCCGAGATTGCCAAAACCGTCGGCGAGAATCGCGGCAATATTGCCAATGTGAAAACCTACAAACGGGCCGCCGATTTCTTCGAGATGGAATTTGACATCGAAGTGATCGACACCCGTCATCTGGCCAATGTGCTCGCGGCGATCCGGATGTGTTCATCCGTGGTCTCGGCGGAGCGGATGCGCGCCGAGCCCGGAGAACCCGACGAATGACACGCGAGGACGTCCTCAATGAATTTCGCGCCGCCGGCGCTTTGCTGGAAGGGCATTTCATCCTGTCTTCCGGCCTGCGCAGCGCGGTCTTCCTGCAAAAGGCAAAGGTCTTTGCCGACCCGGCGCGCACCGAGCGCCTGTGCCGCGCCCTGGCCGAGAAGGTCAAGGCGGAGCTGACCGAACAACCCACCATTATCGTCTCGCCGGCCGTGGGCGGCATTGTGCCCGGCTATGAGACGGCACGGCAAATGGGGCTGAACGCGCTTTATGTCGAGCGCGAAAATGGCGAGTTTACCCTGCGTCGCGGTTTTGAGCTGGGCCCCGAGGACCGCGTGCTGGTGGTCGAGGATATCGTCAGTACCGGCCTGTCCTCGCGCGAATGCATCGAGGCGATCCAGGCGACGGGCGCGACCGTGATTGCCGAGGCCTGCCTCGTTGATCGCTCGGGCGGTGAGGCCGATGTCGGCGTGCCGCTGATCGCGTTGACGCAATACAAGGTGCCCGCCTATCCCGCCGATCAATTGCCGCCCGAACTGGCCGCCATTCCCGCGATCAAGCCCGGCAGCCGGGGTCTGGCCTGATGCTTCGCCTCGGCGTTAATATCGATCATGTCGCCACCATTCGTAATGCGCGCGGGGGCGCGCATCCTGATCCCGTGCGGGCTGCGCGCCAGGCCGCGGAGAGTGGCGCCGACGGGATTACCGCGCATCTGCGCGAGGATCGCCGCCATATCACCGACAGCGATATCGACCGCTTGATGGCCGAGATCGATCTGCCGCTCAATCTGGAGATGGCGGCGACGCCGGAAATGCTGACCATCGCCCTGCGTCACAAGCCGCATGCGGTCTGCCTGGTGCCGGAAAAGCGCGAGGAGCGCACCACCGAAGGCGGTCTCGATATCGCCGCCGGCCATAATCACCTTGCGCCCTATGTGCGTCAGCTCGGCGAGGCTGGCATTCGCGTCTCGCTCTTCATCGAGGCCGACCCGGTGCAGATCGCGGTCGCCGAGGCGATGGGCGCCAGCGTGGTTGAGCTGCATACCGGTGCCTATTGCGAAGCGGCGCTGCGCGGCGACACCGAGGCCGTCGCCGGGCATCTGGAATTGCTCAAGATTGGTGCCTCGGAGGCCTTTCGCCGCGGACTGGAAGTCCATGCCGGCCACGGTCTGACCTATGACACGGTGAAACCCATTGCCGCGATCCCGGAACTGGCCGAGCTCAATATCGGGCATTTCCTGATCGGCGAGGCGATCTTCCGCGGCCTGCGTGAAGCGGTGACGACCATGCGCGGCCTGATCGCCGAAGCGCGTGATGAAGCCGGCATTGTGACATGATCATCGGCCTCGGATCCGACCTGATGGATATTCGCCGGATCGAGCGTTCGCTGGAGCGTTTCGGCGACCGTTTCGTGCAGCGTGTCTTTACCGAGGTTGAGCAGGCAAAATCCGAAGCGCGCCGCATGCGCGCTGCCAGCTATGCAAAGCGATTTGCCGCCAAGGAGGCCGGCGCCAAGGCGCTCGGCACCGGGATTGCGCGCGGTGTGTCGTGGAAGGAAATCGGTGTCATCAATCTGCCCGGCGGCAAGCCGACCCTGGCCTTCACAGGCCGGGCGCTGGAACGTCTGATCGCGCTGACGCCAGAGGGAATGGAAGCCCATGCCCATATCACCATCACCGATGACCACCCTTACGCCCAGGCCTTCGTGGTGATTGAAGCGCGTCTGATCGGCACCGCCCATGGTTGATCCGACGGCTGATCTGGAGACCCGTATCGGCTATGTCTTCAAGGACAGGAAGCTGATCGAGCGGGCGCTGACCCATTCCAGTTATGGCGATGGCCGGCCGGGCTTTCGCAGCTATGAGCGGCTGGAGTTTCTCGGCGACCGCGTGCTCGGCATGATGACGGCCGAAGCATTGTACCAGGCCTTCGATACTGCGGCCGAGGGCGCCCTGGCACCGCGCCTCAATGCGCTGGTGCGCAAGGAAACCTGCGCCGATGTCGCCCGAGCCATCGATCTCGGCTCGGCCCTGCGCATGGGGCGTTCCGAAGAGAAGGGCGGCGGCCGCGCCAAAACCTCTATCCTCGGCGATGCCTGCGAGGCACTGATGGCGGCGCTTTATCTCGATGGCGGCCGGCCTTGTGTCCAGGCGTTCTATGACGCCCACTGGTCTGACAAGATCGAGGCCTTGAAGCACAAGCCGCGCGACGCCAAATCCATGCTGCAGGAATGGGCGGCCAAGGCGGGTCACGGCGCGCCGCGCTACCAGCTCACAACGCGCTCCGGCCCCGACCATCGCCCGGTGTTTACCGTTGAAGTCACAATTTCACCGCTTGCGCCGGCGATCGGCGAGGGCGGAAACAAACAGGCGGCCGAACGCGCCGCCGCAAAAAACCTGTTGAACAGAGAGGGCCATGATGTCGGCTGAACCCGAAACCCGATTTGGCTTTGCCGCCGTGATCGGATCCCCCAATGCCGGCAAATCGACCCTGGTCAATGCGCTCGTCGGCGCCAAGATTTCCATCGTGACCCACAAGGTGCAGACGACACGTTTTGCGGTGCGCGGCGTGGCGATCGAGGAGAAGACGCAGATCTGTCTGGTCGACACACCCGGCGTCTTCGCCCCGAAAAACCGTCTCGACAAGGCGATGGTGCGCGCCGCCTGGAGCGGCGCCGATGATGCCGATTGTGTGGTTCATGTGATCGATGTCGGCGCCCGCGACCGCATCGAGCAGGGCCAGGGCAAGCCTGGTGACCGCTTGATGGTCGAGGATGATGACCGCGTCATGGAAGGCCTCAAACTGGCCGGCCGCCAGGCGACACTCGTGCTCAACAAGATCGACACGATTGATAGCGACCATCTGCTCGCAATGTCGAAAGAGCTCTATGATTCCGGGATTTATTCCGACGTTTTCATGATTTCCGCCAAGAAGGGCTTCGGCGTTCCCCTGCTGAAAGCCCATCTGGCCAGCCTGATGCCGGAAGGTGTCTGGCACTATCCTGAAGACCAGATCGCCGATCTGCCGCAGCGCCTTCTGGCCGCGGAAATCACGCGCGAGAAAGTCTATCTGCGTCTGCACGAGGAATTGCCCTACGCTTCGATGGTCGAGACGGAGAGCTGGAAGAAGCTGCGCGACGGCTCGGTGCGCGTCGAGCAGTCGATCATCATCGAACGCGACAGTCAGAAACCCATCGTGCTGGGCAAGCATGGCTCCGCCGTCAAGGCGATCGGCGAGGCGGCCCGGCGCGAGCTCGAGGAAATGCTCGGCTGCCGCGTCCACCTCTTCATCAATGTGAAGGTCGACCCACGCTGGATGGCGCGCCGCGCCCACTTCTCCGATGTCGGGCTTGATTTTGATGCCTAGCCTCGCTGTGATGAGACCTGCGATGGAATGGTCTGATAGCGGCATTGTCCTGGCGGTGCGGCCGCACGGGGAAACCAGCGCGATCATTGAAGTGCTGACGGCGGAAAATGGCCGCCATGCCGGCCTCGTGCGCGGCGGGCGGTCGCGCGTCATGCGGCCGGTGCTGCAGCCGGGCAATCGCGTCGCCGTCACCTGGCGTGCGCGGCTGGCCGATCATCTGGGTTCGTTCACCGTCGAGCCCGAGCATCTGGGCGCCGGTGCCGTGATGGAAGATCGCGCGGCGCTGGCGGGCCTCAACTCGGCCTGTGCTGTCGCGGTGATGGCCTTGCCCGAGCGTGAGGCTCACAGACAGGTTTATGACGGGTTTGGCGTCTTCCTGGCGGCACTCGATGACGAGGACCTCTGGCCGGCGCTCTATGTCAGCTGGGAGGCGGGGCTTCTGTCCGATCTCGGCTATGGCCTCGATCTCGATACCTGCGCCGTCACCGGCGTCGTCGACGATCTGACCCATGTCAGCCCGCGTACCGGCCGCGCCGTCTGCCGCGAGGAGGCCGCGCCCTATCTGGCCAAACTGCTCGAAATCCCCGGCTTCATGCAGGGCTCCGGGGTGATTGAACCCGGCGATATCGCCATGGGCCTGGCCCTGACCGGCTATTTCATCGACCGCCGCGTGCTCTGGCCCATCGACCGGCAATTGCCCGAAGCCCGCACGCGCATGATCGCGGAGCTGGAGCGGGTGGGGCGGCTTTAGCGGTGCGTGGCGGGCCGATTTTGGCTCCGTCCTGACCTGTCTGGCCAATGCCCGGACCGGTTTCATGACGCCCGCCTTGCCAGTCAATTGCCCGTAATTAAGTTGATCCACAAGCGGTTGCGCTTCACGTCTTCGGGCTTCTTGGGAGGACGATTTAATGATTTTTTTGAACAAGGTGAGTGTCATTGCTGTTGCTGCAATGGCCGTCACACAGGCTCCGGCCTGGGCGCAGGACGCGATCAATGCCGCTGAACGCGATGCGGCAGTGGCCGCGCTGGCCCAGGTGATTGAAGACGAATTCTTCGATGCGGACCGTGCCGCGACCATCGCGTCGGGAATGCGGACGGCCGAGGATGATGGCGCCTTTGACGACGCTGCCACCGCGCAGGCCCTGGCCGAAGCGCTGACGGAACATCTGCACCAGCAGGACCGCCATTTCTCGGTGCGCTATATCGGACCGGAGGCGGCGGCGGCGCAATTGGCACGCAGGGCATCAGACGATAGCGGCGCGCGCGACGCTGCTGATGCCGCGCAGGTCGCTCAGTTGGCCCGGCGCAATTTCGCTTTCGATGCGGTGGAAATCCTGCCGGGCAATATCGGCTATATCGAGCTGCGTGGCTTCGCCCCGATTGATCCGGCCGAGGCCACGGCCCGCGCCGCGCTCGCCTTCGTCGCCCACACCGATGCTATCATTTTCGACCTCCGCCGTAATGGCGGTGGCGACCCGACCATGGTGCAATATCTGACCAGCCATTTTCTCGAGCCGGGCGGCGAGACGCTGATCAATACCTTTGTCTCGCGCGATTACGAATACCCAAACCAGATGTGGTCCCTGCCCAGTCATCCGGCGGGTCATCGTCCAGACGTTCCGATTTATGTGCTGACCAGCGGCCGTACTGCCTCGGCAGCTGAAGGCTTCTCTTATCATCTCCAGGCCATGGAACGTGGCACACTGGTGGGCGAGACGACCTATGGCGCCGGCAATCCGGGGGGTGTTCAGATCGTCCCGGAAGGTTACGGGGTTTTCGTCTCGACCGGTTCCGCCCGTAACCCGATCACCGGCACAAACTGGGAAGGCACTGGCGTGACACCCGATATCGAAATTGATGCCGACCAGGCTCTCGACCGGGCCATGATGGAGGCTTATGGCTTGCTTGAGTCGTTGGCTGCGGATGAGAATCATCGCCGCGAGCTGGGCTGGATACGTGAGGGGCTGGAAGTCGCCCGGAATCCGGTCGTCTTGTCCGAGACAGAACTGGCACGCTATGCTGGCGATTTCGGGCCGCGTGATATCCGCGTCGAGAATGGTGGGCTGGTCTATCAGCGCGAGGGCCGCGATCCGGTTCCGCTCATCGCCCTGGGCGAGCACCGGTTCAAATTCGCCGATGATGATTCCTATCGCCTCGTCTTCCAGCTGAATCGCCGCGGGCGGGTGGAAGCTCTGGAATTGCGCCTTCTTGATGGCCGGACCGAGCTCAACCCGGTCGTTCGCTAATCCGGTGGAGGGGGTGGGGTTTGGACCCCGCCCCGCAATCGGGCCAGAATCAACCGTTGAAAAGCCGGGACCAGGCCCGGTTTTCTCCGATCTGCCTGCGCCCCGTCCCTGTCCCACAAGCCAATCGCCCTATACTGAAGCCCACGAATCACGAGGCGTAATTCCATGGGCGATAATTTCGATCCTGATGCCGGTCATATCATCGAGGAAAACTTCGATGAGGCGCTGTCCAAGCGCTATCTGGCCTATGCGCTGTCGACGATCACCCAGCGGGCGCTGCCCGATGCCCGTGACGGTCTGAAACCGGTCCATCGCCGGCTGCTGCATGCGATGCGCGAGCTGAAGCTGAACCCGGAATCGGCCTTCAAGAAATCGGCGCGTGTCGTCGGTGATGTGATCGGTAAATACCACCCCCATGGCGACCAGTCGGTCTATGAGGCGCTGGTGCGTCTGGCCCAGGATTTCGCCTCTCGCTATCCGCTGGTCGAGGGCCAGGGCAATTTCGGTAATATTGACGGCGATAGCGCGGCCGCCATGCGTTACACCGAGACCCGCCTGACCAAGGCGGCCGAATTATTGCTGCAGGATATCGAGCACGGCACGGTCGATTTCGAGGACACTTATGACGGCTCCGAGCGCGAGCCGCTGGTCCTGCCGGGCGCGTTTCCAAACCTTCTGGCCAATGGCTCGACCGGCATCGCCGTCGGGATGGCGACCTCGATCCCGCCGCACAATGCGTACGAGTTGTGCAAGGCTGCGCGGCATCTGATCAAGAAGCCCGACGCCGAGACCGTCGACCTCCTGAAATACGTCAAGGGCCCTGATTTCCCGACCGGCGGCATCATCATCGAGCCGGAAGCGGCAATCCGCGAGGCCTATGAGACCGGACGCGGCGGCTTCCGGGTGCGGGCAAAATGGGAGCTGGAAGATGTCGGCCGCGGCATGTGGCGCATCGTCATCACCGAGATTCCCTACCTGGTGCAGAAATCCAAACTGGTCGAACGCATCGCCCTGATGATGGAAGCCAAGCGTCTGCCGCTGCTGGAAGACGTGCTCGACGAGAGTGCCGAGGATATCCGACTGGTGCTGGAGCCGAAGAGCAAGCTGGTCGATCCGGAGCTCTTGATGGAGTCGGTGTTCAAGCTGACCGATCTGGAAAACCGTTTCCCGCTCAATCTCAATGTGCTCGACCCT
>TARA_R110002126_G_scaffold70101_11_pt1 | contig 9930 bp, 9 predicted proteins | sample TARA_R110002126 | Tara Oceans TARA_R110002126 (sample SAMEA4397536) | marine metagenome | biome: Polar Biome; feature: [DCM] deep chlorophyll maximum layer (ENVO:01000326); material: water (ENVO:00002006), including particulate matter (ENVO:01000060) such as... | depth 30 m | reverse complement strand
CCCCCCGGCCATATCATTGAGTTCTGTACGTGGAGCGTGCAGGGTTTTGCGAAGCGGGGGCTTGGGAGTGGAAGCTGAATGCGACCTCTGAAATCCATCGTCACAGCCTGCCTGGCATCTGTAGCCCTGCTCGCGCCGGTTTCGGCACAATCGCTGATCCGCGATACCGAAATCGAGCACACATTGCGCGAGTACGCCGATCCCCTGCTCGATGCGGCGGGTTTGACCCCGTCCAATGTGCACCTCTACATCATCGCCGATCCGTCGATTAATGCCTTCGTGACGGGCGGTCAGAACATTTTTCTGCACACCGGCATCATTATCGAAGCCGAGACCCCCAATCAGCTCAAGGGCGTGATCGCCCACGAAACCGGCCATATCGCTGGCGCTCACCTGGCGCGGGTCGGCGATGGCCTCGGCGCCGCACAGGTTCCGATGTTTATCTCGCTCGGCCTCGGCCTGTTGGCTGCTTTCGCTGGCGAGGGTGGCGCGGCCGGCGCGTTGATGGCCTCAAGCCAGCAATTCGGCGCTCTCTCCTTCATGACCTATAGCCGCGCCCAGGAAGCCTCCGCTGACCAGGCCGCGTTGCAATATCTGGAGACCAGCGGCCAATCATCGGAGGGCCTGGTCGAGTTCTTCGAGCGTTTCCGCTATCAGGAAGTGATGTCGGATGCGCGCCGCTTTCCCTATTTCCGCTCTCACCCGCTCTCATCGGAACGCATCTCCATTCTGCGCAATAATGCCGATGCCGCCGACCATGTGAATGTCGATGACACGCCCGAGGAAATTGCGAACCTGCAACGTCTGCAGGGCAAGATCTACGGCTTCCTGACCGAGCCGGAATTCGTCCTTTACCGTTATCCGCGCACGGATCAGAGCCTGCCGGCCCGCTATGCCCGTGCCGTCGCCTATTTCCGCGTGGCCCGTCTGGACGAAGCCCGCCTGGAGATTGAGAGCCTGATCGCCGAAGAGCCCGATAATCCCTATTTTCAGGAGCTCTACGGGCAAATGTTGTTCGAGACCGGAAATATCCGGGAATCCATCCCCTACCATGCGCGTTCCGTCGAGCTTGAGCCGACCGCACCGCTGCTTCGGCTGAATTTGGCGATTTCACAGATTGCCACCGACGATGACAGCTTGCTCGAGGAGGCCGAAGGCCATCTTCAGGTCGCGCTTGATATCGAGCCCGACAATGCCTTCGCCTGGTACCAACTCTCCATAGTGCATCAACGCAATGGCGATACGGCACTGGCCCAGCTGGCCGTTGCGGAGCAGGCCTTCTCGGTTGGGGATGCCGGCCGGGCCATGATGTTTGCCGGGCGCGCGCGGACTTCGCTCGACCAGGGCACACCAGCGTGGGTCCGCGCCACGGAGATCGAGACGATCAGCGCGCCCCTCGCCGCAGAACAACGCCGCCAGCGGCGCATCCACCTGCACTGAGCAATGGGCACGAACGAACCGGCCAATGAGGCGCACCCCACGGCATCGCTGACCGTGGCGGCTATAGAGCGCCTGGCAGAAATCGCGCCGGATGACTGGAACGGTATCGCCAACCCAAATGGCGCTGAATACGATCCATTTCTGAGCTGGAATTTCCTGCAAGCGCTTGAGGAAAGCGGCTGCGTGGGCGGCGAAACCGGCTGGGCGCCGCACCATCTTCTCGCGCGTGATGCGACCGGTGCGCTCAAGGGCGCCCTGCCCCTCTATCTCAAATTCCACAGCCAGGGCGAATATGTCTTCGACCATGGTTGGGCCGAGAGTTTTGAACGGGCTGGCGGGCGCTATTACCCCAAACTCCTGACCGCCATTCCCTTCTCGCCGGTGACCGGACGCAGGATCCTCGCAACCGACCTGGCGGTTCGCGGCGCGTTGGTGAGCGGCGTGATCGAAGCTGTGCGCCAATGGGGCGTGTCGAGTTGGCATGTGAACTTCCCGACGCCCGACAACTGGTCGGAACTGGGCAATGCTGGCCTGCTGCAGCGCATCGATCGGCAGTTCATCTGGTCCAATCGCGGCTATACCAGCTATGACGACTTTCTCGGCGCGCTCTCATCGCGCAAGCGCAAGGCGCTCCGCAAGGAACGGGCCTCGGCCCAGGCCGGGCTGGAGATCGAGCATCTGACAGGTGCCGATCTCAAGCCGGAGCATTGGGACGTCTTCTTCGCCTGCTATCAGGATACCGGCGCGCGCAAATGGGGCCGCCCCTACCTCAATCGCGAATTCTTCGAGCTGATCCACCAACGCATGGCAGACGAGGTCCTGCTCGTGCTGGCGAAGAAGGACGGCCGCTACATCGCCGCTGCGCTCAACTTCATTGGCTCCCATGCCCTGTATGGCCGCTATTGGGGCCTTCTGGAGGATCATCCCTACCTGCATTTCGAGCTCTGCTATCACCAGGCCATCGATGTCGCGATCAAGCTTGGCCTCGACCGTGTCGAAGCCGGCGCCCAGGGCGAGCACAAGCTGGCGCGCGGCTATCGTGCGCAACCGGTTTATTCGGCTCACTGGATCGCCCATGAGGGGTTCAGGCACGCTGTCGGCGAGTATCTCGAACGCGAACGCCCGGCCGTGCTGGCCGATATCGCTTCGCTGGATGCGGAAAGCCCGTTCAAGGCTTCAGATTGATGACAGAATCGACCCGACCTCTGCCCTCGCCCTGGCTTGGGCACGCTCTTGTCGCAACCAGCGCCCTGCAAGCCGCTGGCATACCGGCGCAAATCGCGGACTACCACATACTTCACATCTATCCACACCTTGAATTTGGCTATTGCCGCGCCCGAATACTCATACCTCCGGCGTGCATCGCAACCGCGCACGCTGTGCTCTCAGCCGCCCAGATAGCCGAAGTCGAGCCGCTTTATCCCTGTCCGAAATGCGCGGGTGAAACCCGCCGGCGCAAGCGTATCTTGGCGATGACCGCGATCACCATTTTGGGGAGCTTCTTTCCCTTCTATCGGCGAGCGCGACGCTGTGGTGCCTGCCATATGAATATCGAGGCACCGCCCCGCATGGCCTTTACCGCAGAGGAACTGGGCTATGATCCCGAGCCCCGCTGGCCGAACCTCTGGGCGACGCTCATGGAAATTCGCGCCCGGATGCGCCGGAGACGTTATGAGTGATGCTGAACCGAACAGGCACCCGGCGAATGAGATGCTGGATTGCCCCACAATGGAGACACGCTATGAGCCTGACCGGCACCTATGATCCCGACAATATCTTCGCCAAGATCCTGCGCGGCGAGATGCCCTGCGTGAAAGTTTATGAGGATGACAGCGTCCTCTCCTTTATGGATATTTTCCCGCAGGCGCCCGGCCATGTGCTCGTCGTGCCCAAGGAAGCGGCCTGCAATGCGCTGGAGATGAGCGATGACGCCCTCGCAGCGGCAATGCTGCGGGTCAAGAAGATCGGCAATGCGGTCAAGGCCGCGCTGGCGCCAGACGGCATCATGATCGCGCAGCTCAATGGCGCTCCGGCCGGGCAAACCGTCTTCCATGTCCATTTCCACATCATCCCGCGCAGCGAAGGCGCCCAGCTCGCCATGCATGCCGGCGGCAAGGCCGATATGGATGAGCTCACCGCCCAGGCCAGAAAGATCGCCTCGTTTCTCGATTGAGCCAGGCGGCCCTTTGCACCAAGGTGTGGGACTTGCCGCGCCCGGCTCCGGGCAATTTGACGGCTAAGTTGAGGAGATGACCGTGCTGAACTTCATCGCAGACATCATAAAGCCCGCTCTGACGATCGCGGTGACGGTCATCCTGATCCTGGTCGCGGCTTCTGTCTTCTCGCCGGAATTCAACATCTGGATCCAGGATCACCTGCCGATCTGGCAAAGCCTGGACGGGATGATCGAAGCTATCCGGGAATGGCTGGGGATCGCCCGCGAGGAAAGGCCCTGGTGGCAATTCTGGGGTTGAGACTGCTGGCACTAAACGTCAGACGGTGACGCCTCACGCCTGTTCGCGGATCACCGCCAGGAAAGCCTCGCCCAGATCGGCCAGCTTCTTCGGTCCGACGCCATTGACCGCCGCCAATTGTTCGAAGTTTTCGGGTCGCAAATGGCACATATCGATCAGGGTGGCGTCGGAGAAAATCACGTAGGCCGGGACATTGCGCTCCGCCGCAAGGTCGCGGCGCAAACCCTTGAGCGCAGACAGCAATCCGGCATCCACATCCGCTTCGGCGGCCATGCTGGCGGCACTGCGCCGCGGCTTCTTCTCGCCCTTGCCCGGCACGATTTCGCGGAGCTCGAATGTCTCGCGTCCGCGCAGCACGGCATCGCCGCGTTCGGTCAGTTTAAGGGCGCCATACTGGTCGATATCGACCTTGAGATAGCCGCCCGCCACCGCCTGTCGGATCAAGCCCTGCCAGAAGGGTTTCGGGCGGTCCTCGCCGACGCCGTACGTGGGGAGCGCATCATGCCCCCGGGCCCTCACCTTGTCGGTATCGCCGCCTCGCAATACGTCAATCACATGGCCTCCGCCGAAGGATTGCCCGGTGCGCAAAATGGCCGAAAACAACATTTGCGCCTCGCGTGTGCCGTCGAGCAGTTTGGGGGGATCGAGGCAGATATCGCAATTCCCGCACGGCTTTGAGCCCGGCTCGCCGAAATAGGACAGAAGCGTGATACGGCGGCATTGGGTTGCCTCGCAATAGGCTAGCAACGCATCGAGGCGCTGGTGCTCGCGGCGCTTGTGAGCGTCGTCCTCGCCATCGCTGTCGATAAAGCGGCGCCGCAGGCTGGCATCACCGAGGCCATAGAGCATCATCGCATCAGCGGGGGCACCGTCGCGACCAGCCCGGCCGATCTCCTGGTAATAGGCCTCCATCGAGCCAGGCATGTTGAGATGGAAGACATAGCGGATATCGGGCTTGTCGATCCCCATCCCGAACGCGATCGTCGCCACCATGATCACGGCCTCTTCGGCCATGAAAATCTCCTGGTTCTCACGCCGTTGCTCCGGCGACATGCCGGCATGATAGGACAAAGCGCGATAGCCTTCGGCCTGGAGCAAGGCTGCGACCTCTTCGGTCAGCTTGCGCGACAGGCAATAGACAATACCGGATTGGGTCCGACGTTCGGCGAGAAAACCGAGCAATTGCGGCTTCCACTGGGTTTTCGGCGTCACGCCGAGGGTCAGATTGGGCCGGTCAAAGCCGCGCACCACCGTATCGCCCTCACCACCAAACAGTTTTTCGGCGATATCGGTGCGGGTGGCGCTGTCGGCGGTGGCCGTGAAGGCCGCGAGTGTCGCTTCAGGGAAATGGTGTTTGAGCTGGGAGAGTTGCTCGTATTCGGGCCGGAAGCTGGCGCCCCATTTGGAAATGCAATGCGCTTCATCGACCACGAACAGGCCCGGATTCACCGGTTTGAGTGCGTCGAGCATGCGCCCCGTCATCAGCCGTTCCGGCGAGAGATAGAGCAGTTTTGCCTCGCCCGACTGGAAGGCTCGCCAGGCGGCGACATTCTGTTCGCGATCACGCCCGGAATGGATCGCCGCCGCCGTCACCCCATTGGCCGCCAGCCCGGCAATCTGGTCATCCATCAAGGCGACAAGCGGCGAGATGATGATCGAGGGCCGCCCCAGCATCAGCGCCGGAACCTGATAACACAGCGACTTGCCCGCCCCGGTCGGCATCACGCACAGCGTATGCGTCCCCGCCAGCAAGCGCTCGACGATGGGCAGCTGGCCTGGCCGGAATTCAGGGAAGCCGAATACGGATTTGAGGATGGATTGCGGGGATTGGGTCATGGGGATGGGGGATTTCCGGAAGGTTGGTCAGGCGCGCGGACACTATCCTGTGTGGTTATTGGCGGCCATCACCGCACTTCCCTCGAATGCAGCACGCGCAGAATGATGATGCGGTCTTTCGTCAATTCATAGCGCAGTTGATACCAGCCGATCAGGAGGCGCCGCACGTCACGTCCACCAAATCCATCGAGCCGGGTGCCGATCCTCGGCAGCGCTCGAAGCCGGGCTTCGCTCCCGACAATTTCCCGTACAGCCTCGCCCGCGGCGCGCAAATTTACCGGCGCCAGAAACTGGTGAAGGCGTTCCAAATCTGCCAATGCCAAACTCGACCAAACCAGCCTCACGGCTTCGGCAGTGGCAGCGGCAATGGCAGCGGCGCATCCGTCCCAAGACCTTTGGCCCAGGCTTCAACCCGGACGTGATCGACGAGCTGGCCGGCATCCGCTGCAGCGAGCCCCTCACGGGTCATTCGATCCCACTCATCCTCCTGGCTGATCCAGTCGGTGAGAGCCTGTTTGACGATCCATCCCTTGGAGCGCTCCTGGCGTTGGGCGTATTCGTCAAGGCGCTTGGCGAGGTCTTCCGGAAGATGCGCCGTAACGACACGGGTGGGCTTTTCGGGCATGGATATCTCGGTGATTAGCTTTCAATCAGATTGATTGTAAGCGCCACGACGCGCTTCTCCAAACGAAAACGGCGCCCCAAACGGCGCGCCGCCACGTCCGCCATCGCAGCGTAATCACGGAATAAATGGGTGCCTGTCACAATTTATTTCTGTCACCCCTTAATTCGGGATTTTGCGTTTTCCGCGGCAAACACACTGCCAGTCTGCCACTCTGTCATTAGGGGGCTGCAGCCCTGCAGACACAGGCCCGGACGCCATGACAGGGCGGATGGCAGGGACTGCCACTCTGCCATTGCAGAACCGGCCTTGCGCCAGGGTCATGCCGGCCGCCGGCGGCATTCCGGCGCGGCGCGGGCGTGTGTGTGGGGATCAATCGACGATGTCAAAGAGCGAAGCGGCCACGATCATAACCCCGCGCCGCCGGGGGCGGACAAGTTGGGCCGGGGGAGACGGCCACGCTTTCAAGAAACGGGACCCTGCCCGGGCGGTGGCGTATTGACGTGAGAAGGCTGCGCCTGAGGCGAGAACTTTATGGCGCGGGCGGGATGTCACCCGGCCGGGTCCAGCGATCCGCGTCGGCATGGGGGCACCATGGCTCACGGCGTGCGGCGTGTGGATCAGGCCATCGCGGGGCCAAACCCCGCCCTGAAAACCATGCCGGGATCCGGCCAGGCTGGACTTGAGCTGTCAAGGGTCTCGACCGCGCAGCGGCGCCTGCGGCGCCCTTGACAGCTCAAGTCCAGTCTGGCGCCCTGCTTGGCAAGGATTTCAGGGATCGTCCTGCCCGGCGCGGGCCGGGACAGGATTGGAAATTTAATTGGTATTATAGAAGCTTGGCTTGCTGGAATGGGGTCTATCACCATATCTTCAGGACCTCCCTGGAATGCAGCACCCTCAGGGCGGCGATGTGGCCTTAAATTAAGCCTCGGCCTCGCCACTTCTATGCTCGTTCAGAAACGCAATGAACGCTTGATCTTCGCGAATGGCATCGGGACCGGAGCTCCCTCAGCGATCAATGGCGTTCCCTACCGCTAGCCACACTCACATGTTCGGGCTCCACATGAACATCCAGGCGCCGAAAATGCCGAGGGCTGTCACGGCGGTGCCGAGCAGCATCAGGCCGGTGGCCATCCATTTGAAGCCCGCCTTCGGGCTGTCGCCGGCGCGCATGTAGAGTTCCAGCACGGCGAGCGGGAGCAGGTAGCAGAGGAAGGAGATAGAAATGTCGAAGGGGCCGTCGAGATTGTCGCCGACGCCGACGGGGCCCTGCATCACGATGATCCAGGCCATGAAACCGAGCCGATAGAACCAGACGGCATTGACGAGGATGAACAGGCGCATCGCCCAGCGGCGATGCCGGTCGATCTGGCGCCGGACGGCGAAATTGAGGGCGATAGCTGAGGCGACCAGGATCAATATCCCGTCAATGCTCAGCCCGATTGAGCCAATATCGCTCAGGCGAGCCCCGCGGCCCCAGATCATCCACAATCCGCCGACAGCCATGAAGACCGAAATGATCATGAAGAGACGGCCATTCCAGCGGTGCACGACGGGGATGCGGTGACGGATTGCGGGGATGAGCTGCAGACTGCCGCCAATCGTCACCACGGCCGCGAGCAGGACATGGGCGGCGAACATGAAATTGCCGAAGGCGTCGCCGGCGGCAAATCCTATGATAAGTCCGGTATCATCCCAGGCCGCGTAATCGCCGGCGGCGGTCGTCAGGCCATAGGCGACGGCGATATAGGCGACGAAGAGCCATTGGCCGGTCAGAGCGACCAGAAACCAGAGAATACCCGATGATTTCAAGGCCCACTGGGCGGCGCGGGACTGCAACCGGGGCGATGTTTCTGTGTTAGTCATGAGCTGATCCTCGAATGTGACGCAGGACAAAGGGCTGTGTTCCAGCCTCGCCGATCAGTCTTGCCGCCCAGCCGCGCCGCCGTCCCGCCGATTTGGAAATCGACCGGTATTGGCCGGGGCATCACCAGCAAGCCCCTTGCCTGGCGCGGCCAGCCGGTGTCAATTTTGTGAGGGGACGAGATTACGAGGACCGCGCATGGCCGATTTCACTCTGACACTGCAGGTTCTGGTGCTGGCGCTCGCCGCAATCTGGATCGCCCTCGCCCTGCAGCGCGGCGAGCGGACGACACTCGATTGGGCCTGGAGCTTCCTGTGCCTGGCGGTCGGGGCCATGGCCTTGCGCGGTATTATCGGATCCGCAGGCGGGTTCGCTGATTCCGCATTGTCAGTCTTCTCCGCCGGCGGTTGCGGAGCCGCATGGCTGGTGTCGCGCGCGGTGTTCCGACCCGGCGCCGCGATCCGCTGGCCACACATCTTGCTGGTCTCGATCATCATATTACCCTCACTGGCCGACCGCCTGCTCGTGGGCAGCAATAGTGCCGTGCTGCTTGGCGAGGCCGGGCTGCACACATTGCGGGAAATCCTCGGCAGCGCCCAAACCCTGACCAGTTCCACAGTGCTGGTCCTGGCCTTCTGGGAAGCCATGAATGGTTGGCGGTCAGACCAGCCGGTGCGCGAGCGTAATCTGCGGATCGCCTATGCCAGCGTCTATGCGCTTTGCCTCGGAGCCAGCCTCTTCCTGGCGGACAATATCGAGGGGCCGGTCGCAGAATTGATCCCGTTTGCGGCCGCCCTCACCATTCTTGTACTGGGAGGCGCAACCATCAGCTATCGGCGCCACTTCCCCCTGCCCGCCCCGGATACGGCTTCGTCCCGTCAGGGAGCGAAGGCGCCGCGCCCGCAACCGACCGCCGAGGAAACACGGCTTGGCCGCGCGATCGAGCGCACCCTGCTCGAGGATCGGGCCTATCTCGATGCCGAACTGAAAGTGGCCGAGTTGGCAAAACGGCTCAGGGAACCCGAATACAAGATCAGCCGCGCCATCACCGGCGCACTGGGCCGGGCCAATTTCAATCAGCTCGTCAATAGCTACCGGGTCGCCCATGCGGCGCGGCTCCTGGCGGATCACAGCCGGGCCGAACAACCCATTCTCGATATTGCGCTCGAAAGCGGCTTCGCCTCGCTTGGCCCGTTCAACCGGGCCTTCAAGGACAGTCAGAAGATGACGCCGCGCGAGTATCGCCGGGCTCGCTCTCCTCTGGACGAGCATGGCTCCGGCGATGCCGTCCATTTCGGTTGAGCTGGGCTGCGAGGCGCTGGCTGATCGCTGCTTGTCATCCGGTCACAACGAAAAACGGCGCCCCATCGGAGCGCCGCTTTCTTTTGTTATCAGCCTGAAGTGGAAGCCTAGACCTCGACCTTCTTGCCTTTTTTGCCGGCTTTCGCACTGCGTGGCAGCAAGCGGTCGCCCGGGGTGATGTGGAAGTCGAGTCGGCTATCATCGGCCGGATCGATATCGACCTTGACCAGTCCACCCTTGGCGAGTTCACCGAACAGGATCTCGTCGGCCAACGGCTTCTTGATATGCTCCTGAATGACGCGGCCCAACGGGCGCGCACCGAAACGGCTGTCATAGCCGCGCTCGGCGAGCCAGGCGGTGGCATCCGGGGTCAGTTCGAAAGTCACGCCGCG
>TARA_R110002126_G_C10487085_1_pt1 | contig 9938 bp, 20 predicted proteins | sample TARA_R110002126 | Tara Oceans TARA_R110002126 (sample SAMEA4397536) | marine metagenome | biome: Polar Biome; feature: [DCM] deep chlorophyll maximum layer (ENVO:01000326); material: water (ENVO:00002006), including particulate matter (ENVO:01000060) such as... | depth 30 m | reverse complement strand
AAAAAAAAAATATTCAATTTTTCTATTTAACATAATATATTTATATTTGTGCCATGAATAAGAAGATTATAGGATTCGGAATTCTGGGAATTGCACTTTTTTATTTGTTGAGTAAGAAAAAATTTACAAAAAATGCTTTATTTTCTCTTGAAAAGATTGGATTCGATATTAAAGAAAAGAAAATAATTGCAACATTAGGCGTAAGTAATCCTACAAATACAAGCGCAAATATTAAATCTATAGTAGGGGCTTTATATATTAAAGGAAAGCAAGTAGCTTCTGTATCAAGTTTTAAAACTGCTACAATTTTACCAAATGCTATGTCTTTAATTAAATTAGATCTTAGACCTTCATTGTTAGGAATTTATGAAAGTGCGAAAGCATTAGTACAAAAGGAAGGAACAAAAAAAATAGATGCAACATTTATAGGTTCAGCTAATGTAGATGGTTTTAATTTACCTATCAAAGCAAAATTATCTTAATGTTAGCGCAAAGTTTACATAATATGCCTAAATACCTTGCAACAAAGCAAGTTTTAATACATAATCAAAATGTAGGTGATATTATGCAAGGTATTGTTAATACGCACAATAAATATAAAGCGGATTACGATGTAATATACAAGCAGTTTGAAGGAAAAAATATAGTTGATACAGCAAGGAATGTATATAATTATCTAAAAAATAATACTTACTATGTTATCGAAAGTGATAATAAACAAACATTAAGAAGTCCAGCAGCTATAATTGAACTGGGCAAAAATCCAAAAATAGGACTTGATTGCAAATCATATAGTTTATTTATCGGCGGTATATTGGATGCTTTTAAACGACATGGCAAAAAATTTAATTGGTGTTATAGATTTGCTTCATATAAATTAACTGATAAATTACCACATCATGTATTTGTCGTGATTAATCCCAATACTGATAAAGAAATATTTGTTGATCCTGTACTTTCGACTTTTAATAATAGAAAAATTTACCACTTTAAAATAGACAGAAAACCAATGGCACTCATAGCAATAGCTGGAATCGGCAGAAAAAGCAAACAAGATAGAAAAGCAAAAAGACAAGCAATAAAGCAAAAGCTAAAGGAAAAAATTAAAAAAATTGGTAAAATAGCTTTAAAATTTAATCCTGCTACTGGTGCAGCTCGTAATGCCTTTTTGCTTTTAGTAAAATTAAATATATTCAATTTAGCATTTGATCTTAATAAAATTAAGGAAAAAGGACAAGAGGCTAAATTAGTTAAATTATGGACAAGTATAGGCGGAAAATATAACAATTTAAACAGAAATATTACTTTAGGATTAAAGCACAAGCATAATAAAAAAATGTCTGGAATTGGCGTAGTGGCAGTAGCAACTGCAAGTACTACAGCAGTTCCTATCTTGCTCAAAATTAAAACTTTACTAAAATCTTTAGGCATTGATCCAGATAAATTACAAAAAGCAATTACGCCAATAGTTAAAGGCATTGTAAATAAGAAAATTGAGGATGCAGTAACCAAGATAGAGGAAAAAAGTAGTTCTTCTGATGGTTCATTTGATATACCAGATAGTGCTGCGGATTCATTCAAAGAAAATGAAAGTGTTGATAGTCCTACAGAAAGCGCAGATAGTCCTACAGAAAGCGCAGATAGTAGCGAAGAAAATAATGATTCTGGTGATGAAATGGGCGCAATTTCAAACAATAATTTAATTTTAGGTGGTGCAGCATTAGTAGGCGTTTATCTTTTACTAAAAAATAAATAATATGGCAGCAAAGAAAGCACCAAGTAAAGCACAATTAGCAGCAAGAAAAAAATTTGTTGAAATGGTAAGAGCCAAATCAAAAGCCAAAAAAACAGCAACAAAAAAAGCACCAGTAAAAAAAGTTTCTGGATTGGATAAAGTTGTACGCAGAGGTAAAAAAACAGATGTAAAATATAGTAGGGTTTCTGGTATTAACGAGGATTTTTTTGATACAACGGTAATAAAAGATATTGACGATTTAAGAAAACAATATTTTAAATTAGCGCAAAAATACCATCCAGACAAAGGCGGTACAACTTCGCAAATGCAGCAATTAAATGCAGAGCATAAAAAATTACTCGATAAGTTATTAAAAGGTTCTAAATTAAGCGAAGAAGATCAAAAAAATGAAATAGATATTGACGAGGCAATGAAAGTTATAATAGATAATATTATTACTATTCAAAATATAAATATTGAAGTTGTTGGCAAATGGTTATGGGTTAGTAGTGATTTATTAGGCTTTACTACTCCAGCCTATAATGCATTAAAACAAGCTGGATTAAAATATATAAAAAAACAAGGTAAGCCATATATGATATACGCTGGGGTACAATCAACAAGCAGAGGCAAAATGAGTAAAAGCGATATTGACGCAAAGTATGGCAAAACAACATTTACGCCAAAAAAACCAAGTTCAATAAGTGGTGTAATTGGCAATAAAACAAAATTATTAAATGCTTTAAAGAAATTAAAGAAAGCACTAGATAATAGACCAGTATAATATTAGATAAAATTTTTTCACATATAAATTAAAAACAATGGCAAAACGTAGAAAAACAACAAAAAGAAAAACTACTCGCAGACGCAGAGTAGGCGGTATTAATTCGGGCGGTATAATTAACACAATAGGCGGTGTAATAGCTGGTGTTGCTGCTGCTGGTTATCTTAATAAATTAGTTCTTAAAAATCAAAGCGGTACTATCCAAGCAGCTGCACCAGTAGCATTGGGAATTGCAATACCAGCATTTTTATTAAAAAATGATTTTGGTAAATTTTTAGGTGCTGGAATGGTGGCTTATGGTGCTGGTAAATTTTTGGCAAAAGCTGGTTTAGCTGGTGATGACGATGTTACCTTATCTATTTCTGGTGATGATCTTTCTGTAGTTGCGGGATTGGATGATGATGATTCAATGGCTGGAGATTATGCAATGGCTGGAGATTATGCAATGGCTGGGGATGAGAATATAAGCGTTCTAGCTGGTACTAATGATCTAGATGAAGCTGCAAGTATCGAAGCAGATGAAGAATATTATAGTAATATATAACACTACTGCACTTTCGACTTTTAAATTAAATTAAATTAATTAAACAAAAATAAAAATTAAATATCATGCCTAGTCAAATCGGTTCAAGAATGGCGTTTCAAAACGCAGCAAACGCAGTAAAAAGAGCTGGATTAAATCCAGCCAATGCAGTTTTATCACAGTCTTATTTAAGATGTGAAGTTTTACTTAGTGCTTCAACAACATCATATAAATTTGATGTGTTGGTGAATGAAAGTACAAACGGTACAATTAATACACAACAAAAATTAAACCTACAGGATGCATTTGTAGTTAATCAAATTGGTTTCTATCTTGCAATTCCTTCAAGTTCAACAGATACTACTTTCAGATTATTAACCTACCCAATGATTAACGCAACTGCTGGACAAAATACGGGTACTGTTAAATCATTTACATATTCTTCAACTTTAGCAACTAATACAGCGGCACAAGCACTTGCAATTTATAATGGTGCAATGCAATTAAATGTAAATCAACGAACAGTATTAACTGCTTGGGATTTACAGCGACATTTATTTATTCCACCTACACAAGCTGGAGCAACAAATGCAACTACTGCAGTAGTAGTAAGTATGGGTTCTATATATCATGCAACAGATGATAATTATAATGGTGCAGATATGGGATTATATCCAGTTGAGCCTAATATAGTTTTAGCTGGTAATAAGAAAAATGATCTTACAGTTACATTGCCTATAGCACCAGCATTAGTAGAGGCAAATTCACGATTAGTTTTCATTGCTCGTGGTATTTTGGCACAAAATGTTACACCAATTAACTAGTCTTAAATATAGCGGTATTGGTCGGGAATCGCATTATAAAACTCCCGACTTTTTTTTAAAATCTAATAAATATGATATTAAATAATTATGGAATACAAAATTCCTACAATATAGAGGTGATTCCTTCTAACTCTGCGCTAAGTACTACATGGATGTTTCCAGATGTACCATATTTACGAACGAAGCCAATAACAGCCATAATGTTAAGTACAAGCACTGTAGGTGTTAATACTGGTTTAAATAATTTAGGTAATGCAATTATGACAGAAAGTAATCCATTTACAACTTCTGGTTTCATTACATTAGTAGATGATCAAGGCAAACAATTTATACAAAATATGCCGTTAAAAGAATTAATTAGTACTACAGAATTTTCAATAAATAATGTTTTATCTAGTAATAATTATTCTTATGCGTATAATACTGATGGCATTAAATATATACAGCCTCGTATAATTGTCTGGACAAAATGTTTTATATATTTCCCAGTTGCTACAACTTTAAGTAATTATTGTATTCAATTCACCGCATTATATAATCAACAATAAAATAATTAATATGCTAGTAAGAGAAAATGCAATAAAAAACTATCAATTTGTAACTATACAAGTTAATCAAGCGAATCAAGTAAACAGAATTTATTTTCCAGATTTGCCAAATTTAAGAGATGTATATACTACTTCAATAGTTGTATATAATCTTGGTTCATTTGCAAAAGATATGAATAATGTTCCACCAGTTAGTGTCAATAATTTTCAAAAATGCTATCTAACGATTAATGTAGATGGTATTGAAAAAATACAGAATTTAGATTTACGTTATTTAAGTCCATTAGCTGTTAATACCTTAAGTTTCAATCCAGGAGGTGTATTGCCTATGCAACCTGTAAAAATTGATTTCCAAAAATCATATGTAAACATTGCAAGTGGACAAAATACGGGTGGTACTGTTCCCTTTTCTTTTTGTTTTGGTATTTATTATTATTATCCAAATCAATCGAAATAATGACTTATACTATAGAATCAATACTAGAAGAATACAAAGAAAATAATTGTGCTGCATTTGCTATCTATGAAGGCAAAGAACGTAGGGCAATTTATGAAGGAAACGATATTGAAGAAGGAGAAGAAAAAATAAGTAAATTTTTAAATCGTATTGCTGTAGGTTCATTCAAAGTAAAGTTATATAAGTCTGTTCCAAAGGGCGGTATAGATGATAAAACACCAGTATTATTATCTTTACCATTTGAGAAAAAATATACACAAGAAGAAAAAAATACATACTGGGAAGGTCGGGGATTGGGTGGAGATATGCTTATGGAAATTAGAAGTTTAAAAAATGAACTTTCACTATTAAAAGATCAAATAAACACACAAACAGACGAGGAAATAGAGGAAGAAAGTCAACCACAAAATTTTCTTGCTGGTTTGGTAAGCAATCCAGACGTACAAAATTTAATAACTGGATTACTTACAAATGTTGGTGTTAATTTATTATCTAAACAAGTATCACCAAATAAAATACAGCCAATGGCAATGGCTGGAATAGATCTTGAAATTGAAGATATAATACAAAGTTTAATAAGTAAGGGCGTAACAATAGATGACTTTAAGAAATTAAACGATATGCCAAACGAAAAACTATCTTTTTTACTAAATATGTTAAAAGCACAATGATAAAAGAAAGTGAAGTTAAACCTATTTTGTTATTAGCAGCTGGTGGAATACTGCTATATTTTGTTACTAAAACTGGAAAATCAATAACAGATTTATTAGGTATTACAAAAAGTAAAGAAGAAACAGCTGCAACAAATTTAAGTACTGCTTTACCTTCAGAAAATCCTTTTAATTCTAATTATTGGCAATTACTTTCTAAAAAAGGTAAAGTATATATTATTAAGGAAAAAGATGCGGCATACTATAATAAAATAATTCGTGATAGTATAAGTATGTTACCTACGCTTACTGATGCTGGTAAGATTAATAATGTATTTAAAAGTCTAAAGTACAAATCACAAGTAAGTTACTTATGTTATAAATTTAGTCAAAAGTATAAAGACAATTTATTTACTTATATAAAAAGTGGTTACAAATTGCCAATAGGAAATACAGGTATAAGTGAAAAAGAATTATTTGATATTATAAATTATGTAAACAAATTACCAAACGGTTTAAAATAATAAAGATGGATAGGAAATATAGAAATGAAAATCAATTTTATAGTACAAATCAAAGAATATTAGGTAATTGTAATGCAATTAATTTTGTAAATACTGGTACGATCACTGTATATATTAATAATTTCCCAGTAACTACAGGTAATAGTTTAAGTTTTAGCGGAAATGAAAATGAAATTGATGGAACAGAGTATTTTATTGATTTTCAAGGCGCATTAAATGGGGAGTTATGGGTGATGAAAAAAATAAATTTATAATATGGCATCAATAGTATATAGTAATAATAATGCAAAGGTAAATCCAACTACTAATTATTTACCAATTAATGTAAATGGTGAATTTCTAGATAGCGAACTAAATAGACCTAATGATGGAGTTTTACAAACTAACTTTTCCAGTGGTGCTATAGGTTTACAATTAAATTCTACAAGTACTCAATTTACTTTAGGAGATTTCGATAATATAGGAAATAATACAAAAATTATTGTTGACGATACAAACAATACAATTAAAATAAGTGCAGCAACGGTAGGCGGTGCGCATTTGCCTACAGCAACATTTTTAAAAATTAGTGTAAACGGTAGTCCTTATGTATTAGGATTATTAGCACCTTAAATAAATAAATGGATCAACAAATTTTAACAGATTCGGCAATAGCCGCAATAACGACAGCTACAGTACATACTGGTGTAATTGCCAACCAAGTACAGCCAAATAATAATACTATAATAACTTTACTAATTAGTATTGTTTCTGGTATTATAGCACCTATTTTGAAAAGTTTTTTAGAAAAGCAGCATACAAAGTACATAACCCGAAAAAATAAAAAAAATGTATCTTAATCAAGCAATAGAAAGCATAAAGAAATACGAAAAATATTCACCTAAAGCATATTGGGATAAAAACCATTATAGAGTTGGTTTTGGATCGGATACTCGTACTGTTAACGGTAAGGTTTATGTTACACAATCTGGAGATACTGCAACATTACAGGATTCAATTAATGATTTAACCAGACGAGTAAAAAATGCAGAACAAATATTTATTTCTAAATACTTAAACTATCCAAGTTTAACAGATGGAGAAAAAGTTGTAATACATAATATTTACTACAATTACGGTAAATTGCCATTACCAGTAAAAAATGCAATTATAAACAATAAAGGTTTATATAGTGCGGTGGCTGCTTTAATTAAAGATAATGGCTACATAAGGAAAAAGAGATATACAGAACTACTACAATTAGTTAGAAAAACTACAAACACTATAAGTAATAATATAACTACAAACGGTATAAGTAATAATATTATACCAGTACTTACTATAGCAGCATTAATTTTGTTAGTAGTTAAATCTTAATTTGCTTTAAAAATTCCTTAGTTTCTTTCTTGTAAAAATTTATAGCAGTAGCAAATGGATATTTGCTTTGTACGAAAGTAACAAACCTATTTATATTGCTTATTTTCCTATACTTAATTGGGTAGCTTCTATCTTGTATAAATACAATGGCAGTCATTAGTTCCATGATAAATATTTTTTAGTTATTAGGATTAAATAAACTTGTATGTAATATGTTCGCATACCTTTTAGATGTGTAAATTTTATTATCCTTTTTACAACTTCAATAGCTTGATCCAAATTTTCTGTAGTTGTGATTATTTCTTCTGCTGTTTGATTTGCTGGTTTCATATTCTTAATGTTAATTTTTAGAAAGTTGTAAAATTGCACCAGATCCATTTGGTATAATATCAATATTATTATCTACTGATTTAAAATAATTATCTAGTTTGTCAATTAGTCCAGCATCTTGTATATACACTTGTTGTTTTCTTTCTATTAATTTTTTGTAATGTTCAAAGTAAGTGCTGTAATCTTTTAATTTTGCATTTTTTGGTTTCATTTTATTTTTTTTTGTAGTTTAAAATTCTAATTGTAATTGACATGATCGTAAACGTGACTTGTGTATTCCGGTATAATATGAAATCTCTTTTTTATAATCTGGAGACCATGAATCATATTCTATTGTGTTAACTTTTTCTGTTAGATACATTTCTTTATCTTCTCCAATAATTTCAGTAAAAACAATTTCTGTATCTGTTTCATTGGTTCCAGTTGGTAAACTGCTCAAATATGCTATTCTTTTTGGATATTTATATAAAATTAAATTTTTATTCATTTTTTTTTGTAGTTTAAAATATTTTTGTATTATTGCACTAGAAAGTGCATATTTTATAGTTAGCGCCTCGATTTTCGGATTGGGGCGTTTTCTTTTTCTATGTATTCACATTCTATGTATTTATTGCCATTCCATTTAATTGTAATAGGTTCAAATTCTGGTGCAGACCTTAGATACTTTGCAGATAAGGTAAAAGTACTTTGTTCTTTATCCTTTATTACTTCTAATATACTTTGAGCATATCTATCTATCATAGATCCAAAATGACCTAGAGTATGGTTATCTTTTTTTCCTGTATGGATAACTCCAACAAGTAAAATATTATACTTATTGGTTATTAATTTAAGCCAATCTATTAATTGCCTACTTTCTACTTCATCATTGTAATTATTAATTAAGTCTAGTAATCCATCTACAAATACTACAGATACTGGATATGAACTTATATACTGCTCAATTAGTAGTTTGTTTATTATTGCTGGATCCTGTCTAGTGTTGAAAGCATTAAAATTTGCACCTAAAGTTTTTTGGTTACTCATAATTTTTATTCTATTTATATTTTTGTAAAAATCATATGGTGCAGATTCTGTATCAAAATATCCAAAAAATAATTTTTTTTTGCATAACTCTAGGCGCAAATTTAATGTTTCACCAACAAAAAAAGAACTTATAATAGCGTTTAAAAATGTTGATTTACCACTTTTAGGAAGACCAGATAAAACAATAAAGTTTCCAGCACTACCTATAATTTCATTTCTAATTCTTAAGTAAACATCTTCTGCTGGTGGTTCATAACCTTCAACATAATGCCTACTAATTAGTAGATTTTCAAGCGATAAATTTTCCATAAAATTAAGCTACTGGCATAATCTTTGAAGGATTATTAATTTTTTTTAATTCGATTTCACATTCTTCAAGAGTCGCAAGTGCAATTTTTACAGCTTCTTCTGCTATGGTTTCTGGTAAACATTTGTCACTATAGGCGTTACTTAATTGTGCTGCTATAATTATTGCGGCATACTCTAATTTTGAAAAGCCAAACGATACGATAACTTGTCCGTATTTGTCTTGAATAGGTGTTGTAGGAAATGCTGGAGCTGCTGTGTTTTGATTCATATATATTTGTTTTAAGGTTACATAATTAATCCATTTTTTGTGGGCGGTAATATTCAGTAGGAACTGGGCAAACTTTTATATTTTGTAGCATAATTAAAATTATTTGTAAAAAAATTGACGGTTAAATGTTTATTGTCAGATTCAATATAAAAAATTATGCAAGTATTATTAATAATTTCCAATATTTGATTTATTTGGTATTGCATAATTATAGCGGGATAAAATACTAATTCGTTATAATCTTCTTTATAAATTGAAGTATCTAAAATTTCGCAAATTTTTAGTATAAAAATATATTTTTCCATAGCTAGTAAAATAAAGCAGTTAAAAAAAGAAAGATAAATATTACAAATGCTACTGATGCAGCATACATGAAAATTAAAAAATAAATTATTATTTTATTAATGATCTTAAATAAACAAATTTTAAACATGGTAATTATTTTATAGTTGATGCAAACATTAAAAATTTTATTGAATTATGCAACAAATGTTACATTTATTTTTTTAAAAGTCGAAAATGCAGTAAGCAAAATCTGTAGTTGTGTCCGCATCCTTATGGGAGTGCGGACACAAAGTTATAAATAATATTTCTAAAAAAAAAA
>TARA_R110002126_G_scaffold19688_1_pt1 | contig 9952 bp, 6 predicted proteins | sample TARA_R110002126 | Tara Oceans TARA_R110002126 (sample SAMEA4397536) | marine metagenome | biome: Polar Biome; feature: [DCM] deep chlorophyll maximum layer (ENVO:01000326); material: water (ENVO:00002006), including particulate matter (ENVO:01000060) such as... | depth 30 m | reverse complement strand
CATGCCCATACTACTAGCCGAACATACGCTTAACACTATCAGAAATACCCAAATCTTCATACTCTTCTTTATCTTCTTTTTTAATTTCAACATATTCATTTGCTTCTGCATCATAAACCATAGTAGGTTCTTTGACCCATGAAGGTTTTTTACCATACATTTCTATAGCTTTATCATACCCTTCTTGAGTTTTCCAGAAGTCATCTTTTTCATTAACACTACTTGTGCCACCTTCATCTTCTGTCATGCCCATAGGACGTTGTTCAAAATCAAGGATTTGTGGAGCGTTTCTACCTTGTTCTCTATTGATATCACCCGCACTTAAATCAGCAGATGTTGTGTCCATTCTTCTATCTTTTTCAATGTCTGAATCTTCTGGGCCTTTTTGAATTACAATTGGGCCAAGTTTTTGACCAAAAGTACCATCATCAATTCTTTTTTGCATCTCAGCGTCTATTACATTTGATTCTTCCATTTCGCTATCAGCCATAATTGAACCATCTTCCATTTCATGGAATCCTTCTGGTACAGCTACTTGTTTTTTGGTAATCATGTTACCTTCTGCATCTCTATTGCCTGTTAGTCCACGACCACCATCAAGATTAACCGCTTCGTCTTGAATGTTAGGTTCTGGCATTGCTTTTGCAGCAGCTATATCTGCTTTAGCTTGTGCTATTTCAGCTTGTAACTCTGCCATAGTTTTATTTAATTCTTCTAATCTTAATTCTGGGTTCATATCTTACTCCTGTTTAATTATTTTGGTTTGCCATATATTGGAAATCCAATACTTCCAAGCATTGTTTGTTTAACAACAGTACCTACTGTGTATTTATCTTCATCATCTTCGATTGCTTGTTTTGCTTTACTTAAAGAAATAGGTGTAAATTTTCCCACACCATATGAAAGCATTTTAACTGGGTTACGCTTATCCATTTCTGGCCCAATTAATGTACCATTTTTCATAGATATATATTCTTTATTAAATAACATTTCTAAACCTACTTTTGGTAATGTTGAAGATTTATTTAAAAATGTTTGTACAGGACTCATTATCCAATGCATTGGTTCTGCAATTTGTTTAGATACAACCATTTCTTCACCAGAACCTAAAGGCAATCTACCATGCAACCAGAATTCGTCTAAATCAAACTCTTCATCATCATCATTTACTAAGTCGTTTAGTAAAAAAGCTACTGCGGATGTTGCTATAAAACCACGAGTAAGATATCCCATGTAAATATTCCACTCAGCTATTTCTTTAGGTGTTAATTTTTGACCTTTTTTAATTTTACCAAGTAAATCTTTAGTCATACCCAAACCTCTAAAACCAATTCTTAAATTTGATATTGTCCAGTCTGGTGAAAATAATACTAAGTTAGAATACTTTGCTTTTGATGGTGTAGTCATTAAAGCAATCATATTATACAAAGTTCCTTTTGGATTGTTAGCATTTGCTATTGCTTTCTGTTGCCATTCCATAGCTAATTTACTATGGCTTTGTCCACCAAAAGCATCATTAACAAAAGCTGCTGCTGAAGATTTAGCTTCAGCTTCATCCATTGCTTTCCAAGTTCCTAAATCTTTACCACGAAGCCTACTTAACACAGGCATAATTTTTCCAACACCACGAGGATTAACTTGCATCATTCTATCTTTAACAGTAAGATAAGTAAACATTTTAAATATGTCATGTGTTTTATCCCATGTCCATTTGTCAATAAAAGTTTGTGCTTTGTCTAAAGGTGGAGCATATTTTTCCATAAAACTTTTAATAGTATTATAACCAGCATCTACATATTCACTAGCTTTAAGACCTAATCCCACACCTTCTTCTGCCATTTCTTTTAATACTTCAGCACCTATAACATCACCAGTAGAATCTCTACCATGCATATTTGTTTTTGTTATGGGTTTACCATTAACATCTCTACCATAACTTTCAAATTCACCTTTTGCTACTCTTCTAACATAGTTAAATCTTTTTATTGCAGCTTTGCCTCTTGCTCCACCTGTTATTGTAGAGGTTGCAGCAGCTAATCCCTCTCCTAACATTCCTGCATAAATTCCAGAAAATATTAAAGATTGTGCATGAAAAAAAGAAAACGAAACTGCAACTCTTTTCATTGCATTGTTTACAACTAACAATTTATTACCTAATCCTTCCGTACCTATTTCTGGTTTATAAAAATCATCAATAGATTTTTTCATTAAAGGATGTATTAATTTACCTTCTAAAGCTGGATGATTACTTACTTGATATCCTAATTTATTTTTAGCATATTTTTCTAATGACATTTTTTTTGAATCTGGAACATCAATTAAACGTGCAAATTCTTTTGGAGTAATAATCATACTAAATGCATTTCTTCCATCAAGGAATCCTGTGTACTCTAATTGATTAGTAATATTTTTACCTGCAATTGCTTTTGACATTGACCTTGTGTAAGCATCTAATATTTTAAATATATCTGTTTCTAAATTAGAATATTTGCCAGACTTTTGTAACTCTATAATGTTTTTAATTAATTTTCTAGGATTAGAAAAAGTAGAAGTAGTATCTAAATTAGAACCTTTTTTATTTAATGCTCTAATAAAAGGCGCTATATCACCTTCAGCTAATTTTTTTCCTTGTCTAAATATATGAGTAACATAATCTTTTTGCAACTGTCCATCACCAAACACACCCACTTCTTTAGCTACTGTTTCAAAATCTTTCATTAATGCTCTATATGCATCAATTGCATTTTGTACTTCTGGGTTTAATTTTTTTCGACCTTTAATACCAAAGTCTATTCCATTTATTATTTTACTTTTTAAACTAAAATTTTCAAGATAAGTTAAAAATTCCAATGAGTTTATTTGTGGGTTTTTATTTTTTAATACTTGATGTAATACTGCTACAGTTTTACCAGCTTGCATTTGTAAAGTTTTACTTAACCCTTCACCTTGATTAACTAAACTATACATTCTAAGTCTAACTTGTGCTTGACTTACATTTAAAGGCTTAACTCTATTTCTTACAATTAAACCAGCAGCAAGTCCTAGTAAACCACCAAAAGTTTTATTTTCATCTGCAATTAAAAGTCCAGCAGCAGCACCAATACCACCTGCTGTTAAGTATTGTTTTGTTGTAGGAGTAGGTAAATTTTTTAAATCTTCTTTAAATAAATAATTAAAATCTTGTGAAGTTTTTATAATTGCAGCTTCGCCTTGTCCTATTCTATCTTTACCTAATTGTTCTTCTCTTTTAGTTCCCCATTTTTTACTAGAAGCACTATGTTTATTAGTGCCTTCTTTTTTAATAAATTCTGCATTTCTTTTTTCTAATGCTCTAGCTTGTTCTTTAGCTGCAATTGCAAAAGACTCATCTTTTGTATATTTTTTTGTTCCGTCTTTATTTTTTTCTAATATTAATTTAGTTTCTCTATCACGAATATCTTTATCTAATTTATTGTTAATTTTTTTTGTTGCTTGTTTTTCAGACATTGTTAATTTAAGTTCATCAAACAAAACTTGTGTTTCACTACCAATATCATTTATTTCATATTTAACAAGTTGTTTGGCTCTATCAGACCAATATGTATATTTTGTTTGGTTATCTAATCCTTCTGGTAATTTAGCTTTAGTTGGTATTTTTGTTCTAAAATCTGGATTAACATTGTTAACATTAACATCTTGTCCAGTAGCATCTGTTTTAGGTTTACCTTCTTTTGCTACAGGTGCTTCATATGTTTTAGTTGTTTTGTTATAAACATAACCTTTGTTTTGTGATTTAATGTCAGCTAATTTTTGTTGCCATCCTTTTTCATAACTTAATACACTTTTTCCTCCACTAGCATCAGCACCTAAAGGTGTATCTGCTTGTCTAAATTTAAGATTAGGGTCTTTTAAAGAATATTTTAATTGTTGTATATTTTTTGCAGCATTTTCAGATGTCATTTTATTTAATAGCCAACTTTCTTTGCCAATGTTTTTTGATAAACCGCCAAAAGCAGTACCTAATAAAGTACCTAATGCTATACCTCTTTCTAAATTTTCTGATTGAATATAACCATCAAAAGTTAAATCATGTAATGCCTCATAAACACCACCATAAACTGCACCCTCAACACCACGACCTATAGCTGTTCTACCTCTTTGACTTTGTATAGCTTTTGATAATCCCTGTACATATTTAGGTTGTACTTTAAGTGCCATTGTTGCTAATTGTGTTGCTCTTGATGTTAATTGAGCAGCCATAGCGGGTATTCTAAACATACTTAATAATAATAACTCTGGGTCTTTAACTACCATACCTGTAATTTGCCCTGCCATATATCCTGTATCAGTAAAAGCCATTTTACCCATTGCAGCTAAACCAGTAAGAACACCTAATTGTTCTTCATCATATCCATATTTAGATTGTACATCTGATATATCACCATCTTCATTATCATAGGCATTATACATATCACCTTTAAAATTTTCCATAGCTAATATATTAGAACCCCTATCACCCTCTTCTATAGGCGACAGTTTTCTTATTTTTTCTATTTGTTTATAATATTCTTCTAAATTAACAGAGTCAGTAAAACCAACCATGCCACCCCATTCTTCTACTTGTCTTTGCATCCAAGCATTTTTATTTTCATCTTCTGTACGATTAAGTTGTTTCCAACCTTCATAAGCTATTGAATGAGTGTCATCAAAACCTTGTTTGAATCCACCAAGAGCCTCATATTTAGGCGCTACATTTTCATAGTAGTTAAATGTTGCATCTATTTCTTCTGGAGTTTTATTAGAAGATATAGCAACAAGACCAAGACCAGGAATATATTTACTAGACATTTAAGTAATCCAAGTATTTTCTACTGTTACATTTGCACTTGCTGATTGCTCTGTTGGGTCTGCATTTTGTAACAATATTTGTTCTCTTGCTTGTAATAATTGTATTATTATTTGTGTAAGCTCTGCATTTGGATTTTTTAACAACAATCCTTGTTGTATACGAAGTTGATTTTGTAGTGTTTCTAAATTTGTAATTTTATTTATTCTATCGTTTTGATTTCTAACCGCAGGCTCAGTTAGATTTACTGTTTTTGATTCACCATTAGTATTTGTAACCGTTACTTCTGTTATTTCTTTAGCAACATTGTCTACATTTCCTTGAAATAATAATCCAAGTACAGATTTAGCAACCTCTCTATTACCATTAACTCCAATATGTGCAGCAAATTCTTTAAGCATTTGTTCATCACTACCTCTTAAAGTAGCTAATTCTTTTTTAGTTGAACCATTATATTGATAAGAGCCCGCCCAATTTTCAACTAATGCTTCAATATCATCAACATAACTTTTTCTTTCAGCGTTATATTGAGTAATATTTTCACCATTAACACCTTTTTTAAATGGTTTTGCTAATTCTGTTTGACCTATTGATATTAAATAATCATTAATAAAAGGTTTTGTTACAAGTTGTGCTGAAAAAGTATTTTTTAAATTTTTATATAAATCAGCACTTGGTTGTTGTCCTTTTAACACTTGTGCATTTGCAGATGTTAAATTTGTTGCTTCTGTTCTAACTGTTTGAGCCATATCACCAAAACCTGCTGATGCTAAATCATTAGCTAAAGCTATAAGTTTTTCTGGTGTATCTGGATTAGGATGTTTTCTTTGTAACTCGTCTAGTATATTTTGTTTTTGCATTTCTGGACTAAATTTATCTAATAATGCAGCTTCAAATGGACTACCCATCATTCCATCTTGATATGCTGCCATTTGTCCAACACCATAACTAGACAAGTCTCCAACACTTCTCGCTTCATTAAACAATCTATCATCTAATGCAGTTTGTACATCAAATCTATTACTAAACATTCCTGCCATTTTTATCTCCTATCCAAAAAGTCCACCAAGAACACCACCACTACCTAGTAATGAATCCCAAATGCCTTTTTTACGTTTTTGATTGCCCATAGACTGACCAGATTGCACTCCAAATATATTTTTTGAAGCACCACTAACTCCTGCTACATTTTCAATTGGTATTGCTGCCCCTTGATTTGTACCTGCTGTTATGTATGGTATTTGTTTAAGACCAAGTGCTGTAGATGTTGCTAAATCACCTGTTTCTCTTGCTCTTTCCATGTCATATAATCCTTGTGATTGTGCAAAAGCATTATTAAATGCTACATCATCTGCTGCTGCAATTGAATCTTCAACACTTCCATACAAACTACTGCCACCAGTTGAGCCCAATAAACCTTTAGCATTTAAAGATGTCATTGTATCATCTCTTAAAGCATCAGCTTCACCTGCACGCAAAGAAGCATTTTGATTATATAAATACATTTGCATAGCAAATGGGTCGCCATCCATAGCTGCTATTCTATCACCTGCTGTTCTACTTCTGCCTAGTAAAGTGTCATATCGTTCTTGTAACTCTGGTGATAACCTTTCAGTTATCATTTTGTTTTCATAATCTATATCAGTAGTACCGAGAGTGTTATTACTAGAATAACCTGCTCCCATTTCACCAGCTTTATCCATTAATCCTAATTGTCTTTCGTAATCTTCTCTAGCAAAGCCTTCAATATCACCACCACCACCACCACGACTCATAGGAAATGGAAAACCAAAACCACTTTTTTTCCCACTTCCACCATGGTCAAATTTATATCCTCTTGTTCCATCTCTGTTTATTACATTAGCACGATTTGTATTACCATAAGCTGCTAATTGATAATTTTTATCGTTTTGACTTTGTGCCATTTTTATCTCCTATTAAGCTGTGCGTTTCCACATATAAACTGTGATTGATGGTTGCATGTTATTATGTGCTGCACCGCCACCAGTAGCCCCTGTATTAAAATTATATGAAGTGCTTCCACCACCATTTAGTCCAGGATTTGCAGCCCCAGAATCTGGGTCGCCTCCATAATTTTTTTGGAAAGTTCTTGTATGCGTATGAGATGGTATTTCAGAAATAGCTAATGTATGTGTTTCAGCACCTAATTCTTCATTTAACGTATCAAATGTTCCACTTCCTGCTTTACCTACTAATGCTCTACCTGCTGCATAAGCAACCCAAGTTCCCATACCAAGTAAAGTAGCTGGATTTGTAGCAACTGCAACTTGAAAATATATAGAACCAACTGGATAAACAATAGCATTTATTGCTGCTGCATCTAAAGCTGCAACTGCTGTTGTAACAAATGCTGTAGTAGCAACTCTTGTGGTGTTATTACCTGCTGTTTGTGTAGCTGCTGTACCCACATCCATAGCAAAATCTTCATCTGCATCACCATTGAGGTCTGCTTTAGAATTAATTGCAGTTCTTGCGGTTGTAAATTCAGAATTAAAGTCAGCACCAGATATAACTTTTGCAGCATCACTATCTGCAAGAGCATCTTTGCCAGACCAATTTACTGCTAAAGTATAATTACTCATCTTATTTTCCCCTGTAACGATATAATTGATAAATCTTGAATTGATGCATCAAATCCATTTGATACAATATTTAAGTTTAGTTTTAAATTTTTAGCTGCCCCTGTTAATGATGTTATATATTCTTTTAAACCAAACAAAGGTGTAAAGGTAGAAGCTGTAGCATGAAGAGTAGCATTATGTCCACTACTAGCATGTGCACCACCTGCATTTAAAGCACCATATAAAGAACTAGCTGCCCCCCATAATGAAATAGTACCAGATGTTGCGGGAGCTAAAAGAATTTGTGTTGTTGCTGATGGTTGTATAGAATAATCTTTGTACCATTGCAATCCTAATGCTGCACCAGAACCACCCTCCATTACTAAAATTAATTTTTTTAATATAGAAGCTGAAAAAGAATCTCCCAATGTAATCCATGTACTAGATATATTACCAGTATAAGAAAAATCTGTAAAAACAACTGCACTAGAAACAAACGATAAATCAGTATCAAAATATCCTTCATATCCTGCAATACTTCCATCTTTTTGACCAACTAATAAACCATTATACAATTCTGTATTAATCATACTAGCAGGTTCTCTATTGTTTTCAAAAGTCCAAGTAGTTATTCTTGGTGTTTGTTCTGGTGTTGCATGTTTAAAATCAAAAACATAATTAATATTTTTATCAACAAATGACATAATATAAATACCTTCATTTTCTACATACACACTTTTTACATTTGTGCTTTGTCCTATATTTCTAATAAGTCTATCTTTAATATTTAAACTTAAATCTTGCAAAGGAAGCTTATCTTTTTCAGTAGTACGAGCAAGTGAACGTAATCCTGTTTGAGATAAAAAAACTAAATCATCACCAATAGATTGTATAGAATCTCTACTTACTAGACCTACACCTTTAATAACTTCATTAAGTGCTAATGTACCACCCGACTCTGGGCCATCATAAATTACAATATTATTTTTACCAAATATAACTAACTGTCCATAAAAAGCTGAAATTGCTATTATTTCATCTGTTCCCCATACAGTTTTTAAATCAATATTTCCAGAACCAGTACCATTCCAGTCATCTCCATCTAATAAAACAGAATAAAATAAAACATCTTTAGCTTCTGTAATACCTCCACACCAAAGTTTTCCATATGAACCCATACCACAACTAGGGTCAAATAATGTAACTCCTGCTGGTACAGCGTATGATGCAACTGCTACATCATTAGCATGAGTAGCTGCACTTGAATCGCCAACGCCCCTAGTCATTCCTGTAAATGTTGTAGCTGTAATACCTGTATATGAAATTACTTCATCTTCAACAAGTAAAGTTCCTTCTGTTGGAAAACCTACTGTGCTATCTACTGTCATACTTGTAGCACTATTGGTTACATTACTTCCATCATTTATAGCAGTAGCATTAACATGACTAGACCATCTTTCTCCTGTAGGTTGAGCACCATCATATCTTTGAGGTACAACTCCAGAATGAAAACAATGTAATCTTTTATTAAAATTTACAAACTGCCAATCACCTGTTGAATTTGCAACTGTTCTTTTAATATTTGCACCATCAGCAAATGCAGCATTTGGTGAAGTAAAATCTACTGTATAAATAGATGTACCAAAACTAGCAAATATTTTATTAGTTCCATCAGCTTCTTTGTGTTCTATCATAGAACCAATAGCTGTGCCAGTAGGAACAACTTTTTGTTTCAATCCTTTTCTAAATGATATTCTTCCAGATTCTCTAAGAACTATATTATCAGCAAAAGTTAAATAAGATGGGTCTAATGTTGCAGGATTATCTTGTGAATTTAATCCATTAACACCAAAATTTGGTAGTGGTTGATATGTTAAAGGTTTAGCCATTAGTCAATATACCAATCTGTTTCATATTGAGTATTTCCACTATCTGTAATTACTGTTTGTTTTAAACATTCGTTAGCTTCTTGTGCTGCTAAACTAGATTGTGTTCCTCCATCTTCACCTCTTTCTGAAATTGCTCTAGCCCATGCTCCAAGTATAATTGGTTGAGAAGGAATTTTTAATATTGTTGCAGCAGAAGTTAAAGCATCTTGATGTTTTACAATTTCAAAATTTAATGTTTCAACTTTTGTAGGAACTGGTGATAAATCTATTTTTAAATTATTAGAAGAATCACTACCATTAAATGAATAATAAAAAGGTTGACCATCATCATCAGTAGGAAACTTTACTGTATTAATATATACTTTACTAACTTGTTTTAAATGATGTCCAGTATCAGTATTAATAACATCTAAAATTTTTATTTCTTGACCAGAATTTAAATTATAATTTTTAGTACCAACAACAGTATTAATGCTTACTGTTTCTCTAAGGTTTAACCAATCGTGATAACTTTCAACACTTCTTTTAGAGTCATTAATTAAAGCACCTATTACTTTATGGTATGCTGATACTGTACTAGATTCATTAATAGCACCAGACCAATCAGTAGGAATTGTATCTTCTCTAAGTCTTATCAATACTTGATTAATTAACTC
>TARA_R110002126_G_scaffold289917_1_pt1 | contig 9968 bp, 7 predicted proteins | sample TARA_R110002126 | Tara Oceans TARA_R110002126 (sample SAMEA4397536) | marine metagenome | biome: Polar Biome; feature: [DCM] deep chlorophyll maximum layer (ENVO:01000326); material: water (ENVO:00002006), including particulate matter (ENVO:01000060) such as... | depth 30 m | reverse complement strand
ATCAGGATGCCGTTCTGCGCGCCGCGCCCCACGCCGACCATAATCGACATCGGCGTAGCAAGCCCCAAGGCACAGGGGCAGGCAATAATCAGCACACTCACTGCGGCGATCAAGCCATAGGCCATCGCCGGTTCCGGCCCCCAGATAGACCAGGCAATAAACGCGACCAAAGCCACCAGCACCACGGCCGGCACAAAGTAACCCGCCACCCGGTCGGCCAGCCCCTGGATCGGCGCTCGGCTGCGCTGCGCGCTGGAGACCATCTGAACAATCTGCGCCAGCATAGTATCGCGGCCGATCTTGTCGGCCCGCATGACAAAAGAGCCCTGACCGTTGATGCTGCCGCCCACCACCTGATCACCCACTGTCCGACTCGCGGCCAGCGGCTCGCCGGTTACCATGGATTCATCGATATTTGAGCGCCCCTCCAGAATCTCGCCATCCAGCGGCACCTTGTCGCCGGGGCGCACGCGCAAACGGTCACCTACAGCCACCTGGTCGAGCGGCACTTCCTGCTCATCACCCTGCGCATCCAGACGGCGCGCCGTTGCCGGTGCCAGATCCAACAGCGCCCGAATCGAGCCCGAGGTCTTCTCGCGTGCGCGCAATTCCAATACCTGGCCCAGCAGCACCAGCACTATGACCACGGCTGCCGCTTCAAAGTAGACGGCAACCGAGCCGTCAGCCTGACGAAACGCCAGTGGAAACACCTCCGGTATCAGCGTGGCCACCACACTGAACACCCAGGCCGTACCCGTACCGATAGCAATCAAGGTAAACATGTTGAGATTGCGCGAGCGCAGCGAGCGCCAGCCGCGCACAAAGAATGGCCAACCGGCCCAGAGCACCACCGGCGTTGCCAGAACCAGCTGTACCCAGTTGGACAACTGCGGCGCCATGAGCTGATGCCAGCCAAAGATATGGCCGCCCATTTCCATCAAAAAAACCGGTAGCGCGAATACCAGCCCCAGCCAGAACCGGCGCTGCATGTCTTTCAGCTCGGCGGAGGGTCCTGTGTCTGCAGTGACCTCCTCCGGTTCCAGCGCCATGCCGCAGATCGGGCAATCTCCGGGGCCGTCCTGACGTACCTCGGGATGCATCGGACAGGTAAAGATGGCACCCGGCGGTGCCGATTCCGCCTGCGCAGAGCCTGTGCCTGGCGCAAGATAACGCTGCGGATCAGCCAGAAATTTCTGTCGGCACCCGGCGGAACAGAAGTACCAGGTTTTGTCCGCATGCTCGGCGTGATGCTCGGTTTTCTCTGGGTCTACGGTCATCCCGCAGACGGGATCCTTTACTGATCCAGAGGATTCGTCATGGTGGCAACAACTGTGTTCAGCAGACATTCCAGCGCCCCTTTTTCCAATTCGCTAACGCCTTGGCGGCTAAACCGGCAAAGCGTGCTCCCAGTGAGAGAAGGTGGTCAGCCATCAACCTTCAACTTTCCGCGTACCCGGCAAACCGTTGCAAAACCTGTCCGCCAGCTACCCACAGGGCCGACCTGCCGCGTCACATAAATAGCGCCAAGCTGTGCGGGCGCTGTCTCGTCTACCGCGCCCGCGCATGACAGCCCTATAAACCGAGGGTAAACTAGCTGCCTGCGGCTGCCGACCAGCGCCCAGCTTACCCCTTGATATCTACCTCTGCCGGAGTCACCGGCCAGGACTCCAGCATGATTCGCATAAACGAGCTGCAATTACCTCTTGATCACCCCACCGACGCCCTGCGCCCGGCCATTGTTGCGCGCCTGAAGATAACGGATGCGCAGCTTGTGGATTTCACCGTATTCAAACGCAGCTACGACGCGCGCAAGAAGAACAGCGAAATCACCTTCGTCTATATCATCGACGTGACGCTGGACAACGAAGCACCCGTGCTCGAACGCTTTGCCGATGATCGCAACGTTCGCCCGGCCCCCGATACCGCGTATTACCCGGTTGCCCAGGCGCCTGAGGGCTTGACCGAACGCCCGCTGATTATCGGCTTTGGTCCTTGTGGCCTGTTTGCTGCGCTGACATTGGCGCAGATGGGCTTCAAGCCTATCGTACTGGAGCGGGGTAAGGATGTACGCAAGCGCACCAAGGACACCTGGGCGTTATGGCGCAACAAGGTGTTATCGCCAGAATCCAACGTGCAGTTTGGTGAAGGCGGCGCTGGGCTGTTCTCCGACGGCAAGCTCTACAGCCAGATAAAAGACCCCAAGTTCTATGGTCGCAAGGTGATGCATGAGTTTGTCCGCGCTGGCGCGCCAGAAGAAATCATGTTCGTCAGCAAACCGCATATCGGCACCTTCCGTCTGACCGGCGTGGTATCGAGCATGCGCGAAGAGATCAAGGCGCTGGGTGGTGAGGTCCGCTTTGAAAGTCGGGTGACCGACTTTCTTCTCGAGGACGGGCGTATTGAAGGCGTGCAACTCGATAACGGCGAAGAAATCCGCAGCCGTTATGTGGTGCTTGCGCTGGGGCACAGCGCGCGCGATAGCTTCCGCAAGCTGCACGAGCGCGGCGTCTATGTTGAAGCCAAGCCCTTTGCCGTGGGCTTTCGCATCGAACATCCGCAATCGCTGATCGATAAGGCGCGACTGGGCAAATACGCAGGCCACCCGGAACTGGGTGCGGCGGATTACAAATTGGTGCACCACGCCAAAAACGGCCGTGCGGTCTACAGCTTCTGCATGTGCCCTGGCGGCATGGTGGTCGCGGCCACCTCAGAGCCTGGCCGCGTAGTCACCAATGGTATGAGCCAGTATTCGCGCAACGAACGTAATGCCAATGCCGGTATTGTGGTCGGCATTCATCCGGAAAAGGACTTCCCCGGCAGCCCGCTGGCGGGGGTTGAGTTACAGGAGCAGCTCGAATCTCGCGCCTATGAACTCGGTGGCAGTGACTACTGTGCGCCCGGTCAGTTGGTGGGCGACTTTATTCGCGGTAAAGCGTCAAGCAGCCTCGGCGAGGTACAGCCCTCGTATCAGCCTGGCGTGCTGCTCGGCGATCTGGCACAGGCACTGCCGGGCTACGCGATTGACGCCATCCGTGAAGCCTTGCCGGCCTTCGGCAAACAGATTCGCGGCTTCGACCGCCATGACGCGGTACTCACCGGGATCGAAACCCGCACCTCTTCACCGGTGCGCATCAAGCGCGACAACCTCTCCCTGCAAAGCCTCAACACCCGCGGTCTGTACCCCGCAGGTGAGGGTGCCGGCTACGCTGGCGGCATCCTCTCGGCCGGCGTGGACGGCATCAAGGTTGCTGAAGCACTGGCCATGGCCATGTTGGCGGATTTAAAGAGCGAGTAGTACTAGCAGCAGATTGCAGCGCAGAGCAGGCGAAACAGCACGCGGCTATGCGCTGCCATCTTGTTTGGCAACCCGATGTAAAAAGATCTTTTCAATCAACCATATGAACAACATCAGCCCGCCAGCCACCCAGACCACCAGAGGGTCGCTCTGCAATTTCACGTAAATAAAACCCAGCAATACCAACGCGTCCAAGCCAATCGCAATCAGCGCGATGCTGCGTAGCGCCCCTATATCTTCGTGCAGATGGCGGACCACACCCCAGTGAATCGCAATATCCATGATCAAATAAAGAATGATGCCCAGCGCTGCAATACGCGACAGATCGAAGAACGCCGTTAGTGCAATGCCCAGAACGATTGTGTAAACCAACGTGTGCTTCTGGATGCTACCGGGCATACCAAAATGCCGGTGCGGTACCAGTTTCATTTCAGTCAGCATAGCCAGCATGCGCGAGACCGCGAAAACGCTGGCGATCACGCCGCCCACCGTCGCAGCCATAGCCAGTAATACGGTGAACCAGACGGCGTACTCGCCCAACGCCGGGCGGGCTGCAGCGGCCAGTGCGTAATCCCTGTTTTGGATGATCTCACTGATGGACAGGTTACTCGCCACGGCAAACCCGACCAGCAGATACACCACAACACAAAGCGCGATCGAAATGACGATAGCTCGCCCGACATTACGATGCGGGTCTTTTACCTCCGCACCACTGTTAGTAATAGTGGTAAACCCCTTGAACGCTAAAATCCCCAGCGCGGTAGCCCCTATAAACCCGGCCAAAGCAGAGGGGGCTGCAGAACCCGCAGCTTGGGTGGCCGAGCCGAACAAACTCAATGAATCAGCTACCCACAAACCGGTTAGCGCAAAAATCACCACACCTGCAATTTTTGCGTAGCCTAGCACCGAGGCAACGCCCTGGATCAGGCTATTGCTGGCCAAATTCACCAAAAACGCCACAATCAGCAGCCCTACCCCCAGCAACGGCACCCAGCGCTCGGGCTGTCCAAGGTCGAACATCTGCAGCGTGTAAGAACCAAAGGTGCGGGCCAGAAAGCTCTGCGCAATCACCATGGAAAAGTACATCAACAGCGCGTGAAAGGCGGTCGTAATACTTTTGCCGTACGCCTTCTCAAGGTACATCCCGATGCCGCCCGCCGAGGGATAGGCATTGGATATCTTGATATAGGAATAGGCACTGAAGGCCACTACCAGCGAGGCAGAAAGGAATGCTAACGGAAACCACCGGCCGGTCATCTCCGCCATCTGACCGGTCAGCGAGAAGATCCCCGCGCCGATCATGACTCCCGTACCCAACGCCACCGTACCAATCAAGCTCAGACTGCCTTCACGGTACTCGGGCGTTCGATTATCGCTATGTTGCATGCTGCCTCCGATACAACGGAAAAATGGAGCTGTGCGCGCATCCCATTTAGAACATTAACCGCACACCGGCTACGGCAAACCAGGCCTGATCAGGCTCCCCATGCTCTGCGGCAAAATCCGCAGTGCGTCCGAAACTGCGCTCATAAACGACGCCAAGGTAGGGCGACACACTGCGATCGATCAGGTCGTAGCTCAACCGCAGACCCAGCTCCATGCTGCTTAGCCCGGCACCCACACCAATCTCTTCATCATCCGAGAAAGCCGCGTTGAATTCAGCGGAAGGGGTTAATATCAGGCGATTGCTCAGCAGCACTTCATATTCGGCATCCAGATCTGCGGACAGATCACCTTGATCGCTCACGTACAGGTTGCTGTCCAGTTCGAACCAGTAGGGCGCCAGGCCAGTCACTCCGACGAACGCGTATTGTCGATTCTGGCCATCAGGCGTATCGAAGCGCAGCCCGGCCTTGGCATCAAAGAAGGTTGAGACTGGCACCTGCAAGGCCAACTGATTTTCCAGTGTCTCGTAAACCTTCTCCCGGAAGTCATACTCCCCTTCAGTGATCCAGCGCAGCTTGAGATCGTCGGTACCGTAGAAGGCATCGGCACTCCAGTAACCCAACTCCTCTCCGCGATCTCCCGCGCGGTATTCAAGCTTCTCGACCTGCACGCCATAGAAATAACCGCTGTGCATCGAGTGCTGCATTGGCGTTTCCATCGCCTGCAAAGGCATTGCAGGCAGCAGCCCTGCTGCCAATACAAGAGTCAGTTTTCTCATTGCGCACCTCCTGCGGCTGCGGCCGGCCCACCCTCAACAATTACCGTGCGGAACATGCCGGCTGCCGCGTGGTATGCCAGATGACAGTGGAACGCCCAGTTACCCGGCGCATCAACTTCCGTTTCCATGTATACGGTGGTGCCCGGCGCCACGCTGATCACATGCTTGACCGGGTTCCACTTGTCCGCACCCACATCCAGAATCGACCACATGCCGTGCAGATGCATCGGGTGCGTCATCATGGTTTCGTTGACGAACTTGAAGCGCACGCGCTCGCCATACTGCAAGCGAACCGGCTCGGCATCCGACTCTTTCACGCCATTGATCGACCAGGTATAGCGCTCCATATTGCCGGTTAGGCGCATCTCAATTTCGCGGGTAGGTTCGCGATCGGCGTACAAGGGCTTTTGAGCCCGCAGGTCTGCGTAGGACAGAAACTTGCCATCGTTGTAGGCACTGGGAACCAATCCGCTGCCCGCGGCATAGAAGGGGTCTGCAGGCAGCGACGTTTCGCTCATCGCCATCGTGGAATGATCCATCCCCGCCATATCCGACATATTCATCTTCGAATGGTCCATACCCTGCATGTCCGACATGTCCATGTTCGAGTGATCCATGCCGCTCATGCTGCCGTGATCCATGCCCATATCCGCCATGGTCAGCAGCGGCGCGGGGCGCAGAGCCGGAATCGCGCCTTGCATGCCCGCTCTTGGTGCCAAAGTGCCACGCGCATAGCCAGAGCGGCCCATGGATTCGGCAAACAGCGTATAGGCCTGATCTTCCTTAGGCTGCACTATGACGTCGTAGGTTTCCGCGACACCAATGCGCAGCTCATCAACCTGTACTGGCTGCACGTTGTTGCCATCGGCTTGCACCACCGTCATTTTCAAGCCCGGCAGACGCACATCAAAGTAGGTCATCGCGGATGAGTTGATCAGCCGCAACCGCACCCGCTCACCCGGATTGAACAACCCGGTCCAGTTCTGCTCCGGCCCCTTGCCATTGATCAGGCCGGTAAAGCCCTGCACATCTTCCACATCAGCCGCCATCATGCGCATCTGCCCCCACATCAACCGGTCACCCAGCGTCGTGGCAAGTCCATCACGCTCGCTATCGGCCCAGAAGCTGGCGACCGTCTGCTGCTGGCGATTGTAATAGTCGGGCATCATCTTCAAATTGCGCATGATGCGATCGCCCGAGTGCGGATGCTTGTCGGTGAGCTGCACCACGTAATCGCGGTCATACCGATAGGGTTCTCGGCCCTGCGGCTCGATGACGATGGCACCGTAAGCACCATCCGGCTCCTGAAACCCGGAGTGGCTATGGAACCAATAGGTCCCGGACTGCTTGATCGGAAAGCGGTAAACAAAGGTTTCACCCGGGGCGATACCGGGATAACTGATACCCGGCACACCATCCATCTGAAACGGCAGCACCAGACCATGCCAGTGAATGGACGTCATCTCGTCCAGGTTATTGGTCACCCTGATAACCACCTCTTCGCCTTCTTTAAAGCGCAGCACGGGCCCTGGCGAGGCGCCGTTGTAACCAATGCCCGGTTTTTGAAAACTGCCGACGTCGATCATCACCCGATCAACCGTTAGCGCGTATTCACCGCCCAGCGCCATCATCGGGGCCAGCAACACCAGCAGCAGCGCCGGTCGTATCACATTCATGAACATCCGCGTTTATTCCTCGGTTTTGGTCGCACCAGTTGATCCATCCGGTGCGCTTACTGAACCTTGATCTCGCCCTGCATGCCCGCTTGATAGTGGCCAGGCACATTACAGGCAAACTGCAGATCGGCCGCCTTAGCGAAGGTCCAGATAATCTCGCCCTGCTCACCGGGCTCAAGCAGCACGCTGTTCGGGTCGTCATGCTTCATGCTATGGCCGTTGCCCATATCCATCGCCATCATGCTGCGATCCAGCGTGTCGCCCTTCAGCACTCCGTGTTGCACCATCATCTGCATTTCGGCCTGATGCCCTTCGTGCATGGCGGCAGTACCGATGTTGAACTCGTGTACCAGAGCGCCCTGATTGGTGATCACAAACCGCACCGTCTCGCCATCAGCGACACTGAGGTTTTCCGGCTCAAAGTAGTTATCGTGCATGCTCACCTCGATGGTCCGCGTCACCTCGGAGGCCTTACCAGGCGTCCCTGTGGACTCAGCAGCAGCGTGCTGATCGTGACCCGCAGAAGCTGCAACAGCAGATACCACCGCTAACGCCAACAACCCCGCACCAGCCGATAATAAAATCTTCTTCATAGCCTTGCGCCCCTGCGTAATAAACGCATGCACTCGAATCCGTGCACACATGAAAAATCGGTTTGAATTGACAACCACCCAGGTTGTCGATGCACTCTCACTGCCAGCTAGACAGTGATCAGGCGCTCAGCATGTAGCGCGAAACTGAATCCTGACTGAACACACCTGAATAAAGAGGCACGCCATGCGGCTGCTGTTGGTAGAAGATGACCCCTTGCTGCAAAGCAGCTTGCGCCAGAGTCTTGAACAGGCCGGCTTCGCGGTAGACGCCAGCGACTCGGCCGGCACGGCAGCGCAGCTGGGCTTGCAGGAAAGCTATCGCGTCGCCGTGGTGGATATTGGCCTGCCCGATGGCAATGGGCTGGAGGTCATGCAGCAGTGGCGGCAGGCCGGTTGTGAAATGCCCGTATTACTGCTGACTGCACGCGACAGCTGGCAGGACAAGGTCAACGGATTGAAAGCCGGAGCCGATGACTACCTGGCCAAGCCGTTCCACTGGGAAGAACTGCTGGCTCGACTACACGCACTAATCAGGCGCAGCGAAGGACGCACCTCCAGTACCATTGAGGTCGGCCGCTATCGTCTCGACGAAGAGCGCCAGCGTGTATGCACCCCCAACGGTGAATGGCACGGTTTGACCGGCACAGAGTTCCGGCTGCTACGCTGCTTCATGACCCGCCCCAACCGGCTGTTCTCCAAGGAGGAACTGCTGGAGCAACTGTACAACCTCGAAGCCGAGCCCAGCCTGAATACCATAGAAGCTTACATCCGCCGACTGCGACTGTTGATTGGCCGCAATGCAATCCAAACCCAGCGAGGCCAAGGCTATGTCTTTACTGCCCAAGAGTAAGCCGGGGCGCTCGATACGCACCACCCTGCTGTGCTGGCTGCTGCCGTTCGCCGCACTCTTCATGGGCGTAGCCTGGATACTGCATGGCGTATTACTGGAGCGCATGACACGCGACTTCGTAAAGGGTCGCCTGTACCAGGAAGCCGCCCTTATCGAACAAAATCTGCGTGCCAAAAACACTGGCACCCGTGGTCAGATCATCCTGCAGCACGACTCTTTTAACGCTCCGTCCCACCATGTCTATGCGATTAGTCTGGCTGGCCGCGAGCTGTTCTCTAACCCCGAGTGGAGCGCCCAGTTGCGGCCTTGGCTGGCACAGCCTCAAACTGGCCTGCTGACCCTGAGCACGCAACTGCCAGGACAGTCGGGCCCCAGTTACTTTCTTGCCTACCGTGCCACTTCGTCCATCGACGGTCAGCCGCTGATGATCGTGGTGGCAGAGGACTACAGCGTACTCAAGGCTGGCGAAAAGGAACTCCACCTATGGACTGCCCTCGTCGCCGTCGCCCTGCTGTTACTGTTGATCGGCATGATCTGGCTGGCGGTACATCTGTCTCTGCGCCCGACCACTCAGTTACGCCAGCAGTTGCAGCAACTGCGGCAGGGCAGTCGATCACGACTCGACGAAGCCGTCCCAGCAGAGTTTCAGCGGCTCACGCAACAGCTCAATCAACTGCTCGACACGCTGGACCAGCGTCTGGAGCGCTCGCGCCAAACCAATGCCAACCTGTCACACAGCGTGAAAACGCCAATTGCCGCCATTACCCAGATGTTGAGCAACACCCAACAGCCCATCGATGCCGCGATGCGCGCACAGATATCCAGCAAGTTGGCGGAGATCAACCTTCAGCTGGATACGTCCATGCGCAGTGCCCAGGCCGCCGGGCCTCAAGCAGGCAAAAACGCTAACCCGGTGGTACAAGCACGCGACATTCTTTGGATGCTCGGGCGTCTGTACGCCGACAAACGCTTCGAGCTCGACATCCAGATCGACGAGCAGCAGCTGTGGCCTATCGAAGAACAGGATCTGAATGAGTTACTGGGCAATCTGATCGACAATGCTGGCAAGTGGGCGCACTCGCAGGTTCTGGTGCGCTTGCAACAGGATGCACAAGGATTCGAAATAAAGGTGGCTGACGATGGTGCTGGGGTGGCTACGGAGCTACTCGATCAGCTCGGCACCCGCGGGCTACGCCTGGACCAGCAAGTACCAGGTCACGGCCTTGGACTAGCTATCGTGAGAGAAGCCGTGGCGCGCTATGGCGGAACGCTGACGTTTTCGCGTAGCGTTCAGGGCGGTTTACTGGCGTGCATTCACTTGCCCCACCAATCCTGAGCTACAGACACAAACAAAGAGGGCGCCCAATGGGCGCCCTCTTTGTTATTTCCG
>TARA_R110002126_G_scaffold130998_2_pt1 | contig 9978 bp, 11 predicted proteins | sample TARA_R110002126 | Tara Oceans TARA_R110002126 (sample SAMEA4397536) | marine metagenome | biome: Polar Biome; feature: [DCM] deep chlorophyll maximum layer (ENVO:01000326); material: water (ENVO:00002006), including particulate matter (ENVO:01000060) such as... | depth 30 m | reverse complement strand
ATCCTGAAAGCCTATGATGGCCGCTTCAAGGACCTGTTCCAGGAAGTCTATGATGCCGAGTTCAAGGACGCCTTTGCTGCCAAGGGGATTTCCTACGAGCACCGCCTGATCGACGACATGGTCGCCGCGGCCATGAAATGGTCCGGCGGCTTCGTCTGGGCGTGCAAAAATTATGATGGCGATGTCCAGTCCGACACCGTCGCCCAGGGCTTCGGCTCGCTGGGCCTGATGACCTCCGTGCTCATGTCGCCCGATGGTTCTGTCGTGGAGGCCGAGGCCGCTCACGGTACCGTCACGCGTCACTATCGCCAGCATCAGCGCGGCGAGCAGACCTCGACCAACCCGATCGCCTCGATCTTCGCCTGGACCCAGGGCCTGTCGCATCGCGGCCGGATGGATGGCAATGAGGCGCTGATGGAGTTCGCGGCCAAGCTTGAATCCACCATCATCAAGACGGTTGAAGCCGGCTTCATGACCAAGGATCTCGCCCTTTTGGTCGGTGATCACCAGGGCTGGCTGTCGACCGAAGGCTTCCTTGACAAGGTCGATGAGCGCTTCAAGGCGGCAATGGCCTGACTTAACTAGAAAATATCAATTCCTGGACGGGCGTCGACACCTTGGTGGCGGCGCCCGTTTTGCATTGTCAAAAGCCTTGGCATCGGGCAAAAATCGATGCCCTATAAACAGTCAGGTGCCAAGTTTGACCGTATCATACGAGTTCTCCCCTCAGGACCAGCTCTGCGTCTGGAGCATGAGCGGACGGCTGACCGTCGACGCGATGATCGCCGGCGTCCGGGCCGCCCGTGCAGATCCACGATGGTCGAATGACTATGATTTTCTGACTGTAATGACCGATGCCAGTCTGGGCGATGTTTCCGCCCGGGACACGGCCGAGCTGGTCCATCACCTCGCCGAACTCGACACGCCGCGCACAGACGGCAAGGGCAAGCGCGCTGCGGTCGTGTGTAGCGATGAAATGGCGGCCGGCCTGCTGACCTATTACGAGCTTCACTCCCGGACCGAACGGATGACCGACGAGCGCTATTTTCGATCCGAGGCCGATGCCCGGGCCTGGTTGGCCCAGCGCGACGCTTGAATCCCTTCAGCCACCAGCATATCCGGGCGACAGGCTTGCGCCCTCACCGGACTCGCTCATAAATAGCGGTAGAGTCGAGTTCGTTTGGGGACGGCATGCACACGACAACGGTGATCGAACACGAGAGCAATTTGTGTGTCTGGCGCGTCAATGGCCGCGCCGACCTGGAAGCCCTTCAGGCGTCGTATCTGGAACGTTTCGACCTGCCCGGCTGGTGGCCCGAAATCCGCAATCTGAGCATCATGACGGATACCCGGCTGGACTTGCTGAGCCCCGGCGAAGCGGAAAAGCTGATGCGTTTCATGGCCATTGCGGCCGCCAAGAATGGCGTCGGCGACGGCTTCTTCGCCGCCGTTGTCTGTGCAGACCCCGACAGCAGAGCCCTGCTCAGCTATTGGGATCGCCGCGCCCCGGCCGGCATGTCCGGGGAAAACCGGACCTTCGCCGACGAGAAGACAGCCCGCGCCTGGCTCGCCAGTCAGGTCTGACGCTTCAGCGTGACGAAGACTTCCGCCTCGATCACCCAGCGCACACCATCGAAACGCCATTTGGCGAAATAGCGACCGGTATAGCGGATTGAAAACCCCTCGCTCGACCAGGCCCCGCGCCAGCGCCCGGTCTCGGCAGCCAGCTCGCCATCCTCACCGATCTCGATACGCGCCGGCGAGCGGACATAAGCGACATCGGGCATATTGGTGAAGATCGACTGCCAGGCGTCCAGCTGGGCCTCGCGCCCCTCAATCAACACCGCATCATCACCGGGCACCAGCGTCGCCGCTTCGGCCAGGACCGCGGCGATCGCCGTCATGTTGCGCTCTGCCAGGGCTGTGTTGAAATCACACCGCGCCGCAGCGACAGCGCGCGCCGCAGCCTTGTCGCCCAGCATTTGCACATCATTGCCAGGCGCGGTTCGCGACGGCCTGACCATCAGGACACCAGGGCGGCGCGGATCGCGTCCAGTCCGGCCTGCGCCTTGTCGCCATCGGGCCCGCCCGCCTGGGCGAAGTCCGCGCGGCCACCGCCGCCCTTGCCGCCGACAGGCGCTGCACCGGCGCGCACCAGTTCCACCGCCGAGAAGCGCTCGACCAGATCACCGGTGACACCGACGGCCAGCGCCGCCTTGCCCTCATTATTGGAAATGAAGGCGGCGATACCCGAGCCCATTTGCGCCTTGGCCTCGTCGACCAGCCCGCGCAAATCCTTGCCGCCAACGCCCTCGACGACGCGGCCGATGAATTGGATCCCGGCAATCTCCTCCGGCCCGGCCGGAGCGCCAGCGGCACCACCGCCCATCGCCAATTGCTTCTTGGCCTCGGCCAGCTGGCGTTCAAGCTTCTTGCGCTCATCGATCAGGCTGGCGACACGGGCCGGCAATTCGGCTGGCGGCGTCTTGAGCGCGTCGGCGGCGGCACGGCCAAAGCCGATCTGTTCTTCCATATAGAGCCGGGCGGCCTCGCCGGTCAGGCCTTCAATCCGGCGTACGCCGGAGGCGACTGAACTGTCGGCGACGATCTTGAACAGGGCGATATCGCCGGTGCGGGCCACATGCGTGCCGCCGCACAGCTCGACCGAATAGGGCTTGTCGCCCCCATCCAGCGCCTGCCCCATCGCCAGGACGCGGACGGTGTCGCCATACTTTTCGCCGAACAGGGCCAGCGCTCCGGCCTCGATCGCCGCATCAGGGCTCATTTCGCGTGTCGAGACGGCGAGGTTCTGGCGGATCACCGCATTGACCTGGGCCTCCACAGCGCCCAGCTGGGCGGCGCTGATCGGCTTGTTCTGGCTGAAGTCAAAGCGCAGCCGGTCCGGTCCGACATAGGAGCCCTTCTGCGAGACTTGCGGCCCGAGCACATCGCGCAGCGCCGCGTGCAGGAGGTGGGTGGCGGAGTGATTGGCCCGCACTGTGGTGCGGCGTGCCGCATCGACCTTGAGCACAGCGCTGTCGCCGAGCGTGATCTCGCCGCGTTCGAGCACACCGATATGGGCATGCATGTCACCGCCGCGCTTTTGCGTATCGGTGACGCGGAAAATGGCGCCATTCTCAAACTCGACCAGACCACTATCGCCGGCCTGGCCACCGGATTCGCCATAGAATGGCGTCGCATCAAACACGAGCTCGCCAGCCTGGGCGGATCCGAGCGCCTTGGCCTGTTTGGCATCAGCGACGATCGCGACAAGCTTGCCGCGGCCGTCCTCACCTTCATAGCCAAGGAATTTCGACGCACCGGCCTTGTCGCGGACAGCAAACCAGACCTCGGCAGGCGCGGCCTGGCCGGAAGAGAATTTACTGGCGCGGGCATCGCTGCGCTGTTTGTCCATCGCGGTCTCGAAACCGGCCTCGTCCACCGTCATGCCCTTGGCGCGCAGAGCGTCCTGGGTGAGGTCGAGCGGGAAGCCATAGGTGTCGTAGAGCTTGAAGGCGGTATCGCCCGGCAGCACGGCGCCGCTGGCCAGACCGGCGGTCGCCTCCTCAAGCAGGCCGAGCCCCCGGCCGAGCGTTGTCTGGAAACGCTCTTCCTCCATGCGCAGCGTGTCTTCGAGCATGGGCTGGGCCTGGACCAGCTCCGGATAGGCATCGCCCATTTCGGTTTTCAGCGCCTCGACCAGCTTCCACATCACAGGCTCGGTCGCGCCCAGCAAATGTGCATGGCGCATGGCGCGGCGCATGATGCGGCGCAGCACATAGCCGCGGCCTTCATTGGACGGGCTGACGCCATCGGCCATCAGAAAACAGGTCGAGCGCAAATGGTCGGCGATCACCCGGTGGCTCGCCAGGGCGGTCCCCTCGGCCTTGACGCCGAGCACGCTTTCTCCGGCCCGGATCAGATTGGCGAACAGGTCGATCTCGTAATTATTATGCTTGCCCTGCAGGATCGCCGCGATGCGTTCCAGCCCCATGCCGGTATCGATCGAGGGTTTGGGCAGATTGACGCGCTCTTCCGCGGAGAGCTGCTCATACTGCATGAAGACGAGATTCCAGATCTCGATGAAACGATCGCCATCCTCATCCGGCGAGCCGGGAGGCCCGCCGGGAATATCGGCGCCATGGTCGAAGAAGATTTCCGAACAGGGGCCGCACGGGCCGGTATCGCCCATCGACCAGAAATTGTCCGAGGTGGAAATCGAGATGATGCGGTCATCGGACAGGCCGGCAATCTTGCGCCAGAGGATGCGCGCTTCCTCGTCCTCGGAATAGACCGTGACCAGGAGACGATCCGCCGGCAGACCATATTCCTTCGTCACCAGCTCCCAGGCGTGATGGATCGCCTTTTCCTTGAAATAGTCGCCGAAAGAGAAATTCCCCAGCATTTCGAAGAAGGTGTGGTGACGCGCTGTGTAACCAACATTGTCGAGATCATTATGCTTGCCCCCGGCCCGGACGCATTTCTGCGAGGAGGTGGCGCGGCTATAGGGGCGTTTTTCCTTGCCGGTGAAGACATTCTTGAACGGCACCATGCCGGCATTGACGAAGAGCAGGGTCGGATCGTCTTGCGGCACCAGCGGACTGGACGGGACGATCTCATGATCATTACCGCCAAAGTAGTCGAGGAATGTTGCCCGGATATCGCGCAAGCTGGCCATCATATCATCCTGTATCGCATCGTCTTTGCGGCGCCCGGCCGAAGCCGCTGCGTTAGCAGTTTTCAGGAGATATGGAAACGCGGCGCCCTGCGCAAGGCGCTGGCGTCAGACGGGATGGCGCCAGGCGCCGGCTCAGCCGGCCAGGGCCAGGGTGCGCAGCGCCTGGACCTGGCCAAACTCAAGCAGCCCCTCGCCTCTACGGATTTTATCCAGCCAGGATGTGGGGAGATCATAAGCCGCCATTGCCGCCCTGAAATCATCCATATATTCGCGACTCTTGTGATGGTTGTCCGGCTCATGGGTGAATTCACGCCAAAGCCGGGCATCATTGCGCACATGGTCGGGCATCACCCAGATCGACCGGTCCGGCCTGGTGTCGTCGCGCCCCTGCAAGGCTTCGATATAGCTGTCGGCCAGGCCACCAATATCCTCGGTCTCGATCTCTGCCATCGAAACATCGGGGGTAAAGAAGACGATCTCCCGGTCAGTGAAGCGATAATTCTCGCGGTCGCCATACAGGCGCGCGACAAAATCGAAGTCGGCAGGGGTCACAGTCTCGCTAAAGACGAAGATCCGGATTTCACCTTCCAGGTCGAGCGACATTCCAACAGCCATGACTCATTTCTCCAGCAGATGGCCCTCAACGCAAAAATGGCCCGATTCCTTTTCAGGAACCCAGCCATTCCGGCGCCACAACAGACAGCCTGCCATCAAAGGATTAAGGGAGGATGCCCGGCCAGTGCCTTAACAAGACCAGCCGGGCAGTCCCGGTCAGCCAGCGGCGGCCTCGTCTTCTTCCAGACCTGGGCCGACCAGAAGGACATCGGCGATGAGACCGGCATTGGCGCGGACCTTCGCTTCGATTTCCTTGGCCATGGCCTGGTTGGCAATCATGAATTTACGGGCGTTTTCACGACCCTGACCGATACGTTCGGAATTATAGGAATACCAGGAACCGGACTTCTCGATGATGTCACCCTTGACGCCAAGATCGATCAGCTCGCCCATTTTCGAAATACCTTCGCCATAGAGAATGTCGAATTCAACTTCGCGGAAGGGCGGTGCGACCTTGTTCTTGACGACTTTGACACGGGTCTGGTTGCCGATGACTTCATCACGATCCTTGATCGCACCGATGCGGCGGATATCGAGGCGGACAGACGAGTAGAATTTCAGCGCATTGCCGCCGGTGGTGGTTTCCGGGCTGCCGAACATGACGCCGATCTTCATGCGGATCTGATTGATGAAGATGACCATGCATTTCGACTTCGAAATCGAGCCCGTCAGCTTGCGCAGGGCCTGGCTCATCAAGCGGGCCTGGAGGCCGGGCAGGCTGTCGCCCATCTCGCCTTCGAGCTCGGCGCGCGGGGTCAGGGCGGCAACCGAATCGATCACCAGCACATCAATCGCACCGGAGCGCACCAGCGTATCGGCGATCTCGAGCGCCTGTTCACCGGTATCGGGCTGCGAGACCAGGAGTTCGGCAACATCAACGCCCAGCTTGCCGGCATAGACCGGGTCGAGCGCGTGTTCGGCATCGATGAAGGCGCAGACACCACCGAGCTTTTGCCCCTCGGCGATCGTGTGCAGCGCCAGCGTCGTCTTGCCGGAACTCTCGGGACCGTAGATCTCGACGATCCGGCCCTTGGGCAGACCGCCAATGCCGAGCGCGATATCGAGCCCGAGCGAGCCGGACGAGATCGATTCGATCTCCATCGCCGGCTTGGCGCCCAGTTTCATGACCGAACCCTTGCCGAAGGCCTTGTCAATCTGGCCCAGCGCGGCCTCGATCGCTTTTTTCTTGTCCATACCTGAATCGTTCACGAGTCGAATCGCGCCCTTGCTCATATCGATATTCCCTTATTTCACGCCCCTCGGTCACGGGCAACCGAGACACAACGTACCAGTTTTGTTCCGGAACACAAGTGGAACATTTATGGTTAACAAAACGGAACGAATGGGCACGCATCTGCATTCGACTTGGCGGATTGACGCCGAATGCCTATCTTTGCCGGGATGACCCTGCGCCATATTCTTCGCCTCATCGCGATCACCTCTGTCCTGGCTGGCTGCAGCGAGGCCACCCGCCCCGTTGCGGCGGAATCCGTGGAGGCCCTGCAAGCGCGGGGCAGTCTTGTGGTTCTGACCCTGGAGGGGCCGACCAGCTATCTTGTCGGCGATGACGGTCCCGGCGGCTACGAGGTTGATCTCGTGCGGGCCTTCGCGGCGCATCTCGGGGTCGAGGCGCAATTCGAGACGCGGCCCTCGATCGCCGCACTCACGGCTGCGCTCGCGAATGGCGAGGGCGATATCGCGGCGGCAGGATTGACCGTCACGGCCGGGCGTGAAGCGCGGATGTTGTTCGGCCCGGCCTACAAGACAGTCACCGAACAGCTGGTCTGCCATAATGGCGGCCCGGCACCGACCTCGATCGAGGACCTCGGCAGGGCCCGCATCGTGGTGCTGGCCGGTTCGAGTTATCTGGAAACCCTGCAGGCCTTGCCCACTGGCGGCGAGGCGCTGCGCTGGAGCGAGCGCAGCGGCGGCTCGGCCATGCCGTTGCTCGAAGCGATCGATACCGGCGAATTCGATTGCACCATCGCCGATTCCCACCTCGCTGATTTCGCCCGCCGCCGCCATCCCGACCTGGTTGCCGCAATGGATCTGAGCGGCGAGGAATCCCTGGCCTGGGCCTATTCCGGGCAGGTTGAGGGGCTGGGCGATGTCCTGACCGCCTGGTTCGGCCAGATCCATGAAGGCGATTTGCTGGAACGCCTCGATGAGACCTGGTTCGGCCAGTTCGCTGATTTCAACTATGTCGATGTTTCCAGCTTCGTCGACCGGGTCGCAACTCGCCTGCCGCACTATGAACGCTGGTTCGAACAGGCAGCAGAACGGACCACATTCGACTGGGACCTGCTCGCCGCCCAGGCTTATCAGGAATCCCACTGGGACCCGGACGCCATCAGCGATACGGGCGTGCGCGGGCTGATGATGCTGACCCTGTCCACCGCCGAACGCGTCGGCGTCGAAGACCGCACCGATCCGCGCCAGAGCATTGCCGGCGGCGCGGCCTATCTGGAAGACCTGTATCAACGCCTCCCCAGCGGCGTCACCGGCGAGGACCGCATCTGGTTCGCGCTCGCCGCCTATAATGTTGGCATGGGTCACATGTATGATGCCCGCGCCCTGGCCGAACGCCAGGGCCTCGACAAGAATAGCTGGGACGATCTGGCCACCGTCCTGCCGCTCCTGTCTGACCCGGCCTATTACCGGGATCTGCGCTATGGTTATGCCCGCGGCCAGGAGCCGGTGCGCTATGTCCAGAAGGTTCGCGAATATCGCGCCCTGCTTAACGCGCAAGGAATTTGACCCGGTTCGCGAGGCCGTCACCAGCTCCGCCCCGGCCTACGCCCGGCGCACCTCTTCCATCAAGGAAGAGGAAAGTATTTGATCTGACCGGCCTCGACTATCGCCCTCCTCTTCCTTGATGGAAGAGGTGGCCGCGAAGCGGTCGGAGCTGGTGAGGATGACGGACGCCGGCGGCAGCCGGTTGGGCGACTTATCCCCCACGCCCGGCAACTATCCCACGTCATCCCCGCGTATGCCGGGACCTCGACGTGACAGGGTCGGAGCGGTCTTGTGTATCAAACGCACCAAGGGGGCAGCTAGATGATTGGCCTTTTAGCGGCGCTTGTTCTCAATCTTGCGGTTCTTGATTTCAATGATGCTCAGGCTGCCAACGCGCCTGTATCCCATCCCATCGCCGTCCCGGCTCTCGCTGTCTTCGCTCGGGATTGCGGTGAACTCGAATGTATGGGAAACGCCGAAAATGTCGCGCTCTCGAATGACGCCGCAGATCTTCCACTGTCGCTTGAACCAATCGCTTTTGACCCCGTCGCTGCGATAGTCTTTGAAGTGCATTTGGCGCTTTATGGGCGCGTCCCTGTCGATGGCACCATAAACCTCACTCGCTTCGGCGAGCACTATGTCCGCGATTTTGTGGCCCAAATAGTACGACGCGTCTTCGTGAATATCGTGCCTGACCACGAACAGGGACAAAGTAACGTCGCAAGCCATGATCGGGGTTTGGCCAGTATTTCCAAGTTCGAGCGAGACCCAGGCCACGTCATTATGCGTTTGAAACCGCCCGCTTTTGATCGAGATGTATCCGCGAGTTTGGGCCTGTCCAATTTCGCGAGTAACCACGGTTACTTGCCGAGTTTCGTGCAGGGTCCATCCGACGACAACAACACCGAGAACGCTGACAATCAAACCGGCAACAGTCAGCAAAACAACCGCCAAAGCCCATTCCGCCATGTCTTGCTGGGCGTGCAGGTCGTATTGGTCTGTTTTGTTTGGTTCAGCGGTATGCGACTGACTTGGGGCGCTGCAAAAAAGGCCACGGTCCAGAACTCTAACGGCGCAGAGGTTGCTTTGTGGCTGTGCTACTGGCTGTTCGGTAGCCTCTTCTCGTTGCTGTCTATGGGTTTCACGATACTGGTTTAATGCGGAGTAGGAAAACCCAGCCCATGCCAAAAGGGCGATTAAAGCCGCAGCTCCGAAGATCCAATAGATTTTAGACATGCGAGCATAAAAGCAGCGCTGAACTTTCCGCGCGAGAGTTTATTTCGAATGTTCACCTCTTTTTCGCTGATGCCGATAGCCTCTAGCTTGGTGACAAGCTGGGCATAGGTCACGCCGTGACGCTTCAATTCGGCCTTTAGGATGTTGGCTGCGCGGGTTTCGAAGTCCGTTTGATCGGGCATTGTATCGCCTTTGTGCAAAAAAGTACTGTACACGATACTTATGCCCTTGCATTAGATACGTCAACGCACTATATACGTTACATAGGTAACGGACGTAGTGACATGGCTCAACATTTTCTCCTCTCGGCTCAATCCCGCACCCTGTCCCTCAAGGACATCTACAAGGCTGGCGAAGAAGCCGCATACGGCACGTTCCGCGCGATGCGCTGGTCTGAAACCGGCGGTGATGCTGTTTGCCCGCGCTGTGGCTGCGTCGAGACTTACGACATCAGCACCCGCCGCAAGTTCAAGTGCGCCGCCTGTGGCCATCAGTTCTCTGTCACGTCAGGCACGATCTTCGCCAGCCGCAAGATGGACTTCACCGATCTGCTGGCCGCGATCTGCCTGTTTGTGAATGGCGTGAAGGGTATGAGCGCGCTTCAAATGAGCCGCGATCTGGACGTCCAGTACAAGACGGCCTTCGTGATGATGCACAAGCTGCGCGAAGTCCTGGCCGCTGAGATGCGCGGCCTTGAGCTGGCCGGTGAAGTT
>TARA_R110002126_G_scaffold44875_5_pt1 | contig 9987 bp, 7 predicted proteins | sample TARA_R110002126 | Tara Oceans TARA_R110002126 (sample SAMEA4397536) | marine metagenome | biome: Polar Biome; feature: [DCM] deep chlorophyll maximum layer (ENVO:01000326); material: water (ENVO:00002006), including particulate matter (ENVO:01000060) such as... | depth 30 m | reverse complement strand
TCGAATCTCATCGCCCGCTCCATTCTCTTCCAGATTTGTGATGAGTATGGTGTGACCTGCCGCAGCGACGCGGCGGGCCGTTCGCTCTGGCGCTGGCCGATCAGTCTGCTTCGGTACACAGGCCGCAACTGACCAGCGCCCGGGCACGGATCCCTGTCTGGTCGCGGGCGTGCCCTTCAGGGGCGTCGCGGGAATCGCGTGGTCGCAGCCATATCAAGCGTTGAGCCTGATGCCTTGCCCGATCTGTTGAGATGGAACCAGGGGTGCGATGTGGCGCACGCCTCGCGATCCGCAGCCGCTGCGGCCCGATCGGTTGAATGGTCGGCAGATGACGTTCTGGATGATTTCGGTCGCACAAGAATTACCCCTCAGCATTGATTGGCTCAAGCTGAGGGGTTGATAAGGCGCGAGCAGGACCGGGCCCGGGCAATAGCGGGGCAGATCCGTTCATAAAGCCGACAGGTGTCGGCCAAAAATCAGACGGCCAGTGATCTCAGCAGGTCGATAACCCTGCGGCGGACGGTCTGATCGCGAATTCCGGAGAATGCCGAAGCCAGAGCAAGGCCGTCAGGGCTTGCGATGAAGTCGTAGAGCGTTTCGGAGTCAGGACCCTTCAACTCGGACGCCCCATCGGTATCCAGACCTTCGAAGAAGTAGGATACCGGGACTTCCATGACGCGGGCGACATGAAACAGGCGGCTGGCGCCGATGCGGTTGGTGCCGCGCTCATACTTTTGAACTTGCTGAAATGTCACGCCGAGCTTTTCTCCGAGCTCGGACTGGCTCATTTCCAACAGGCTGCGCCGCAGGCGAAGGCGAGCACCGACGTGCTGGTCAATACTCGTTGGGCCTCTAGCACTCATAACAACCTCATTATCGTGGCTTTATAACTTCGATCTCGCAAAACTCGCCGGGATGGCAGAATTCCGCACGAAACCAAGGGTTATCCTTAGGGTCAAAAATCTCGGCGATCCAGTCGCCAACGCATTTTGTACGTCCGACGCGCTGGCTGCCTGGCAGGTATTTCAGCCAGAAACGCACATCTTGCTTCACACCATAGTCCAGCACCACGAGTTCGTCCGGATACAGCGCAGCCAGATAGGTCGGCGCCATGGCGATCCCGCCGCCATGTCTGATAGTTTCCAACAGGATGGAGCTGACATCCGTCCTGAAGGCATAATTTATGTAGGCATCAACGACTTCATTGCGGTTTTCCCAGAGCGAGAGGCCGCGATCATACTGTTCCAGCTTCAGGAAACGCAGATTGAGCAGGTCGTGCGTCGATTTCGGCACACCATAGGTATTGATGAATTCGCGTGAGGCGAACGGCATGTAATGCATCGAGCCCAGGGCCGAGGTTGGCGCGTCCATATCCTTGTCTGGCGTGAACGTAATCGACAGGTCAGGCGCCGGGCCTATCCCGGCATCGGCCCGGTGCAAGTGAAGATTAATGCCCGGGTTGACGCGCATGAAGCGTGGCGCGTGACGCGCCAGCCAATAGGTCGACAACCCGTCGGACGCATGCAGCGTCACATCGCCGGCGCTGGCCGTATCGGTTCCGGAGATGCGCGATTCCAGCTGCTGCGCCGAACGCTGCATCGTCCGCACATAATCCAGCGCCGCCTCGCCGGCCTGGGTCAGCACAATGCCGTCCGCACGCCGGTCGATCAGCTGGGCGCCGAGCCGGCTTTCCAGTTGCCGCATCCGTTTGCTGACGGTGGGCTGCTGGCAGCCGAGCGCCGCAGCCGCCCCGCTCATTGATCCCGTCGTGGCGACAGCGTGAAAGATCTGGAGGTCGTCCCAGTCAAATACGTTGCGACGCAGGCTGATGGCTGTTTGCTGACTATCCACTATTCCAACTTCGAAGAGGCCGCGTCCATGGCAGCGGTGTTAAGCCAATTGGGTCAGACCAAAACAGGAATGCCCGATGCGTAGTTCAGTCGATCAGCCTAGCCCATCCCGGTCCGGCGTTCAATTTCAGGACCAGCGACTCCATGCAGCTGTCGGGCCATATGGTTTCACGCAGGTTCACAAACACCAGATCGACGAGTTCCACCAACTCGCCGATGAGCTCATTGAGGGCGAGGTCGCCGGGCCGGACGCGCTGTGGCAGGTCCAGGCCTGGACCGGGCGTGCGCTGCAGCTGCGTCGCAGGAATGGCAAGGCCAACGCGCTCCTCGCGTCGATCCCGCTGACCGAACAGGGTGTCGAGGCCCTGCTGGCCGGCCAGTTCGGCTTTGCCAATGCGAAGCGCGAATGGGTGTGCGGGCCGTCTGAAAACGCTCACGCCCTGTTGTCCTGGGGCATGGCAGGGCGCTCGCCGATGGATCAGGCCGCATCCTTACGCGGCCTGCTCGCCGTCTGGTTCGGAGTCTATTGCGATATCCGCGTTTACGCCCGCGCCCGCTCGGTGCCGGGTGAAAAGCTTATGTCCCGGCTCGGATTCGTGCCGCTGGGCCGTCCCGACGGCACGACACTGCTGTTTGGCAGTACGGGCTTTCCTCATCGAATCGCCGAGAAACTGGCGCTTCGCAACCAGAAAACCTCAGAGGAGCACTACGCATGAATGCGGAGAGCCGAGACCGGTTGCGCGTGACTGTCGCGCGCAGCTTCGATCATGTCGTCATGGCGATGACCTTGCGGGGTGTGACCTATCTGGGCGAGCAGCGCGCGCCTTATAACGAGGAATATGACGGCAATGACCTGGTTGCGGCCTCGCACCTGATTGCCTGGCGCGGCAGTGAGCCGGTCGGTGTCCTTCGGCTGCGCTGGTTTGCCGATTTCGCCAAGGTCGAACGCGCCGCGGTGTTGCCGACCTTCCGCCGCCACGGCGTCATGCGGGCCCTGATGCAGGAAGCCCTGCGCTACAGCGCCCGTCGGGGCTACCGTCAGGTGCTTGGCCATGCCCAGCTCAACCGGGTCGCCTATTGGCGCTCACACGGTTTCCGGGTCCGTCCGGGGCGGCCAAGCTTCATGTTCTCCGACTATGAATACGTCGAGATCGAGCATCCGCTCGAGCGTCCGGCCAATGCCATCACCATGGACTCCGATCCGCTGGCCATTATCCGTCCGGATGGTGACTGGGACCGGCCCGGGCCGTTTGATCGGTCCCTGCGGCGGGCGCCGCGCAAGCACCGCCGTCCGGAGGAGCTCGCATGACCCGCTATCTGCCGACCCTCGTCCTGCTCGATTGTCAGCGTGAATCGCTTGAGCCCGGCGAGGGCGAGGATGATGGGAGCAATGGCGCTGTTGCGGACCGCATCCGGCGTTTGTTGACCTCGGCGCGCCTGTCCGGCTGGCCCATCCTTCATTGCCAGTATCAAAGCAACCGGCCGGCGATCAATTGCGGCCTCACCGTGCCTGGCGCACCGATAGACGGCTTGCGCCCACTGTCCCGCGAGGCCGTCTTCATCCGCACCGGCCTGTCGGCTTATTCGGACCCTGATTTCGGCCGCATGGTCCGCCATTATGCCGGGCCGCCGTGTTTTCTGGTCGGGTTCTCGGCGCCGTTTTCGCTGATGGCGACCATGTTCGATGCCGTTGCGCGCGGACAGCAGCTGACCGTGATCCCGGAAGCCGTCGGTGGCCGGGCGGTCGGGCTGCGTTCGGCCTCCAGTGTTCGCGACATTTCCTTCGATCTGATCGACCGCCTCAGCAGCACAATGCCGCTGGATGACGTTGTGGAGACCTGGCTGCGGTCTCCCACAGCCCCAACCCTGAAAACGATTGGAATTGGCAGATGACCCAGAAATCACTCGACACGTTCTTCCCGGATATGCGGCAGGCCGATAATGACCGCGACCGCCTGCAAGTAGCCGATCTGGCGCTGGCTTTCGTCGAGACGGAATTGCGGGCGCTCGACAGCAATGATGATGATCTGACCTATCTCGTCGAAGTGCTGCGTTACGGCGTCCAGCGCGCCATGGACGATGGTGAATCCGATGTCACCCAGTGCTTGCTCGCCACCGAGACGGCCAGCCGCCCACACTAGTGCCGGCGCTGCTCGCAAATCTGTGATGTGCGGGGGGTTGGAATACGGATTGATCCTCCCCATGTCTGTGCTGGCAGCGGCTTGCATGCCCTGCCGGTAAATGCCCTGGAGACGTTTCCCCCGAACGGTTCCAGCGAATGATCAGGCCTCTAACGTGCGTCCCCCCAGCCTGCCGAATGAGGTCTGTCAGGCACCGTCGGGCTCCCTGTCCCTGCCCGGCGGTGCCGCATTATCTGACCCACCCCAATTGGAATAGCGCAATTGCGTTTTCAGCGGCATAGCCGGGTTGCGCCGGTGGCAAACAGGTCTAGGCTCAGGTTTGGATCAACCTGAGCTGAGGAGCGCCGTATCATGGGGGCGGTCGTCGGAATCGCGCATGCCTACACGCGTGCGGAATTCATGGAAGCGGCCCGGCGCCGCTGGCAAGATCAATTTGGAGCGGAGTGCGGCGAAACCGGCAACGCTTTCATAGCGCAAATCTATGACGATGCCCTGTCGGATGACCTGGAACGGGTCTCCGTGGAGGATCTCGCTGCGCTCAGCGTTGAATTCTGGCTCTATGGCGACCGGCGTGTCGGCGATGACATTCTGGTCCGTATGCGCACGGCAACCCGCGCTGACGGTGTCGACCTTGGCCGCGATGTTCTTGAAATAATTGGCAATGACCGGCCGTTCATCGTCGATTCGGTGATGGGCGAGATTGGTGCCCAGGGCCATGACGTTGTCGCCATGTTCCACCCGATCGTCCAGGTCCGGCGCGATGCCGAAGGCAATCGCGTCGCCGAGGGTGGCCGTTGCACGGCTGAATCCATGATCCAGGTGCATTTGCCCGAGCTCGACGAGCTGTCCCGGCGCACCCTGATCGAGGGTGTCACGGCGACGCTCGACGATGTGCGTGTCACCGTCGAGGACTGGTCGGACATGCGGGCCCAGATGGACGAGTCGATCGCTCATCTGCAACAGGCGACAACCCTGGCCTCCCCCGAGGAAATTGCCGAGTCGCTGGAATTCCTGCGCTGGCTGCGCGATGACCATTTCGCATTCCTCGGCTGCCGCATCTATGATTTCGACGTCAGCGAAGACGGCTCGATGGCCGATCGCCATCCGCGCGTGCGGATGGATTCCGGGCGTGGTGTGTTGCGTGATCCGGAGCGCCACGTCCTGCGCAAGGGGTCCGAGCCGGCTGTCCTGACCCCGGCTATCGAGACCTTCCTGCGCGAGCCGACGCCCATCATTGTCGCCAAGGGCAATATGAAGTCGCGCGTCCATCGCCGCGTTTATATGGATTATATCGGCGTCAAACGGTATCGCGAAGACGGGGCCGTGATCGGTGAATCGCGCTTCGTCGGCCTGTTTACAGCCGAAGCCTATGACCAGAGCGCGTCCCTGGTGCCGCTGATCCGCCGCAAGGTGCGTCGCGTTCTTGAGCGTGCCGGCAAGGCGCCGGGTACGCATAATGCCAAGAAGCTGCGCAATACGGTTGAGAATTTCCCGCGCGACGAGCTCTTCCAGACCGACGAGAATGACCTGCTGGAAATCTGCCTCGGCATCCTGCACCTGCATGACCGCCCGCGCACCAAGCTCTTCATTCGCCGCGACCAGTTCGACCGTTTTGTCTCCGCCCTGCTCTTCGTGCCGCGCGACCGTTATAATTCCCAAGTTCGCGAACAGGCCGGTGAGCTGATCCGCGAAGCTTTTGGCGGGCGCCTGTCCGCTTATTACCCGCAATTCGGTGACAGTTCGCTGGCGCGGGTCCACTTCATTATCGGCCTCAACCCGTTCGATCACCCGGAGCCGGATATTGCCGAGCTCGAGCGGCGCGTGACGCGGCTGTCGCGCACCTGGGAAGACGATCTGGAAACCCATGTCCGGCGCACAGCGTCGGAAGAGATCCGATTGCGCATGCCGGCCTATCAGGACGCCTTCAAGGCCGGTTATCGCGAGCTCTATGATTCCAGCGAAGCGCTGGCCGATGTCATGAAACTGGAATCACTCGATTCCAGTGACAAGGTTGCGGTCCGCGTCTATCGCGAAGCCGATGATGAGCAGACCGAATTGCGTCTCAAGATCTATCGCGTCGGTAAGCCGGTCTCGCTGTCCCGGGTCATGCCTGTACTGGAAAATCTCGGCGTTTACGTCGTGCAGGAAACCGGTTTCCCCGTTGACCGGCGCGGCCGCAATGGCGAGCTGGTCGACCGGGCCTATGTCCATGATTTCGAGATCCGCTCCGACGCGCTCAAGCATCAATCCCTGGAAGAACTGGGCCCCAAGCTCGAGGACGCCCTGCTCGCCATGGCCGAGGGCCGCGCCGAGGATGACGGCTTCAACCGCCTGATTGTCGAGATCGGCGTGACCTGGCGCGAGGCGGCTTTCCTGCGTACCTGTGCCCGTTATCGTCAGCAAACCGGTCTTGATCCGTCGCAGGCGATCCAGGAAGAGGCGCTCGCTGCCTACCCGGATATCGCACGTGGTCTGCTTGAACTGGCCCGGGTCAAGTTTGACCCCGGCTTCGACGGCGAACATAAGGCCCGGATTGAGGCAGCCACTGAGGTCGGTCAGCAAATCCTGACCCAGCTCGATGCGGTTCGCAGTCTCGACCATGACCGCGCCCTGCGCCGCATGTTCGCGCTCATCCAGGCGACGCTGCGAACCAATTTCTATCAAGCCGATGCTGCCGGCGGGGTGAAGCCGCGGATATCGATCAAGATCGACAGCGCCTCGCTGGTCGATCTGCCCCTGCCCAAGCCCTATCGCGAAATCTTTGTCTGGTCGCCGGATGTCGAGGGCATTCACTTGCGTTTTGGCCCGGTCGCCCGTGGCGGCCTGCGCTGGTCAGATCGGCGTGATGATTTCCGCACCGAAGTGCTCGGCCTGGTCAAGGCGCAGCAGGTCAAGAATGCCGTCATTGTGCCGGTTGGCTCGAAGGGCGGATTCTATCCAAAAACCCTGCCACGCGACGGTTCGCGCGACGAGATTTTCGAAGCCGGACGCGAAGCCTACAAGACTTTCATCCGTGGGATGCTCGATGTCACTGACAATATTGTCGATGATGTTGTGGTTCATCCTCAATCCACCGTGTGCTGGGATGATGATGACCCGTATCTGGTTGTCGCAGCCGACAAGGGCACGGCGACCTTCTCCGATACAGCCAATGGCATGGCGACCGACGAGTTCGATTTCTGGCTCGGCGACGCCTTCGCATCGGGCGGATCGGCCGGGTATGATCACAAGAAGATGGGGATTACCGCGCGCGGTGCCTGGGAATCGGTGAAACGCCACTTCCGGGAGCTGAACAAGGATATCCAGACCGAGCCCTTCACCGTCATCGGTGTGGGCGACATGTCCGGCGATGTATTCGGCAACGGCATGCTGTTGTCGAAACAGATTCGCCTGCTCGCGGCCTTCGATCATCGCGACATCTTCATCGATCCCGATCCGGGTGATTGCGAGCAGATGTGGAATGAGCGCAAGCGCTTGTTCGACATGCCCCGCAGCTCCTGGCAGGACTATGACAAATCGCTGATTTCCAGCGGCGGCGGTATTTTCTCGCGGGCTGAAAAATCTTTGCCCCTGTCCGACGAGATCCGGGCCCTGACCGGGCTGACAACACCCACGGCCAGCCCGGCGGAACTCATTCACGCCTTGCTCAAGTCCGAGGCTGAACTGCTGTGGTTTGGCGGTATCGGCACCTATGTCAAAGCCAGCCATCAACAGCATGGCGAGGTCGGCGACAAGACGAATGAAGGCGTTCGCGTCAATGCGGCCGATTTGAAGGTCAAGGTCATCGGCGAGGGTGCCAATCTCGGTACCACCCAGGCGGCGCGGATCGAATACAGTCGCCTCGGCGGCCGGGCCAATGCCGATTTCGTCGATAATTCGGCCGGCGTCGACAGTTCGGACCATGAGGTGAATATCAAGATTCTGGTTCGGCCCATGGTCCGCAGCGGCGCGATGAGCCTTGCTGACCGCGATGTGTTGCTGGAATCGATGACCGATGACGTTGCCGATCATGTCCTCAAACACAATTATGATCAGACCCTGGCGCTCTCGATGGCGGAGCATTCCAGCATCGCCGATCTCGATGCGCATGAGCGTTTCATGGCGCGGCTTGAAAGCGTTGGGCAGCTCAATCGCGAGGTTGAGGGCCTGCCGAATCTTGAAGCCATGCGCAGTCTGAAGGAGCGCGACCTGGGGCTCACCCGCCCTGAATTGGCGGTCCTGATCTCTTACGCGAAAATCACCCTGTTCGACCAGCTTGTTGCGTCGGACGTTCCAGACGACCCGCATTTCCATTCCATGCTGGTCAATTACTTCCCGAAAGGCCTCCACAGCTATACCGACGCCATGGAGGGCCATAGGCTGAAACGGGAGATTATCTCCACGGTTCTCGCCAATGAAATGATCAATCTGGGTGGGCCGACCTTCATCCACCGGGCGATCGATTCAACGGCGGCCGCTGTGCCGGCCATCGCCCATGCCTTCGAGGTCGGCCGCCAGATTTTCCGCTTCAGCGAACTCTCGACCGAAATCAACAGCCTCGACAACAAGGCGCCGGCTTCCGTGCAGATCGAGCTGCATGGTGAGATCATCCGGCTCTTGCGTCGTCAGGCCTATTGGCTGGTCCGGCGTAATCGCGGACGCGCAGCGTCGACCCTGGAAAATATCGGTACCGTAATCGGTAATTATCAGGCCGGCGTGCAGGAATTGCGTTCCATGGCGCACGAGATCATCTCCGATCACGAGCGCAAGGGTGTCCGGGCCCGCAAGCAGAAATTTGTCGCAGCGGGCGCTCCGGCCGCCCTGGCAAAGGCTGTTGCCGAGTTGCGGCCACTGACTTCATCGACCGATGTGATCGATATGGCCGTGGCCAGTGACTGGCCGCTCGCTTCGACCGCCTATATCTATCATGCGATCGGGGCCCGCTTCCGCTTCGACCGTTTGCGCGGTCTGGGGCAGGAAGTGTCCTCCGAGCTGCACTGGGACCGACTGGCCGTGCGCCGCCTGATGGAAGATCTCTATGCCAGCCAGCAGACGTTGGCAGCGTCGGCGATGCGGTTTGCCGCCCAGGCTGGCGGCTCTCTGGCCAGTGGCGTCGAAAGCCCGTCACGGGAATGGGCCGATTCACTGGTTGAGGCGTGGAATACCGTCAATGGCGATGAAGCGGACCGGGTTGATCTGGTTCAGCGCCAGCTCGATGAATCGGGATCCTGGACCTTGTCCAAGCTCTCGATCGCATCAACCCAGCTCGGTGAAATGGCGTCAGTGGCCCAGCCCTAACGCCAAATCAGTTGGAGCCAACCGGGCACGGGGTTCGACAGGGTCGAGCCCCGTGCAAGGGCATGTTGCGTGCGCTCTAGGGGGCGAGTTCCAGGCTGAGGGTTTCGAGCCAGTCGCTGCGCGCCTGTTCGGCCGCATCAATATCGAAATTGATGCGCGGGTCTGGCGGCGGATTCGGCTCATCGAATGCGTGGGTCAGGCCTTGCCAGACCTGGACATCGACACGGTGACCGGCCGTTTCGGAGCGCTCGAACAGGCGTTCGCAATCTCCCGGTGGCGCGATCATGTCATTCTCCGCCAGAATGGCGTGCAGGGGAATGTCGCGGGCATATTCACGCCCATTGCTGCGCATCGGAAAGCCGCAATAGGGGTAGAGCGTCATCGCTGTGCGCACACCGGCCAGATCCGGAACCGGCCCGAGACCGTGTTCCAGGGCCTCCGGCGCGACCTGGCGGCCGGCATCGTCGAGTGCTTCCAGCACGGTCCAGCCACCATGACTCCAGCCGATCAGGGCCAGCCGCGACGCGTCAATTCGGCTGTCCTCGCGGGCGAGATAGAGTCCGGCAAACACGTCGGCCGCGCGTTCGCGACCCCATAGGCGCAGGCCCGTGCAGACCTGGCTCATCGCTGCAAACCGGTCGATCCCGCGCGCCGCATTCGATCCAATGATCAGAACGCCATATCCGGCATCCAGGGCCGAGCGGGCATAGTCCTCCTGG
>TARA_R110002126_G_scaffold105861_2_pt1 | contig 9995 bp, 16 predicted proteins | sample TARA_R110002126 | Tara Oceans TARA_R110002126 (sample SAMEA4397536) | marine metagenome | biome: Polar Biome; feature: [DCM] deep chlorophyll maximum layer (ENVO:01000326); material: water (ENVO:00002006), including particulate matter (ENVO:01000060) such as... | depth 30 m | reverse complement strand
CCAGCAACCACGGTCGCACCATCAGACCAATCTAGAACACCCGAACCGTCGTAGTAGCACTGATACACTCCACCTGGGTTATTGAGGTTCTCGCTGGATGTGAACATGATTGTGGTTGCTTCCGTGCTAGCATCCATAGAACTAACATTTCCAGAGGGATCTAGGCCAATTGCCCCTGAACCTTGAGCAACCCAAGCCTTAGAAAACTTCATTAGATCGACAAACACCCATTCAGGATTATGGTAAGTAATAGGTGCAATGTTCATTCCAACAGTACTACTAGTGCTCGGATAAACAGGGTCTCCAAAGTCCCAACTATACTCTGCTTGGTAGAAGGGCCTATCCATACCTGTAGCCGTCGAGCTTGCAGCAGTTGCAGCTACAACTAAAGGCCAATCCCCACTTGAAACATTTAGTTTAATATGGGGGGTTAGGGCGGTAACATTATCAACTATCTCTCCCCCGAAGAAATCTGTTAGAAATATTCCTTCGGGGGTAATCGCAGCAGGAATTCCTTGGGGAGATAGGTAAGTTACTAGGATTCTCATAAGTCTATATTATCTAGAGACAATACTGGGCCAAACCACCTAAATCCTATTACTTACTCGATGATGGAAATACCACAGAAGTATAGTATTTCCATCATCGTGATTTCTTCAATCATCATCCAATCTTCTGTTTTCATGAGTAAATGGTAGCAGTGACAGGACTTGAACCTGCACGGAAGTAAATCCACCAGCACCTAAAGCTGGCGCGTATAGCCAATTTCGCCACACTGCCATGTGTATGTTGGAGCGGGTAGTCGAACTCGAATCGACAACCATCAGTTTGGAAAACTGAAGCTCTACCATTGAGCTATACCCGCATTATGCTTTTAATCGAATGTTATTGTTGTTCCAAGTGTTCCAGCACCCGCTATCACAACATAGAGACCTACATTGAATGTTAGGTCGTAATCTACAACAGTAGTAATATCAGTATCTAAAGCTATTCTACCAATTTGATTAGTAGCGGATACAGCGTCATATAGTGAGATAGTAGCATCACCTCCACCCGCTCCATTTCTTGCAACAATAACCTTACCTAAGTGGCCTGGACCACTCTTTACTTCAAAACCAGTCGTAGTGCCTGAGATATAACTAGGTCTATCAACACCTTTGCCTTTACCGAGAGTATAAATGGCAGCAGCCCTAAGTTTCATACTAACATCAGTAGTGCTTCCACCACTATTTGTATTACTCATTCCAACAGGGAAATGGATGTTGTTAGCGTAAGGTGATGCTGTAAGATTTACCCTATGCATCACGTTTCCATTCACTCTGTATATGATAGAACCTGCATTGTATTCAACTTCGTATACATTAGTGTTAGTCGCATTATCTGGGAAGTCTAGAATACCAGGACCATTCCAACTAGCTTGAGCTATTCTAGTAGCAACCCCCGCTAGGCAGTGAGCTACATACCAAGCTCCTCCGTCAAGTTCCCAGTAAATACCATTGCAAGCAGAAGAGGTAGCATTGAACGCCCCCCACTTTCTACTGTTATTAGCAGCATAACTAGCACCATCTGGTATCGCTACTGCGTGATGCGTAGTGTTATAGTTTGCAGGGATGAATCTAGCTACGTCAACTGAATCAATCTCAACTGCTGAATTGGCTGAAGTTCCTGTGTCCATAACAAGCTCACCATTTCCACTAGCTGATTGAGTCCCTGTTCCTATTAGATCTATATTCCACTTAGTGGTATTCAAGGCAACTGCTCCAAAAGCTTCACCCGCTAAGTGAGTCTGTTCAGCAATCTTTAGTCCACCCCCTGGAGTTACAATAGCATTGAAGCCCAAGTCTGGGTCTGCTATGGATGCTTGAATGTCCCCCGCTCTCGTTACTTTCACATTCCTGTAAACATCGTCTGGATCAACACCTGTTAGCACTGATCGAACAACAGGAGAAACCATGGAAGGAGATATAAAAGCATCTAGTCCTAAGATCTGTCCTGAGATAGCCTTTGTAGTAAACTTAGTATCAAAGTAGAAGTCTGATTGTCCTGATTCATCTGCTGTGAACCTGTATCTCACATAAGGAGAGAATGATGGAGCAGAGAACATCTGAAAGCCATTAGCACTTATATAGGGGATAGTTAGCGATCTAATGATGTCAGTGCCGCCTGAATCACTTACAAAGTCAATTACTATTGTCCCATTGACATCAGATAGAACGTGTGTTTGGACCTGAGTGTATCCAACTAGGCTTAGAACAGTGCTATCGTAGGTTGCACCACTAGCCAATACAGTTGAGGTTGAAAACCCTAAACCATCATTCAAGGTGTTCTTGTATGTGCCTAAGGGATCTTGTGCTACACCAACAGACCTGACAATTATAGATTCTGTTTCGTCTAATAAGGCTTCGTCTAATTGGTGACCTAGAAGCACATCTGCGTTTGTAGAGTATTGAACCTGGATTGCTAGGTTTTGGGCGACTGTCGTTCCATTCGTATACCTAATACGAAAATACTTCTCAACAATATTCCACATGTGTGGTGCTGCGAACCTAGTATCAGACCAGGATCTATTAGGACCACTCCATGTGATATTGTCATGGCTAACCTCAATGGTTAGAACGCCGTCTGTGGCGTTGTCTGAGGTTACAGCTACTCCAGCCCTAGCATACTTTGAAACATCTTCTCCTGTTCCTGAGAATACGGCGTCAGCGTTGAGGTTAGCAGCGGCTCTACCATTTAGAGTAGAGATAATATTAGGTATCTCGGGTTGGTATGTCATAATCGTACCTTATATAGTACTCGACTACCCCCGCTTGCTACTGAACTCCATTTGAAAATATAGCCAAATTGAAACAATTACTACGAATATGGTCCAAAGGATCTTAGATACAAGCATCAATCCTGGCATCTGGGTGTTCTTCTACTTTATGAAAACTAAGACTCTACCACTGAGTTAAGTCCGCAAATGGTACACCCTATAGGACTTGCACCTATGACCTACAGCTTAGAAGGCTGTTGCTCTATCTAACTGAGCTAAGGATGCATAATGGGGATGGCAAGTATATCCTAGAACGCTACCATCATACGTTCCTCGGAGTGTGTTTAATAGAGTTCTGACAAGGCTCACACCTACCTTTATCAGACACATAGTTCCCACCTGTTTTGAACGGACAGGATACCGTTTATATTAGAATTGAAATACTAGTTCCCAATATTCATTCTGTAGGTAGGAAGTATCCAGGTCGAAGTAGTTATCGCCCAGCTTATCATGTTTCTTTGTATTGTGCAGGTAGCAGTATTGCAAACAAGCCTTACTAGGGTTGTAACGAACATGAATAAGACTATCGTAATCGTTCCTATTATTGTTTCGTGAGTAGATACCTTGAACAACATCTTCCACACGCATTGGACGATACTTGTTAGGCTCTTGGTAACCTTGATCCTTGATAATGTTGGTGAAAGCTTCTACGGTGTTATCTGCGATTCCGCAGCGCTTAAGGCTGGTTAGGAGATTAGTGATCGTCTCGTGGTTCATGCTGTCATTATAGCCGATATCGGCGGTGGTCAACCCTGCTTCTATCAGGATTTAAAATTAGATAAGTTCGATGTCGTTTGTGAGAGAATCTGGATCTATCTCACCAGTGCTTGTAATTCTAAACTTAGGTGATGGGATGTAAGTTTCAAGTGAGACTGTAATTGATTTCTGGATAACTCGATCTTCTGTATCGTTAGCTGTGACAGAACCTGATTCACCTTCTTCTACTAGGAATGCTCTACTGAAGTCTGAAAACTTAGTTCTTACTTCTATATCGGGGTTGAACATAGTGAAGATAGTGGATCTAATCATGTCCAAGTCTCCTAAGTACTTAGTCCAAATATTGATCTCATAAGAGATATTGATAGGTCTTGCAGGTAGAGATACAATCCTTATTGCACGCCTAGTCTTAGGGTCCCAACTCTTCTCACTGATTAGCATGTTAGCATTCTTTCTACGCTCATCAGAGTTAGAAGTACCAGTTTCAATTACGGATATGATTGGTAGTTCCATCGTATTATCAGCAACTAACCTACTAGCCATTCTTTCTGGGTTTCCAAACACACATTTAACTTTTACAGTGTTGTTGTTACCATCAATGTAGTAGATGTCACCAAAGAGGTGCAACATAGCTCTAAGGCTCTCTTTATACAGATTGTCTATTATGTCTGTTTGATCGTTTGATAGATCTATTACCTGATTTAGAATGTTGTAAGAGGGAGCTTCCATACCTGTATATATTAGTCTTGAGAGAAGAGGTATGTGACATCTTTATTCTTCAAGTTTCTAATGTTTGCTAATGGGGATTTGAAGCCTAAAGTATCATGCAGCTTATAACCTTTGTTCAAGTGCATACCTTCTATCTCATCTACAATGTTGTGCCCTTTGAAGTTCATAACATTCCAACAACTCATACCACCTGTTTGTAGGTTATCTAAACTATTGTTTACTAGTGGTTCTAACCAGTTTTCCATCCAAGACTCATAAGTTCCAAACTTGTTATAAGACTGTTGATCATCCTTGGTATAAACCTCAAGATCAAAGTAAGGTGGTGAGGTTAGAACTATATCATGCTTCTCTGCGTACTCGTAGTTCTCAGCCTGTATCTCACTCAATTCAATTGGCGGTATATCAAAGTGCTTACGTAAGAAGCTTATCATCCTTTGTAAGTTCTCGAATGTTTCGGGGTTAGGCTCACATGCAATATACTTCCATCCTTGTGATATGGTTCCAAGTAGTCTTCCTCCCCAACCAGCACAAGGATCAAAAAGGATTCTTCCTGAGCCTTTCAAAGCTATGGCCTGTCTTGCGAGGTGTGGTCTATAAAAGGAGCTGTTAGGCAATCCTGCGGCCATGTACACTGCTCTACGAACCCAACTAAGCCACAACTTACTCATACCCTTCAAACCCCATTCTCTCACCTTATCCATGATGATAGGATCTTTCCAAGCTTTCTCGAATGAGTTTCCTTTAGAGTTTTGGATTTGGAAGAAGTTAGGGAAGAAGTGTTGGCACAGTTTCATCCCTGGTTTGAATTGTGATCCAGTCTTGTAAACATTGGTCTCACATAGGCGTAAGTAATCTGCTACTAACTCTTCATCTGTATAATTGAATCTATAATCAAGACTCATCAAATCTTGTGTAGTGATATCCTGGGGAAGTGTGTTGGGCATTGATGTTTGTAATAGTGGTAGATCCCCTGAGAATCGAACTCAGAACCTATAGATTAAAAGTCTATTGCTCTAACCAATTGAGCTAAGGATCTAAATGGTGGCCAAGGCGGGGATCGAACCCGCATGAGGATATCCCTCGTCAGATTTTAAGTCTGATGTGTCTGCCAATTCCACCACAAGGCCATGATATTAATTGTAATCTAAATCCGAATTTTCAAGTTGATCTAAACGTCTTTCAATCTTTTCTATCCTATCTAGCAGAGTTTCAGTAGTCTTGGCAGCCTCTTCTGCAAGCCTTTCCTGGTGGGCTCGTTCAAGATCCTCATCATGAACTATAGACTTCCCAGGGAAAAAGTAATTGTATCCTTTGTAAAGTACCATTAGTACTCCGATACTTCAAAGTCTACAATCTCAATAGAATCATCTCTTGGCAACTTGTCCGCTGCCAGCATAAGGTTGTAAATCATATCCCTATGAGATTCATAAGTCCCTCCTACAAGGGTGAAAGTAACTGTTACGTTGTCTGTTAGGTCTTTCATTGTTCTACCATCGTAAATGTGAAGTTCTTGTCGTCTCTCTCTTGAAGCCATCTTACATCAGGTTCTCTATCATCTTCTCTACGCTCTACAACCATCATCCAACCCTTATCGAAGGAGAATGAGACAGTAGGAGAGAACACTAATACAGTCCACTCGTTGACCTTGTTCTGAAGAGCATTCTTACCCTTCCTAGTCTTAGGGGTAAGTTTGATTACGTCGCCAGCGTTCATGATTCTGTGTAGTTTGTTAGTCCCACTTGGCAGGGCCAGTAAGGAGAATACAATTTCCTAGAATAGGGAGGTTTGCTTGAGCAGAAGCTTCTTCATTAAGAGGTAGATCTTTCATTTCCCCATCTTCATCAAACAGCAACTGGTCACCGTTTGAAAGAGGTATAAGGCCCACGTATCCTCCGACGATCTCTTGAGCTGTTTCGAGTGAGGGACTAACAACAGTGAAGGTTCGTAAGGTCATGCCATCATTATAGCAGGTATCTCAGCCTGTCAACCCGGTATCTTTATTAATAGTTTGGATCAAAGTCTTAATAGCCCAAAGCGTTATTAAGAGTTCATTGCTTCTTCTTCTTACGCTGCATCTCTTCTTGACGTAGTAAGGCATCTTTAGCCCAGGCCCAAGGAAGGATAGGCTCTTCATCCTCCCCCACTATGCCTGAAGTTGTATAGCCTTTAGTTTTATCCCAATTCTTAACCTTCTTCTTACCTTTGTTGAAGATGTTGTCGTGATTGTCTCCGAACTTATCGGAATCTGTTGGACGTGGTTTAGATCCTTTACTCATTGTTCTTCTTTATTCTCGTGATGTCGTATTCGGTGGCAATTAGCACATATCATTACGCACTTATCTAATTCTTCTTTCAATGTTTCCATCTTCACACCTCGCCCCCTGCCAGCTATACCAAAACTTTTTGTGGAAGGGTCCGTGTGGTGGAAGTCGTATACAGAGTAGTGTTTAGTAGTAAGACCACAATCCTCACAAGACCCTCCCTTGTAACTTACACAGAATTCTTTCCTACTTGCTCGTCGTACGTTGGAGGAGGAACAGTCTCTAGTATTGCCAGTAACATTTGGGAACTTCTCAGGCCTATCTAGACGATACTTTCGGATATATTTAATCCTATGTTCTCGATTAGCTTCATACCATTCGTTCTGCTTCTTTCTAATGGTATCTTTGTTGCCATTGTAGTAATTACCTACACACTGTTTACATTGGGACTTATGTCCATCGGAAGATCTTTTAGTCTTATGGAAATTCTCTAATTCTTTATCTTCCCCACACCTAGTACACTCTTTCATACTAGTATGTAGTTACCTTAGGTTTGGTTACCTTAGGTTAAATGATAGCAGTTGGCGGAATTGAACCACCATTTCCCTCTACTCTAAGGCAATTAGGCCGTATGACGGAATGTATATGAGGGTGTTCTAACCAATTGAACTAAACTGCCATGTGGTAGCGCATGTTGGACTTGAACCAACGACCATTCGCATATAAGACGAAAGCTCTAACCAACTGAGCTAATGCGCCTTGTAGGTTAGTTGATCTTCTTTACACCAACGATTTCAAACTCAAAGATCTCAACAGATTCAAACTTGCCTTCGTTGTTGTATCGAACCAAGTAACGTGGGGTCCTAGGTTCGCGACAGTCCCATGCTGTAAGGATACGGGCTTCTTTAAGGTTGTTAGTAGTATCGATCGAGTCACCAACAGCATACTTAGCTTCAATAAACTTTGGAGAATTGTAGTATAAGGCAACTCCGGGACCGACCGTCACCGAAACTATCACTGATCCTATAGCTAGCCCGATGGCAATATCTTTCACGGACTTCAGTATACTAGGCTGTGTTTTGTCTCTCATATGATCATTATAGCAGGTATTCGAGGGCGTCAACCCTCTATTTAAACGGATTCTAATCTTGTTCTAATTCAGCTTCAATGGATAGGCGCATACTTGCATATTGCATATCGGTTGCAACATACAAAGTGTCCTCATGGAAACTTATAGCAAGAGACTTATCAGGTGTCATACCTTTCTTCAACGCCTTAGCAATCTCTCTTCGGATCCTTTGTGCATTAGTCTTAGCAAAGGTTATGTAGTAGCTAGCAGTAAGACACTCAGCAACTGACGCATAGTCTACAATCTTAGCCTTGCCCTTAGCATTGTACATCATGTTGCTTTGATGAAAGTCCTCAACATCCATGGCATCGTTCTCACTGTTTGCGAACACGTTACCAATAACTGCTTTAATAGATCCAAACTCCTTGCCCCAGTATAGCCCATGCCAGGAATCAGTATATGTCCTGTCATGTGGTAAGGATCGGGACATATACTCTTGCGTGAGCACCATACCTCCCTTGCTGGCTTGATAACAAGCTGCTAGACCACCAGCTACATCACTGTCCTTATAAGCCTTCCAAACCTCGTGTTCTGCAATGTTGTGAATGAAGTATGTAAACTTAACTACTTCCCTACTGTAGGGTCTCTTGTAAACAGTTCTACTAACTCCGTCTTCTGCTACAAGCTTGAGGCCATACCTATCCTTCATCCTCTTCTTGAACTTGTTGGAAGAGAAGTTATCACACTTCCTTGTAGGAAAGGCTCCGAGAACCCATTCCTCCATTTCATTAAGTTCTTCCTTACTCAGCATCGTCAATCCCTAGCATATCACGATACTTGAAAGACATAAGCTCGTATGCTAGCATATCAAAGGGATCGAAATCTGGGTGAAGGGAGGTATCTTGGGCTACTGCTACCATAGTGTAGTCTGTTAGGCCTTCTCTGTAATGCTCAAGGGACTTCTTGACGCAATTATCAAGGAACTCACTAATCTCTGCTCTTACCATATGCACGCTCCAAAGTTTGTGTAATATTCTCTAATGCCCTACGAACAAAGTGAATGCTCATCCCGGTAGTATTAGCAAGAGTGTAGCCTTTTAGCTTACCATCTTCTGTCACCACCGAAGGATCATCAATAATAGTATCAACCAGCTTCTTTACATCATCGTTAGATTCCTCAAAAAGAGTTTCAATAGAAGTACTTGCATACCCTGATACACTAGAAGGATCTTCGATTACGAATAGCTCACCTTCCTTGTTATAGATAGTCTTGTGCTTCTTGCGGAACTTCATTCTCTTGGTTAGGGGTATCCCTTTCTTAGCCTTCCTGTTCCAAAGTACAGTCTTAGTATATTGATCGAACAGCTTGGTGCCGAAAGCTTCATCAAAGTCCTTACCAGTTTTCTTCTTATACCCGATTATGGACTCTACAGCAGCTACCTGTAAGTCGGACCTATTGTCCTCATACGATGCTACCATAGCGTCACCAGAGATCTTGCGAGCGATTGTGTGCATCAGGCCACCGTATTTGGCCTCATACTTCGCCCACTGTGAGTTGTTTATCATCTCGCTCATTATAGCAGACATATCGGCCTGTCAACCGCCAATCTCAAGGAGTTATGATGATTAATCGTCCAGCCTGACTGTAATCTTATCTCCATGGTCCTTAACAAATTCTTCCAAGGACTCATAGCCTAGCATGAGAATACAGTAACCTGCCATATCCTTCCAGCAGTTCTCGTTGTTGTAAGTCGGGTTGGTAGCAAGCCTGAAGATCTTATCAATGATCCTAACTAGGGCTAAGGCTACGATATACTTCTCAGGTGGGATACCATCGGGGAATAAGAACTTCATGATCTCCCCACTGTGCTTGAAGGAATCTCCGTAGGCTTGGTTCTTCTCCTGAACTAGCTCTCCAATGTCCTTACCAATCTTTGCGAATTCGGGGTTCTTCATACTTCTTCTTGTTGTCTTTAAGTCTACCCGTATTCCTATCGAATAGGAAGGGTCTGAACAGTCCTTTCTGATCCATGCCTAAACAGTGGGCACAGGTTCTGGCTTGGTTATAGTCGAACAGCTCGGCTATATCACCGCATGATTCGCACTTTTTAGGTGGTAGTCTCATCTTCTTTTCCAATCATAGCTACTTCTTCATCGCTGAAGGTATTCCTAATGTGTTGGAAAAGGTCTTCTAGTTGTTTGTCTAGCACTTCAGATAGTACACGATTCCTAACAACCTTGGACATAATTTTCTCTAGCATGTCTTCGAGATTGTCGCTACGAGTCTTCAAATCAGCTACAGACAAAGCTACAGCGAACACTCTAGCTTTAGTTTCTTCGTATACGCTCATGAGGTTGCCTCAGAGTTAAGCCATTCCAATATAGGGTCATACATATGCTGTTG
>TARA_R110002126_G_scaffold36101_1_pt1 | contig 9997 bp, 22 predicted proteins | sample TARA_R110002126 | Tara Oceans TARA_R110002126 (sample SAMEA4397536) | marine metagenome | biome: Polar Biome; feature: [DCM] deep chlorophyll maximum layer (ENVO:01000326); material: water (ENVO:00002006), including particulate matter (ENVO:01000060) such as... | depth 30 m | reverse complement strand
TTTTCCCATGCCCATGACTTCAACAAGCCTGTTGGGTTCTGCTTGAACGTAATCAGGCGTGTAACGTATTACGTGTGGCAGGTGATAGAATTTGGTCATTTGGTCGGGACGGTTGAAACCGTATCGTGCCCATTGAATGTTATGCGCTTCAAATTGTGACTCTGCTTCGTCGCCCATAGATAGGTAACGTTCAGCGTATGTCCCCTGATGAAACGCTCTGTCTGTCATTTCTTGCGCCCTACAAGCCTGTGTATTTGTTTATCGTCGTCGTAAGCTATCCCATTTAAAGCATCTTCGATGCCTTTAACGTAGTTTGAAATATCGCCACGTAACCCTGATGTTTCTACGTATAGTTGAGTGATCGTTACAACAGCTCGTTTGGGAGATAACGTAATGGTCATAGATACAGGGCCTTCAAACTTTGGGCCTTTGTAATAATGGCGTACTGTTTCTTCCCAGTCTCTTGTTGTCTTAGGCGTGTACGCCCATTGTCTCCCATTTTTGCTCGTGACCCTGGGTCTACCTTTGCTTTTAGGTCTTACAGGTATGGAAAACTTGTATGATTTAGTCACGAACTTTTACCCTTATCGAAGTTTGGTTAACCAGATCAGTTATGCGTTGCTCGCGATCTGGACGATCTGCGTATTTGCCTAGTATGTCATCTAATCGCCTCACCCAATCTATAGTAGCCTGTATTGAGAAATCTTGCCATAGTAAACTACCTGCAAACGCTACAAGCGTACCTGAACGGTCAGTAACAGGTTGTCCTTTTTTCATTGTGGGGTTCTCCCAAATGTCTTTAGCAACACCTTCAAACTCTCCATCTGCTTTCGTCCCTTTGTTAATGATCTTCAAAGGAGCAGGTTCTGTCGCCGTGTGCAACCCAAGTAATTTTCGATAGACAGACGGAGGTGTTCTTTGTTCTTTAGCTTCTTGCACAAAATCTTCTAACGTGTAATCAATGACTTCTTGTCTACCCTTGTTACGTTCATTGGGGAAAGGCAACCGCAAACAGTTCCCTATCTGCCCTGTAGATAACGTTATTTGTTTGGGGTATACCTCTCGTATAGGAACATCAACTGTTCTGCATGCCCCTATCATGCCGTTACGTGCCACAGCAGCAGAGATAGGTTCTTTAAGGTAAACCCACACGTGGTAGCCTTTGCTCTTTGATGTTTCTTTCCATGAGCGTATGCTCATTTTAGATAACAAAGACACTAGGTTATCAGCGTGAATGTCTGACACGTCGCCTTCGTCAAGGTCAACGGCTGCCCAATCGACCATCCATACGTTGTTACGTTGCCATAACGGGTAAACGCCTATAGGTTCTTTACCGTTCAAATGTTCTGTCACGGCTTGCAAATAATCTTCGTAATCTATTTGCTTAACTGGCTTTATCCTGTCCTTAACGTAAGCAATGGTTCCTCCTTTATGGAGGGAAGCAAAGTCTTCTAAAAGTTGTTTTACTCTAGCCATCGGTCATCCTCTGGTACATCAGACTCATAGTATTCTCTAACAAACCCACAGTCAGGGTCCATAAAGTAGTCTATGGGTGGCGACGTTATCTTACATGGTGGCCGTTTGTTCTTACACAGGTCAAGGGAAACGCTTACGCTATGCACCCTGCGTTCATCGTTAGACAACTTGGGGTTATCTCTTTTTCTGAACACGTTAAGTTGGAGGATAGCGTACTCGTCAGCGTTGAATTTGCCATCGTCCATTCCTCGGCTGCTACCACGGTTAGATCCTTTGCCTGATTGGTGGATCAAACCTACAGGAAGGTTTTCTGTTTCTGCCCATTCTTTCAAACCTTTCAGAACGTTCGATACTCCTTCGTACCCTGATGCTTTAGGTAACTGCTCCAAGAAATCGACCATGACAAACCGTGGCTTGTACTGCCAGTAGTCTTCGCATTCTCGCATGGCTTCTGACATGTGGTCAAAGCTTAAAGCGCTAGGAAATATTTTCACCCTATCTAGGAAGCCATCTCTGGCTTCTCTGATCTCTGATAAAACGTCCCTGTCTTCTGTCCGTAACGCTTCTTCTACTTCTGCTAAGTTGCGTTTATATAAGAGTGCGTACAATTTAGATACGACAAGGATCTCTGGCTCATCTGGAGTGTAAATAATCCCGTAGAAATCGGGGTCTTCTTTTAAGTTGCGTGCGATGCTAGACAGCAGGACTGCGCTCTTACCTGAATGCGCTCTACCAGTTACAACCAGCACGTCGCTTGGCCATACGCCTCGCATCTTCTCATCTATTGCTTGCAAGCCTAAATGGAAACAGTCGTGCGAGCCTTGAGCGTATTGCACCCATTTGTCAACTGCTTCTGAGGTTGGTTTAAAGAACCTGTATTTTTCTCCCTCGTCGGAAAGATCGAGACCAGCTAATCTGGCCTCGATCTCTTCCTCCGTGAGGGCTATAGCGCCCTCTTCCATCACTGATCCTTACTGTAAGCGAACTCTTGTAGCTCTGATCGACGAGCCATCCAATCCCACTTAATAGCGTCGGCCTCAGTCTGGCCCCCAACTTGATCCCATACGGTCAAAGGAACGTTGCTATCGCCAGCCCGTATCCATATGCCGTGACTTCGTGCAACAGTAATCCCGATACGAGCTAAAGCTTCAGACGAGATAGAGAAGTTCGGAAAGTTATTTCCGTTCTTAGCTACATCTGTTGAACCATCAGAGTATTCTTTAACTTCAAACACTGTCGTGTTATCAGGCCACTTGTTAGCTTGGAACGCCAAAATGTTGAAAGCAGCTTGATCCAATTCAGCTTTCTTACCAACACATTTGTCTGTCCGTTTGTATACTCTGCCACTCATAACGCCACCAGATGCAGATGGCCTTGCAGGAGGAGCAGCTACGCTTCTCTGCGTTGGACCACTTTGCTGATTACTGGCGGGTGCTGGCGCAGCGACGCTTGGCGCACTACCACTAGGTTCGGAAACAGCACTTTTAAGTTTACGCATGACTACGCCAGTGTCACTGACATCAAAGTCTTGTCCTGCCTGCTTTAGAACTTCTGCTTTAGCTTGGCTGAACATATTATCGGCTTCCGCAATGATGCCATCTTCGCCCATGCTTTCAGGCACAGACCTCTCAATCGTGAGAGAATAATCGCTTGTCTCATACGCTTGCTCACTTATCTTCTGTGAAAAGGTCACAGATACCTTTGCCATGTCTGTCATGGTTCTCTTCTTTCTCCCCTTACCAGGGATTCTGGCCGAGGTGTTCGCCCCGACATTTACCTGCTTGCCATACTGGACACCACTTGGGTGAGCAATGCCACCCATCCCACCTTTGAGGCCACGTCGTGGCTTCATCAATGGTCAACAGTGTTGGCACTATGGACCAGCAAAGTTCTACAAAAGCTTTTTTCTGAGCTTCAGACCTATGTATTTCTATTACTTGCAACTCTCCCTTAGCTAACACAGCTAAGTTAAATTGCTCTTTCTCTAACGCCCAAGTATAGGCGTGCGATTGTATATCCCAACGTTTCTTCTCCCACGCAGCATAATGACGTGAAGGATTCTTCCAATCCCATAACACTCCGCTTTTGTCATTCCAGTCGGCTGTGCCAGTTAACGTGAGCTGAACCCCATGCCTAACACCCATGGACTTTGAGAAAGTCTGTTCCACCCCTACGGGGTCCAGTATGGGGTTCAACTCATTGTACCAAGTCGTCACGTTAGCACGACAAACATCTACTATGTTCTCATAAGACTCTCTCCACACTTCGACATCGTTACTGCTCTCAGCAAGGTATGTGTCAGATATGTCTATCAGCTCATCGCAAGTAACTACGTCTTGGCCTCCCATTCTGAGGAGGCCAGCGTACTCTATCGCTGCATGGACAGCGTTACCGCGAAGCAAATCACTTGTTTCTTTTTGAGAGACAAGTTCAAGGCGTTCTTGCCTTGCTTGCTCTGGGCATCTTAAGAAATTGTTTATCCAACTTTGGCGTAGTTTAATTTCTTGCATCTCTCTCCTTTGAATGTAGTAGTCGGGTGCAAGGGAGAGTTAACACCCGACTACGACGTTCTTGTTTTGGGGGGAAAGCCCATAAGGGGCTTCCCCCCATTATAACGTAGACGAGAGACATGTGACTGTCAAGCATCGTTCTTAAATCCTCGTGCATACCCTCTATGCACTGGTAAAACAATCCCGTGTATCCGTCGTTGGGCTTCAATTTCTCTTGCTGTCATCCCACCCCAAATGCCATGATATATATGGTTATTCATAGCGTAATCACGGCACTTTTCTCGTATTGGACATTTCCTACAAACTGTTTTAGCTTCGCTTTCTTTTCTTGCGGGCCTTCCAGATTTTGGGAAAAACATATTCGTGGGTTTGCCTTTGCATGCAGCATGTGTTGTATCAAGCATAGAAAGAAGATTCATCTCTGTTTACTTGCAACTCTCCCTCAAACAACTTTTCCTCGTTGTGACCAATTTTTTCAAATTCTTTTTCAAAATTTTCCACAAAGAACAAGGGCGTAAATTGTGTTAGCCGTTCGTTCTCAGCTTCTTTGTACATGTCGTGAGCCCTTTGTCTGGTCACGCCAAGCAATCTGCCTGCCTGAGCGATACCGCCCCGACCATTCTCTAACGCGTACGTGTACAATGCTTGCCGTTTGAAGTACGAGATAACTTTGAACCACAGCTCTGCTCGTTTCTGCCAACGGCTTAACCGTTTGAGTAGCTCATCGGTAGACATGTCAGACTGCATGATTTGCATGCCTTGTAGGAAACGTTTATCTGTCAAGTGGCCGTTCAAAGCAGTGTTTATCTGTTCGTAAGCTCGCTTGTTCTCCCACTCTTTTTCTTCTTTTGCCATCTGTTCTCTACTATGGGCTTTTTGCCGTCCAATCATCTGGTTTTTTTCTTCCTCTTGGTAAGGTCCTGCTGACATGTGAGTTAAATTATGTACCATTACTCCTCCTTGTTGTATATTTCGTTAGGGTCTTTGGGTAGCCTGTGTCGAATATCGACAACGTTATTCCCATCAACTATTAATTTCTCTAACTTGATTTCCGTTGTATCTATTGTATCTGCATCCACATTTACAAGCGTTTCCAGCAACTCTCGAAACGTCTCGTCAACTAACAGCATCTGATCCGTAAGATCAGAGAAACGATCAAGTAGCTTAATCGTCACTGCTGCATCTAACACAATTTTTTTATCTGTTACCATTCTCTCTCCAATTCGCTCCGTCACAAAACGGGCAGTAGGTTATTTTTGCAAATACTGTTTCACCTATGAAGGCTCTACAGTCAAGGCACTTTATAAATTTCTTATCTAACCGACCTCTTGCCTTGCTAGAGTTGTCGTTCTCATCCCAATCCATTTATGTATCTCTCCTTTGTGTAGGTAGTAGGGGCGGATAATGACAGTTATCCATCAGCGCTGAAAGGAAATAAAGCGACTAGCCCCATCTACCAGAACTAGTCGTTGTCTCTCAAGTCTCCAAACGGTATGTCTGGATCTTCGATTGATTCTTCCACCTGTATTTTGGTGGCTTGCTTGGACAGGTTCTCTAACCAAGCGAGAGCTTTTCCGTATTCCCCCTCCTCAAGAAAACCAATTATGCGTTTACATGCACGACCTACCATGCCTGCATACGAATAGATTGAGTCAAAATGTTTTTTCATTTAGTGCTCCCTTTGTGTGCCTTTCAATACCCACAGTACCATGTACTCCCTGTGTTGTCAAATCTTGAAATATCTTACGCATCAGCAGGATATCTTTGTGGATAAGTATAAATCATCCAGTTGTCAATAATATGTTCAACAAGGTCAGGGTTAATCTCACTACCAATACATTCCCTGCCATAGTCGTTACAAACACGCATAGTCGTACCCGTCCCTAAGAAAGGATCATAAACTAGATCACTTTCTACAGTGAAGTTAACTAAGATCTGCCGTACTAACTCTTCAGGGAACACGGCAATGTTCTTACTAGAAGTACTACGCTGTCTAGGGATCTCCCAAAGATCACTTAACGTACCCCTAGCGAACCTTCCATACGTTTTGAACTGTCGGCTAATAGCGTTTTCATTAGCGAACACCAGTATAAGTTCCGTCCTCCTGTTAAGAACCTGCTCTTGCATCGCTGGCTGACCATGGCCTTTATCCCAGACAATGATGTCTTTCAAATACTCATGAAAGTCTCCAATCATCTTGAACACAGAACGCTTGCTTCCCGTAACTATCGAAACGTTATAGAAAACCAGTCCGCTAACCCTTATCAACTCTGACAACACTTTGCTATGGAACTCGTTGTACTCGTCTATCGGCAAATTGTCGTCGAAGCCCTCATACTTAGTGCTGAACTCCTCCTTAACGATTTGTCTGGAACAGTACTTGCCGTTCCTGATCCTCAAGTTCATATTGTACGGGGGAGACGTGATAGAAAGAGACACATCGTCATCCGACATCCTAGCGAGAGTGTCTAAACAACTCTCGTTGTAGATTCGATTATGGATTTCCTTATCTGCAAACCTGTCATGTTTTGATCGTAATGTATACGACATTTATAGCTCCTTTTCAGCTTGTTTCATAAACTCATCGTATTCAGCAAGAAGAACATCCATCTGCGCTAATACGTCTTTCTTGTTTCGCTTAGGGACGATGTCGTTCCATTCCAATATTTGTTTAGCAAACGGCAGAACAGGTCTTCTACTTCGTATACCTCTCTCTACCTCCAACCTTAAATATCGACGAATTGTCACAACTCGAAGCATGTCTATTTGGTCTCCTGTAATCATTGTCATACTAATCTCCGCAAAGTCTGCGCGCTGTTGTCCAAATGGTCAGGATCAAACTCCTCTTCTTCGATTTTTTCAAAGTCAAGAACGCCTGTATAAGTATGAGAAGCGTTTGCGTGCATTTCTGCAATATCGCTTTGTTCTTCCGCAATCTTCATTGCGTCTGATAAATTAGCTTCTTCTACTTCAACGTATTGATCAGTTTCGTAGACGTGATTTAAATGTATTCTGTATTTCATTATCTTTCCCTTTCTATTTATAAGAGTTCATCCAGTGAATCGCCAAGAGTGGCATCCCACGGAATGAGCCCTTCCTCTGGCAGTTCCCCAGATTTTAGGAAACTGTTACCCCAGACAAATGACCGCAACACATCCTGTAGATATGTAGGCGAGTCTTCGATTATTTCTTCTATCTCTTTATCCATTGAATTGCTCCTCCATTAATGCAGCGAACCTATCGCCCATGTGGTAGCTCTTAGCAACCAAACGCTTCCTATGGTACGCAGCAAAGGCCATCTCAAACGTTGAACAATAGTCACCATGGTAACAGTCAAAGTTTATGCCATCTTCGCTATTGCAATCCCAAGCAATCCACGGGTGCATAGGATGGTCACGATGAGCTAAGACAGCTCCCACATACGGATGTTCGCCTTCACCTCCTCGCCAAACACTCCAGCTAACTGGCTCTCTCCCATTGTTAAGTTTCATATTCTTTTCCTTTCTATTTAGGGTTAATTGCGAATCGGACATTGCCCTTACCTACAGTGCAATAATCGCACTTAGCGCAAGCGCCTTCTCCGATATATTTACCTGCTTTCGTAGTCTCTTGAGACCACTCAACAAGATCTACTCGCCCTACTTGCTCAGGGCATTTAAGTCCTCTAGGATCTTCGCACAGCTCCGCTACCCACTGTGTCTCAGCCCAGTCTCTACCATTGAACGCATAATGGACATGAGGGTTAGCTGACTTAACTTTGACAGCCCATTGCCAGTTGTACATGTCGGTAGACAAGTACACGGCTAGGTTATCTGCGTATAGCGTCGGCGCATACTGGAAGCACCTCGTGTATACCCAGAACTTTACCTTAGGGTTGTTCCTAGCGATGAGGCGCATAGCCTCAGCGAAAGCCTGCGACGGTATGTCTCCGTCCCAGAACCAACGAAACTGCCACTTGTCCACGGGCACGTTACGCTTGATCTTCTGCTCTATGGACTCCTTCACCCCGACAGACAACAGGTCATACAACTTCGACCAGTTATCCAAGTGGGGTTCTATAACCTCCCAGTTATGCTCCAACGCGTTACGCACAGTAGGCCACTGACGTTCTGTCGATTCTGCATAACACGAATCGCAGAACGGTGTCCTGTTAGTGCACCTACTAGCAGACAGTCCGAAACTGTTCTTGTCATTAACAGTCGCTGCCGTACCTAGCTCACCCTTCTGGGTGGCATGGTTGGTTACCTTTCTATCACCTGCAAATTTAACGGGTGTTTCCATTATTGCTCTCCCTTTTCTTTTTCTTTGCTCTGATAAGAGCTAAAGCCTCCTGTTTGTCAGCTTCTACAGCGTCCCATTGACGCTCTAATTGTTCTTTGGTCCCTGAACCAAAGGGGTTATATTCTTTCATTGTTACTCTCCCTTTCTATTGTTTACACTTAAATAAGCTTTGACTTCTGCTAATGCTGCACTGGCGAGCTTCCTCGCTTCAGGTTTGGTCCTGTCATCATCGACCATGCACTCAAGGAACCTTTCTAGGCTAGGCCAATACGGTTCTATCTCTACTCTTTGTTTGTCACTCATTACTCACCTCCTCCATAAATGATCTCTGAGGCACGCTTATACAACTCTTTACGCACCAAGTGCACGTTCTCGTCATACGCAGAATGTGCACTTTCTCTCGGAATATTGTGGTCGTCTAACATCTTATGAAACAAACGCATCCGCTCAAACCGCTTGAACTCATGTGAATCATCAATGCCATTTGGATAGGATGAGTTAAAATCGTTATCGCAATAGTATTGGTAATCTTTAATCAGATACGCCTGCATCAACTCTCGATACCAATGCGACGACTCAGACCAAACCTCCATCGCACAATAATACGGCCCATAATGACCATCAGGGTCATTGACCTTATCTAAGAATTGTGGGAAACGGCCTGGGTCTGCTAAAGCTGACACAACCTTTTTACAGGTTATGCAGGTGGCAGACACCTCGATTAAACCCTCAATAATGTCAAGTTTTTGCTCCATCATTCATCTCCTCCCATAAAACATTTCATTTACATAGTCACGGTGATTATCTTCATCACGTTCAATACATTTCTTGCACTGACCTCCAAGTTCATCTTCTTCTGCAGTGATATTTACCTGACAGTCATCACATACGTAGACTCTCATATCATTAAGTTGGATAAACATTGTCTTCCATCTCCTCCTGTTCTTTCTCACGCTGTGACAGCAAATAACCTTCCCTGTCCTCACGCTCTTCTTGTCTATCGTCCAAACTCATTGGTTAAGCCTCCTCATACGGTGGAGGCGGATTGCTACCATCTACGCTAGGCGGATAACCCCAATTAGGTTCCTCAATCTCATACGGCTCATGAACCTTACCTAAACCTAGATAGCTCATGAACTCAGAAACCGAACGGAACTTACCGAACGCCCAGCCAACGATAAACACGTTGACCAATAGAAACACATTAAACATTATTTCTGACATTTAACCTCTCCTTATAACTTTCATAACATTTGGCCTTAACAAGTTTAGAAAACAACCTGTCACGACTTAGGGCCATTTCGTCAATATATTTACCGACGCAATAATCAAACGCTATTTCATTCTCTACCCGTCGTATAGCTTCAGACGGATCTTCTGTCATTACTGTCATAACAACTATCTCCTTTTCTATTGTCCTAACAACCATCTGCTGTCAGGGTATGACTTGCCTTGATATCCCAACGAATCACGTCAGAATAATTGACACTAAATGCGTCTACACTGGCACAATTAACGACAACCTTTCGACCGTCGTCACATTGCACAGTCGCCTGCACAACCTTGTCATCACGAACATGCGCAATCAGTACAGATCGTATTTCATTAACGAGAATATCTTCTCGATGGCCTGTCGCTTGCTGATGCAAGTCAAGCACCTGATCTATGTACTGCTGTGGCACGTCGTTACCGTAAGTCTGCATTTCACCTCCCTTACTTTTGATTCCACG
>TARA_R110002126_G_scaffold1738_3_pt1 | contig 9998 bp, 26 predicted proteins | sample TARA_R110002126 | Tara Oceans TARA_R110002126 (sample SAMEA4397536) | marine metagenome | biome: Polar Biome; feature: [DCM] deep chlorophyll maximum layer (ENVO:01000326); material: water (ENVO:00002006), including particulate matter (ENVO:01000060) such as... | depth 30 m | reverse complement strand
TAGGATCAACTCTTTCTACTGTAGGTTCTCCGTTCCTTCTTGATGCACTATAAGCTGATTCTCCATGCATAAGCATGTCAGTAAATGAATCTCTCATAGCTTGATTAAATGCATAAGCTCCTGATTCTCCAGAATATACTACAAAGTCCCTATTACCGCTCATCTCTACTAACTTTTAAATTCATAGTCTTATGCTTTAACGCATGATCAACATACATCTCTCCAGTCTCTGAGTCAAATCCCTCTTCTTCATCCGTTAACCATATAAGTCCTCCAACTTTATCTCCATTACGGTTAAACTTATTTGACTGTAGTTCCCACTCATATTCAGTTTCACCAACTGCTTTACTACTATAACCTGCCAATAACTGCTGTAGTGCATTGGATTTACCTGCAGCTCTACCTCCCATAGTCATTAACTTACTCACCTCAACAGGATTAGCACTAAATACTGAACCTAAATGGTTTTGAGTAGTTAATCCTCCCCAAGCACTGTCTGAAGTTATAGTTTCTCTTATTAATCCAGCTTCTTCCATGGTCATACCGGAAGGTCTTCCTCCTCTTATAACATTTGGAGTATTAGTTACAGCTTCTCCTCTGTTCATCATCTCTGTGTACATTGCTGACCTACTCATTGACTACGAATTTAAAGGTTAAGTTAAAAACTCCTCCTTCTGGTGCAATAGTAAATGCTTCCCGTAGCTTGATCCCTTGAATAACGTTCTTTTTTCTTAGCCCACCTAACGCTTGTTGAATAACAGCATTACTGAGTGGAGTGATGTTACCGTTTCTATCTTTAGTTCCTAGTGCAGTACCAATTTGATTCCTTGTAGAGATGTCAAACACAAGTCTGAACCTGTCATCTGCATTCTGGATCTCTCTCCTCAAGTAGTTATGGTAAAGAAGTTCAGCAAAAACGTCTGCTTCCCTTTTTCTAAGATTTAAGATAGGTTGTAGTAACTCAATGTACTGCCGGTAGAACTTCCTTGGCTCTACTGCTGGCATTGTAAATGTTTTTTTCATCTTCTCTTCTTTTTAGTTAGAAGAAGAGTCCCCTCTCCTCCAATTATCTTCCTTGTATATGCAAGTATATGCAGTATATATGACATATCCAAATAAACACGAAAAAAAGTTAAGAAAAAAGAAGCAAAAGACTGGTAGGACACCAAATCTTTTGCTATAGTTACCGTTGAGAGTAGGTAACACACTTACTATCTTTATCTGTGAACACTCCAAACTGGTAGTGTAACACTATAATATCTAACTTGATACAAAATCCTTTCCTCTCCCTAGGATTTTCTATTCATCACCAAAAAACTGCCAATATGTTAGGCAGAAAGCAGAGCCTTTTACCCTATTTCTACTTTTTTGTTTGTGTTTGTACACTATAAGTGTGACTAGCTGATCCAAATACCGTAGTTGTATAAGTTCTCTCCTGTTCTTATGGGAAGAAGACCTCTGAAGTAGAGGGCTTTAATTACAATGATAAACAATATTATCTACCTGTGCAAGTAATGAGTATCTAAATGACAGTTTGCGCATAGGACTTCTAGGTTGTCTACTTCATTGTTTTGCCTATCACCATCTTTATGGTGTACTTGTAGTACATGTAGTCTTGATTCTCCGCAGTTACCACACAGGGACCCGTAAGATCTTAATGCTTTAGCTCTATACGTTGAACCATTACTCCAGTTCTTCTTAAAGAACACGTTTGAACACCCGTGAGAACACGTTGACTTTTCTTTTGGACTACCTTCTTGTGTTGTAAATGCCTCAGAACAAACAGGACATTCTTTTTCTATTGTACTGTATGTTATTGTGTTTAAGTGATCAAAGTTATAGTTTAACTCTTCTGCTTTACGCCTTAATCTTTTTATACAGTGACTTGATTTATACCCATAAATCTCAACCGATACTTCAGTCCAAGTATTAGACAGTCTGATTACGTTTTCTAAATTTGTTATATCTATCATGCTATAAATATACACAAAATAATTTAGACTATCAAGCCTAATACACTTGTGTTACCTTATCAGGTTCTGACCCTGAACTACAACCTTCAAAGGGTTGTGTGCTTCCGTTACACTATAAGGCAATGGGGTGTGGCAGGGGCTTGAACCCTATCCCCTAAATTCACAGTTTAGTGCATTACATTATGCTAACCACACAGTACGGGAAGCCAGATTTGAACTGACGTGCTCTTGCTCCCAAAGCAAGCGAGATAAACCACTCCTCTATTCCCGTATATAATGAGCTGGAGATAGGATTTGAACCTACGGCCTGAGCTTTACAAAAGCCCTGCTCTACCACTGAGCTACTCCAGCATATAAAAAAAGCCCCTACATTACTGCAGAGGCCCAAAACAATCAATCAAATTTCCTTTTTAAAAAACGATGACACTTAAGACAACACCACAATTAACTATTGGGTAAAAGGGAAACTGCGTATGTTGACTTAATGTGTTCATGAGACAAATATAACTAATTTATTATAACAACCAAAACTATTACCACTTATCTTTAGGGCATTTGCTACTACTTCTATGTTTTGCAGGGAGAAAGCATCCACATCCCCCCTTAGCTTCATCACATGTACTGTCCGTCCTTACTGGACATACGTCACATATACTCATCCTTTCTTGCATGAGTGGTGTAATGTGCTCAGGTCTTATTAGTAAGTTCCCCCAGCCTATTAAAATGTTCTTTACATCCATTACGTAGGGAATATTATTTTCTGGTTCACGTCATAGTAGTCTACAGTATCATGCTCATCAAAGCCTAAGTAGTAAACATCTCCTACGGCTAGTCCGTACTCCGGCAGGTCTTTCACTGCTGTCATCTGCATGTATGTTATTTTATCTTTCATCTCTTCTCCTTTTTAGTGTCACCGCATCTCTGAGGTTTGGCTTTATTAATCTACTTTCTCTCCAATCTACGTTTATAGTCTTAGTTCCAAGGTCTAATGTTCTTGGAGGTGTGTTACCTGTTAGCAAGTCTACTGCAGGCTGTGTTATGCTTGGCGCTATTAACTGCGCTGCAGCTAAAGGGTTTCTTACTACTACTCCACCAGTATACATTGCATGCATTGCCCATGGTTCTGATATCTCTACTGTCATCTCTTCACTACTCACTCCTATTGATTCCCTCATCTCTCTACCGGTTTTAACTTCAGGGTTATTAACTCACTTAGCGGGATACAGTCATTAGGATTGTTAGTGATTAACCTCACTGTTGAGGCTTCCCATGTAGTTGCACTCCTAACCACTCTAATAGGTCTTCCATAGTAATTGATGTTAGTCCTCTCACCATACGTTATAGCTTCCTCATTAAGCATCTTAAATACACTGAAATTTTTACCTAATCCTCTCCCTTCCATACCTCTAAGATACTGAATGTTAGGGGGATATCAAATTATTTTTTTAAATTTTTCAAATTAGGTTTTAATTTGTGTGTTGAGACCACCTCTAGTGTAAACCCACCCCTTCAATGTTTTGGGGAACGTCCCCCGTACTAATTATATAAACATATTCACAAATTAAACTTAAACATTATGAACAATTTACAACTATTAAGAAACAAAGTATCAAACAAAGCAAAAGTAATTGTAACACCTTTCACGGACGGTACAGTTACACAAGAACTAGCTAATGGCTGGAGAAAAATGAGATTAGATCAAGTACTTACTAGACGTTCTAACGTAGGTACTGCTATCTTAGCACGTGAGCATAATAGAGTAGCATTTGTAAACATATCTGATACAGACTTTGCCCTATATGGTGAGTACTTAGTAGAAGGGCGTGATTACAATGACATACTTGAAGCTATTGGCGAGACTAAGAAAGGGATAGTACACCAGTTATCGTTGGAACCATTCTACCCAACACAACAACCAGTGAAGTATTCTGATGCAGATGGTAACCTTACTGAAGCATTAACTAAAGATGGTAACCCATACTTTAAACGTGGTATTATTGCTGAAGTAGGAGCACTAGACATTTGGGGTACAAATGAAGTAGACTCTGACACAGGGTATGCAGAGTTTGCAGCTTTCGCTGAAATGGAGGCTGAAGGATTGACTGAAGTATTAGTACCTGAAAATGTTGATGAGCCTATTGACATGGGAGCATAACAAGTATTATGGTGAGGTGTGAGTAATCATGCTTCACCTTTACTACTCTGGTTAGGAGTTAATCTAACACTAGTAGCCACAGCCTATAGACTAAACTAGACATATTGAATACTTGAGTTGAGGAAGTAGTTCATTAAAAATTAACTAAGAGGTATAGGATAGGACGTTATGTCTTATACCTCTTTATTATTAACCAGTTAACACAATACATCATGACAACATTATTTATTAATGGCCAGACAATAGTTATTGAGCCAGATTTAAGATAGAAAGGTAAATTGAATGGGGAGAAGTAGAAGGTGCACTATAATTCTAACCACCTTTTCACCCTAATTCACCTCTCTTCACTTTACACAGCATTATTATAAACATAGCTAAAAACATCAACATGGGTAAGAAAGAAATAGAAGAAGAGATAGTGCGCTTAGATATGGAACATGAAGAAATGACTCATGAAGAGTATAACATTAAAAGAGAAGGCTTAGAAATAAGTGCTGCAGAGTCCACCGTAATTTGTGATGGGTGTAGTAAAGAAACAGAAGTACACAGTGTGCAAGGTGATCTACTCTACTGTAGAGAATGCTCTTAAAAGTATAAACACTAACAACTAAAACATTAACATGATACTATCAAGTAAGATACAACAACTACAAAGAATGGGTAGAAATACAAGACCAGCTGAGAACCATAAAGATAAAGGCCACAAGAATGGTCACTGTAACAGAACAGCATGTCAATCACCTAACAGTGTAACATGGTACAACCACTCAACTAGATTATACTACTGTCCATCATGCGCAAACACACTAAACAGTGTCAATGCAGATTGGGCACCAACAGAGTTTGGTCATGCATTATGTACTAATGAAGAATAACAACTAAAACATCAACATGAAACTAACAGTAAAATGTAATAACACAAATACTAGCATACTTAAAGTTAAGTGTGGACTAGCAATGATACACACAACACTGTCTGAAACTAACAAAGAGACAGTAATGATGTACACAATTGGTGATGTATTAGAAGAAACAACAGACACAGTACTAAAAGATAAATTCACTAAAGACCTTGTAGTACTAATGAACAATGAACCTAGTTCAAACCATTTGTACCTTAGACTACCTAAGCTAAGAGGTGATTACCACATCTACTTAGGAGTACATTAACACTAAACAATAAAAACACTAATAAGTGCTAGATAGCAGACAACAGATTAACAGTTATGTACAAGACCTAAGTTAAATCTTTATAACCTTTTACACAGTTGTATTAAGTTGTATGAAGCTGTTACCGCTAACTACTGTGTGTATACGTAGTAACGTAATGTAGCGCTTATTAGTTTTTATTCACCTCACTAAACATCAACATCATGACAATAGCAATAGCAACAGAGCCAATATGGCCAACAGTATTATTAATGCTAGGAGTACTTACAGTAGTACTCTTAGTTAAATTATTAAAGAAGTAGTATTATAAACATAGCTAAAACAAGCAACATGGACAGAAGTAAACAAGAACATGTTGTCTTTGTAACAACATTAAAAGAACTAGAAGAATTATTAGACCAGGAAAAGCCTAGGTATGGTAACTATGTTAGAGGTTTAAAGGATAAGGGTGAAATAGGTATTCTATTTAATCCAACTAGTTACCCACTTCCATTAGGGTATTCAGACGCAGGTTATTTTAAACTTACTTCCAGAAGTAGATACTCTAAGCTTCCTCACTTTACTATGGCGGAACTACGTATTAATAACAAGTTAGAAAAAAACTCTAAGTTAAAACAAACTACTAACCTCATGCAACAAGATAGATAATATGGCAAAGTACATCAAAGAAGGCAGTAAGATAATTAAAACCATGTATGCACACTACAATACAATGTGTGAGATACTAATGATGGATCCATTACCTTATCATGCCTTCTCAGCAAAAGAATACACAGCAGTAGAGAAAGATTTCAAACAGTATAAACTAATTAACACAACATCATGAACACACTAATAATAACACTAATAGTAATTTACGTATTGTCTACAGCTTTAGCTTACAGATACACTATGCTAGTTTACTCTAAAAGAGGTATATGGTATGGTACAACACCTGAGATAATAGATCTATTGTTGACTATCACACCTGTACTTAACACTCTTCAAGCTTTTTGTTGGTTAGTTGATCATCCTGTAAAAGGCGGTCCTGGACTTGACCTTAGTAAGTTCTTTAACATTAAAAACTAATCACTTAAAACAAACACAATGAAAATAGTAATTATTGAAGATAAGGATGGTAATGACATTGGTTATGACCTTCTTCCGGAAACACTGGAAGAGAAAAGAACAGTTGGTAGAGTAAGAGACTTAATATTCTTTGGTTTTGGTGATACACATCTTAAATATGATGGTATTGAATTAGTTCCTAACGGAGTTAAAAGACCTGAAGACCTAGTTAAATTAAAGTGGATACAAGAACAACATAAAAAATAAACACAATGAAGAAATTAGCATTATTACTCCTAACAGGAATAGCATTAACAGTTATGTTCACCTCATGTGCGCCAGATACAGAGGAAAGTAGAGAAAGACTAGCAATAACATCGCTGTCGCCAAGTAACTACTTGTACACTACAGGTCTAAATAGAATAATAGTAGAAGAGTCTGGACAGTTCTTAATAGTACCAAGTAAAGGTATGGCTGTAGACACAGCAAAGATGGCACATCCAGTAGCATGGAAGTTTGCTTATTACAAGCTAAACAGTGATAGTACTAGATACATCATGTGTAGGTAATGGAGTGGTCTACAAAAGAACCTACTAAAACAGGTTACTATGTAGTTGAAACTACTACGTTTATGGGTTCGCATAATATAATGAGGGTTAAGTTTACCATAAAGAGTGGTAAGTCTAGCTGGAACTTCAGGAACCAAGTGTTTAATAAATATTTAATAGAATAGCCACTAGTCCTGCGGCATTCGCCTTATTAACCGCCACATAGCCTGAAGAGGTGAACGCATGAACAGGAGTTTAACCGCAGGCAAATATTCGCAGAGCTGAAAGTGCAACTAGTGATAGTTGTTTTCTGGTGAATGACAAGAGTACCTTAGGTTGATCACCTTTGGATAGTTCAGTGCTAATTACACTTGAGGAGAGTTTACAGCTCCTCACAACAGATCACAGTAATTAGTATTATAAACATAGCTAAAATAAAGAACATGAGCATAGACAGAAGATTTATGGTAGGCGATGAGATAGTTTTAACTACTAACCATGATGGTCTTAAACGGGGCTCTAAAGGTATAATAAGAGTTCACAAGAATCTAAGTGAGAACTTTGGTATAGAAGTAACTTATTCTAGTAGTGGGGGAACATTTAGTGGGCATAATCTAGCTGGAAAGCTCCGCGGTAAAAATGGATGGTATGTACCAGACAATAAATTTAGACTTTCAGACCCTAAAAAACTAAAAATTACTTTAAAACAGTTAGATAGATAGATATCATGACAAAAGCAGAGATAGAAAAAGAGTTATCAAGTGTTTGGGACCAGTTAGCTGACCTAGTAGACACAGTATCAATAGATGTTGAACTACAAACAAGTTTATTAAACCAACAGCAGCATCTACAAAGTATGCTCAATAAGATCAAGTAAATCAATCAATTAAATAACAACAATTAAATCAATTACCATGGACAAATTAACAGTAAGAAAAGAGATTAAAGAAGTTTTAAAGGAATTAAGTGACATGGCTCAGCCTGATCCTGCACTTATTGATCAGTGCATTGCTAAGATTAAAGACAATAACTTAGAAGCTGAGATGCACGTGGACATGAACGTTTTAGATTTACTAAAAACTGTATGTGATACTATTGGTATCTTACCAGACAACCCGGCAAAGGAGAAAGGAATGTCTATGGAAGACATCTCTAAGATGGTTAACGCAAGAACTGTAGCTCCAAAAATGCCTCCTGGATTACAGGCGCTTGTAGACAATATTAAGAAAGATGCTGAAGACCATAAAGCAAGGACAGAAGCTGCGCAACCTAAAGAAGACGAGGATACCATTAATGAGGCTGAAGAAGAATGTGGCTGTGGTGATTGTATTGAACTTGAAGAAGGTGAAGAAGCTAAGCTTACATTCACTGTTACCAAGAATGCTGACGGAGGATTAGACATAGCGTTTAATTCATCTAAATTTAGTGACCTAGAAATACTAGGAGCTGTTGAGTTGTTCAGAGACGGAGCAATGGACAACATGAATAAATAAACATACTTGGGGAGAGTAGTAATATTCTCCCCATTTTAACTAACACAACATCAACATTATGACTATAGAAGTAAAACCAGTACCAGGACTTGGCCTAGCAATAGGATATGACAAAGAAGATAGTTTAGTAGTACTGATACTATTCTTTGCCGTCATATTTACCAGGAAAAGAAAGTTTAAAAGAGAGTATTAACATTTAAAACTATTAATTATGAAAGGTAACATAGAACAGACTGTATCGCACATCCTAATATTTGTAATTGGGATGCTAGCAATGATGCTTTACTCAAGTAGTAAAGACAGTAAAGAATTACAAGCTCAAGAAACATCTATAACTTTAGACACTACAGCTACTCGTAGTAAAGCAGTAGAGATAGGTAGAGCAACCATCTACAATGCTGTAGCTGCTCAATGTGATCATGATCCATTCACAACAGCTGACGGTAGTTACATTGACACTAACAAATTAAAAGGAGGTAATCTAAATTGGATAGCACTTTCCCAAGATTTGATAGATGATAGCTACAAAGCTAGGTTACACAAAGGGTTATTCAAAGGACAGTTTCAGTTTGGAGACTCCATACTAGTGATATCCAAAGAGTGGCCAAGTATGAGCAACGTGTACATAGTACATGATGTTATGAACAAGCGGTACCGTAAAGCAATTGACTTCCTTATGCCAATAGAGACTAAGAATAAGTTTAGGTTAGGTAGAGATTTTAAGCTTTATAAGTTATGAAAGAACAGAAGTTCAAATTTGGAGTAGTTTATGAATCACGTGAAGGTAATACTCCTAATTATATTAAACCAATAAGAGGTAGATATGGAACTGTTGTTTATATATACGGTGAAAAGTTAGAAAACATGTCCTCTTGGCAAGAGGCTGATGCAGGATACGCTAATTTGAATGCGTGGATGGATAGAACACGGGCAGAAGCTATTAGACTAAAAATTAATCTTAGACAATTAGACAGATGAAATACCGTGTATTTAACAGTATAAAGATAATTGAAGGTGCTATTTATAAGAATAGAGGTAATGACAACAGCTATTTAAAGTATATACAGATTGTTAAAGTTCCTCCAGAGGATAACAACAACTCACATACTGTTATTTACAAGGCATTTGCATCAGAGGCTAATTTTATGGCAAGAAAACCTAATCCAAATGGCTATACTGACTTAAGTTCAATAGCTAGGTGGATAAGAGAGAATTATGCTATTATAGTACCTTACAATTTTAACATAACATTAATTAATAGAGACAGATAATTATGACAACATTCTTACAATGCATAGCATTTAAAAAGGAAAACATCATTCAAGTAGATAGTCCCACAGAGGATGAGAAGCTTTGGAATGATGCAGTGAATTTAGGTGTGAAAATCATGCTTAACGCTGACACATCTCAACAAAACTAACATAAACTCTCCAACGCTAAAGGATAAGCAAGTGGTAATCTACTAACACAAAAATACTATCTGGTAAAACGCATGCGTGAGTCAGATGTTGTCACAACACTTCCAAGGGTGTTAGCTTTGAGATTAGAATCCGTTGCCAAGTGAAGCAGTCTGGTAAGGGCAGACCAACGTATAAATATTGAAAAATAGATT
>TARA_R110002126_G_scaffold135894_1_pt1 | contig 9998 bp, 7 predicted proteins | sample TARA_R110002126 | Tara Oceans TARA_R110002126 (sample SAMEA4397536) | marine metagenome | biome: Polar Biome; feature: [DCM] deep chlorophyll maximum layer (ENVO:01000326); material: water (ENVO:00002006), including particulate matter (ENVO:01000060) such as... | depth 30 m | reverse complement strand
AATGCAAGGTTTTACGTTACTGTTTGAAGCTTTAATTTTACAGTTTCACTTAATGCTATAGAATTTAACCGCTCAAATTCTCCTGGACCACGACCATGTCTACCCATTTCATGTAATAGTTCTCCATCACTATTTAGCACAAAAATCTTTGCTTTCTTTAAGTCCATTACATAGTATTTGCTTTCGTGTAAAATAACACGTAAAGACCCACTTAAGTCTATCTTGCTTGGAATTACGCTATCAACTTGTGTAAAATAAGTCTGAAAAGTATTTCCACTACTTTTTTGACCTGATACAGGATAGCTAATCAGTAAAAACAAACACATAACAAGAAATATTATGTGTGTGTTTATTTTGTTTATACAGTTCATTGATCGATTAATTATTCGGGAGTGACAATTATATCCGGACATTCATTGTTACATGAAGTACATGAGTAATCTTCATGACCATAGGTTACACAGGCAAATTGACCATTAATACATCCTGTTAAAAAAACAATCTCCGGCTATACAATCACTTTCAACATTTATAATTGTTTGTATCTCAGGCTCTTCATCAATATTTATTGAATTAATTGATGTACTAAAAAATGCTATTACTAAAATTAGTATAAGTTTTGGCGAAATCATAGTTATTGATTTTGTTAATCTTAACAAAAGTAATATATATATATATATATGAAAAAGTCAAATATTCCTCATAATTAATAAGTAATGAACATATCTGTAGACAGATATGTTCATTCCCAAACCATAACAGAAAGCATCTTTATTCCTTCAAACTCGCTTGAAGATCTTCCCAATCTTTTAGGAAGCGAGCTAGTCCTGAATCCGTCAATGGGTGATTCAACATTCCCATAATAACATTGAGGGGCATAGTACCGACATCAGCGCCAACCTTGGCACATTCTACAACATGCATTGGGTGACGGATACTTGCGGCCAGTACTTCTGTTTCAAAACCGTAATTCGTATAAATATGTACGATATCTTCGATGAGTCTCATTCCATCGCTCGAAATATCATCCAACCTTCCCATAAATGGAGAGATGTAAGTTGCTCCTGCTTTTGCAGCAATTAATGCCTGAGTTGGTGAGAAACAAAGCGTACAGTTAGTTTTTATTCCTTCCTCCGAAAAAGTCTTGATCGCTTTGATACCATCTTTGATCAAAGGGATTTTCACAACTACATTATCAGCGATCTTGGCAATCTTTCTACCTTCTTCAATCATTTCATTATAAGTAGTTGAAACCACTTCTGCTGAAACATCGCCTTCCACAATATTACAGATCTTTTTTATATGACCTTCAAAATCACGCACGCCTATTTTTGCACATAAACTTGGATTGGTTGTTACGCCATCAAGAACGCCTAAATCATTAGCTTCTTGGATTTCTTCGAGATTTGCAGTGTCTATAAAAAATTTCATTGAGTAGCGAGAGTTCGTTAAATAATTATCGCCTAAACATAAGGAATCGAATAATGCCACGCATTATGTAAACCAATATTTCTGTCGCTTATTTTTACACGACTTAAATAAAGTGAACGAACTTATTAACGATCTTTGATGTATATCAACATACTTATAAAAACTAATTTCTTACGGACGTGAACAAATCGATATTAATTGTATTTCTCTTTTCATTATTAATTATTGGCTGTGGAGGAAGTGAAGAATCCAAACCTGCTCAAAATGCACAGTTCTCCGGTTGGGGTGGCGGCTCAGCGGCTGGCCGTGTAACAAGTGTTGAAACGGAAACAGTTACAAGGCAACCCATTGCCGATCAAGTTAAATCTTTTGGAACCATTAAAGCTCAGGATATCGTTGCTATTACTCCTCAAGTAAGTAACAGAATTACCAAATTATATGTTGATCTCGGAGACACAGTTCGGCAAGGTCAACTTCTGGCAAAGATCTATGACACTACTTTCCGCGACCAATTACAACAAGCCAAAGCTCAGTTAGAACAAAGTAAAGTAGCCATTAAAAGAGACAGCACTCAGTTTGCAAGGCAACAGAGACTGCTTGAATCAAATGCGATCAGCCAAGCTGAATTCGATAATGCATTCGCTACATATAGAAATAGTGTTTCCCAATATCAGTCTTCAGTTGCTTCTGTAACTCAGGCTCAGGAAAATTTCAATAATACCGAAGTTCGATCACCTGTTCGTGGTGTTGTGATTTCAAGAACTGGTGCTGAAGGTGATATCGCTGCAGCCGGGCAAGCGTTATTTGAAATTGCAAATCTGGTTGGTTACGAAACACGAATCTATTTACCTGTTCAGGACTGGAAAGCAATTAAAATTGGACAGCCTGTAAATCTTCGAGTTTCAAATGAAGGCGAATCATCTGCAAGAGGAGTTGTTTCACGTAAAAGTCCTCAGCTTGATGCTACCACCGGGCTTGGTGAAGTAGTTATTACACTTACCGAAATCGGATCTTCTATTTACCCTGGTGTACTAACAGAAAACGTAATTGATATTGTAAACAAACCGAATGCTATTGTATTGAAAAGAAGTTCATTAGTTGAAAAAGTTGAAACCGTGATTGAGCCGGAATCTAATACTATTCAATTAGATCGCTCTTATTCGGTTTTTGTTTCGAATGGCGATTCGGTTGCAGAACTTCGCAGGCTTGAGCTCGGTATTGAACAAGGTGATAAGATTGAAATTGTTTCCGGATTGCGAGCCGGAGAAGAGATAGTCGTTACGGGACAATCAAGTTTACAAGATGGAGGCAAGATCAGAGTTGCGTCTCAATCTAGTTTTCAGTCACAATCAAGTTCAGGCAGGAATATTCAAAATGGCGGCGAAGGAAGTCAAGCCCAACAAGGTGGTGGAAGACCCGGAGGACCTGGTGGAGCAGCCTTTCAGAATTTGAGTGAAGAAGAGCGCACAAAGTTGAGACAGAGAATGCAAAACATGTCTCAGGATGAGCGTCGTGCTTTGATGGATAGCGTAAGAACTGCAAACTCTGCGAGTAATTAAAATGGGTGGATTATCTAAACTTGCGGTCGATCGTCCGATAACATTTTTGATGACAAGCCTGATCTTGATTGGGTTTGGAGTTTTTGGTGTTCTTCAACTTCGTCTTAATTTATATCCTGATGTTAGCTTTCCTACTATAACTATATTTACCGGTTATGAAGGTGTTGCTCCTGAAGATATGGAAACACTTGTAACCCGTCCTATTGAAGAACAAGTCGGAAGTATCAGCGGCATTCGTAGAGTTCGTTCTCTTTCCAGCCAAGGCGCTTCTGTTGTAAAATTGAATTTTAATTGGGGAACCGATCTTTACGAAGCTGAAAACGATGTTCGAAAACAACTAGGGTTCGTGTCTCGTGCCATTCCTCGAGATGCTGAAACACCTCTTGTTTTTAGTTACGATCCAAATCAAGAACCAATTGTAGTATTAGCCGTTACTTCAGAAGCTCGCAGTTCCAGAGATCTCCGAACGTATGCTACTCAAGTTTTAGAACAACGGATTGAGAGAATTAATGGAATTGCTTCAGCAGAAACCTCAGGCGGGCTGGAACGTCAGATCAATGTTGTAATCGACAGTCAAAAAATGCGCTTGTATGACCTGACCATCGCCCAAATCTCAAGTCGTTTAAATGCAGAAAATATCCAGATTCCTGCCGGGCAATTAATTGAAGGAAATACCGTCTATTCTCTTCGTACAATGGGGGAATTAAAAAGTGTTGAGCAAATTAAGAATACCGTTGTTGCAACCAGAAATGGGCAATCACTTCTTCTTAAAGATGTAGCCAATGTGGAAGACGGTATTTCGCAACCAATTGGGAATGTTAAAATTGATGGCGAAAGCGGCGTTATTGTAAATGTATATCGCCAAAGTGATGCCAACGTAGTAGTTGCTGCTGAAGCTGTTATTGAAGGCTTAGAAGAAATTAAAAAAAGCTTGCCACCTGATGTTGAGGTAAATATTCTTACCAATAAAGCTGAGTTTATTAAGCTTTCTATTGAGAATTTATTACTAACCGGACTTCAAGCAATTATTCTTGTTGTATTGATTCTGTTAGCATTCTTAAGAAGTGGACGCTCTGCCTTGATCATCGCTATTTCTATTCCGGTTTCAATTATTACAACTTTTGCGGTAATGAACTTTGCTGACCTGAGTTTGAATATTATTTCGCTTTCGGGATTAACACTTGCCGTTGGTTTGGTTGTTGATGATGCCGTTGTAGTTTTGGAAAATATCTTTCGCTTTAGAGAGGATGGGAAAGGTCGAAAAGAAGCCGCCATCATGGGGGCGAAAGAAGTTGCCGTGCCCGTTGTTATTTCTACGCTAACCACTTTAGTTGTATTTTTACCAATCCTTTTTGTGCCTGGAATTGCCGGGTTTTTATTTAGAGATCTCGCATTAACTATCTCCTTTTCGCTTTCTGTTTCATCTTTGGTTGCTTTAACATTAATTCCGATGATGACTTCTCAATTTTACAAAGATGGAGAATTATCGATCGAAGCAACTAATAAAGTAGCCAACTACTTCAGTAATGCTTTGGAAAGATTAGAACGTGCATATTCGAAACAATTGGATAAAGCGTTAAATAGAAGTGGCTTGGTTGTATTAATCGCAGTTTTATTTTTTGCTGCTACTCTACCCATTTTTTATACGCTTGGGGGAGAATTTTTCCCCCGAGTTGACGAAAATGCCTTCACCTTAGAAGTAACCCGGGAAGCAGGTGTAAGTTTATTGGAACTTGAGCGTTCCATTGGCCAGGTTGAAAGTATTATCAAAAAAGAAGTTCCTGAAGCTCGAATTGTAGTTTCAGATTATGGAGATAAAGAAGGAATTGAAGGCGCTGATAGTCCCGGTGGTTTTACCGGAACGGTGAGAGTAGAACTAGTTGCTCAGAAACAACGCAACAGATCTCAATTTCAAATTGTGAGCGATGTATTGGAATCACTGCAAATAGTACCCGGAGTTGATATTCAGGAAACAATTCAGGATCCGCTTAGTCCAGACGGAGAAAATGGGTTAATTGTTCAAATTTTTGGTTACGATGCTGAAGTAAAAAAAGAGCTGTCAGATGGAGTTAAAGAAAAAATTACTCAAATTAATGGTGTGGTAAGTGCCTATAGTACAGCCGATCAAGGTCGCCCGGAAATCCAATTAACATTGGATAGAGAGCGGATTTCTTTGGTTGGATTAAACACCAATCAGGTTGCGAGCGCTATAAGTGACGCTGTACAGGGAAATATAGCCACTAGTTTTGTTGATGAAGGCGTTGAGTTTCAAGTGAAAGTAGAATTAGATCCAAAACAAAAAACAGCCTCAACAGATCTTGAAAATATTCAGATCCAAACTGCCAGCGGAGAATGGATGCCACTCAAAAATTTAGCTCGTATTGAACGTTATACCGGCCCAACAAATGTTACTAGAATCAACCAAGAGCGAGTAATTGAAATTTTTACAGAACTTGATGGTGTTGATCTAAAAACAGCCACTGCAGAAGCAAGAACACTTCTGGATGAAATCCAATGGCCCGATGGATACCGTTACGCATTAGCCGGTTCAGCAGAAGAACAAGCTGAGTCGTTCAATTTCTTGTTAATTGCTTTTGCTATCGCAGGAGTTCTAACTTATATGGTAATGGCTTCTCAGTTTGAAAGCTTGATTGAACCATTTATTATCATTTTCACTATTCCACTTGCACTTTCCGGTGTTCTTATCATTTTAGGTATTACCGGCACAGCAATTAGTGTTACTTCTATGGTCGGGCTCATACTCCTTTCAGGAATTGTAGTTAATAATGGAATTGTGATGATCGATTATATTAAGATTCTTCAGGCTCGCGGTGTTAAACGTCATAAAGCCATTGTTGATGGAGCAACCAGGCGTTTACGCCCTATTTTAATGACTGCACTTACCACCATTCTCTCGATGGTTCCTCTTGCGTTGGAACTTGGTTCGGGATCAGAAACATGGAGCCCAATGGCCAGAACAGTAATTGGCGGATTAACCATGTCCACATTCCTAATGCTTTTTGTTGTACCGGCAATTTTTAACCTTATGAATAAAGGAGTAGAACGTCTCGGTTTCAATTCAGTAAATAAAGTCGATCCACTTTCTAAAACAGAAGAGGTTGATGTGTGATGAATATCTATTCTTTAATTTCAAAAAATGCTTTTCTCAACTCCCTCTATTGTAAAGGAAGTTCGTTGATTAAGTTTCATAATAGTCCCCTCTTGCGCCAAAGGCATTCCTTCGGAAAGAGGGGATTCAGGGGTGTGTCATACCCAATTTATAAATCTCTCTATTAGTCATAATGAGGTTCTGCAATGAAAAAATTTACACTTACTGATAGTATTCTAAAAAGACCCATTACGGTTATCATGATTACGATCATAACGATCGGATTTGGGGTGTTTTCGCTTACAAATCTACGCGTTACTTTAAACCCGGAAATCAACATTCCTATTCTGGCGGTTTCAACCGGGTATAATAATGTTGCTCCCGAAGACATTAATCGGATTTTAGTAGAACCCATCGAGGGCGCATTATCTGCTATTGAAGGCATTGAATCATTAGAAGCTAGAGTTAGTCGTGGAAATGCTTTTATCAGTTTAAGATTGTTTGAAGGCACAGACATCAGAAAAACGGAGTTAAAAGTTCAAAAAGCCATAGATCAGATTCGAAATGATCTCCCCGAACAAGCGCAAAACCCGGTTATTTTTCAATTCGACCCGGAAAACAGACCCATCATGCAACTCAGTATTAATTCTGATATCAGGGGGCTTGATGAACTTCGTAACCTCGCCGTTGAAACGGTAGAACCAAGATTGGAACGCATCGTTGGGCTCGCATCAGCTGAAACACAAGGTGGTTTAGAGCGCCGAATTTATATAGATGTAACACCGATGAAGTTGGCTCAACATAATATTGCACCTGCCGATATAGAAAATGCCATCCGATCAAACAATGTTCAATTACCGATTGGGAACATAGTTGCACAAAATATAAGCTATAATGTGCGCGCAGAATCCATGTATAATGATGTGGATGAGATCAAAAATACTATTGTTAAGATTTCCGAAAACGGAATTCCTATCAGAGTTCAGGATGTTGCAAACGTTTCTGATGATTTTACTGAAGTAACTAATTTTGTACGAGTAAATGGCAGAAGCAGTGTTTCCATCGAAATACAAAAGAATTCAGATTCCAACACTCTTGATGTTGTTAATGCCGTAAAAGAAGTTGTACCTGAGATTAATGAAATATTACCCGCTGGTGTTGAGTTACGCGTACTCTCAGACCAGGGAAAAGTAATTGACCAGTCAATAAGTAATCTGTCTCAATCAGCATTAGCTGCCCTTATTGTAGTAGTTGTGGTAATTATAATTTTTATGGGAGGCTGGCGAATTTCCCTAATCGTTGCTGTAACTATTCCTGTTTCTATAGCAGCAAGTTTTACAGCGATGTATGCCATCGATCTAAGCCTGAATACACTTACAATTTCTGCCCTTGCACTCGCAATTGGTTTACTGGTAGATAATGCCATTGTGGTAACTGAAAGTATTGCCAGAAAATTAGAAGACGGACATACCAAATATGAATCGGCATTAAGAGGTACCAATGAAGTGATTGGCGCTTTACTTGGTTCAACACTTACTACGTTGGGAGTATTTATTCCCATAATCATGATGTCAGGATTCCAAGCTCAGTTATTGCGCGAGTTTGCATTAACGATCTCTTTTGCAATTGCTATGTCATTCATAGCATCCGTAATTATTGTTCCTGTACTTTCCGTGCTTGTGCTGGATGGAAATCAATTCAATAAAAGAAACTTTATGTTCAAAGCTATTTCAAAGCTGGAATATGGATATGCAAAAGGACTGAATTGGTTTTTACATCATAAATGGATTCCTACACTTGGCCTAATAGCTATTATTGCAGCTACTTTTATCATGTTCTCGACTATTGAGAAAGAGGGATTTCCTGAAACGGATTCCGGAGAAATAGATGTGAGAGTAAACTTACCGGAGGGTAGTAAGCTACAAAACACACTTGCTGTGATGGATAATTTTTTCGCAGCTATTGAATCAAAACCTCAAATTGAAACGATCGTTTCATCCATTGGGCGTAGCCGTTGGACGGTTCAAAGTAATCGTGGAAATTTTAACCTGAGCTTGGTTCCTCAAGAAAAAAGAAAAATCTCTACAGCTCAACTTGCTGCTGATTTACGCCAGGAATTAACCTCTCCGGGTGTACAAGTAAATGTTTCTGTAGAAGGTGGAAACAGCTTTGGTGGTCGTGGATTCCGCGGTGGGAATAACGCAATACGCCTTTCTTTGGTTGGATCTGAGATCTCTGTGCTCACTGATATTTCTGATAAAATTGAAGCTCGTTTACTCGAAGATCCGGCTGTTATTTCTGTAGATAATGGCCGTGCAGACCCAACACCTGAACTTCACTTCGTATTAGATCGGGAAAGGATTAATCGTCTTGGTACTGATGTTCAAACTATTGCTAATTCCTTACGAACTCAAACATTAGGTAATCAAGCAGGCTATTATCGCTCAGAAGGCCGAGAGATACCCATTGAAGTTCGTACTTCCAAAGAGGTGCTTAAATCACGTGACGATTTATTTGACCTTGAAGTTGCTCAATATGAAAATCAGCGCATTCCGGTTATGGCTGTTGGCAACTTTATAGAAGTAGAGGGCGTTGATTCTTTCAGCAAAAGAAATCGTGAAATTCTGCTCGATGTAAATATTCAGATCAACGGGAATGCTACCGAATACAGAGAACAAATTGTTTCTTTCCTGGAAAATGATATTGTGTTACCGGATGGATATCGTTATGATTTCACTGGTGCAACAAGCATTTTTCAACGGGATGCCTCTCAATTCTTATGGGCAGGGGCTGCGGCTCTTTTATTAATGTTTATGATCATGTCGTCATTATTTGAAAACTTCCGTGATCCCTTCGTAATTTGGCTTTGTATTCCAATGGCGCTTTTTGGATCATTAGTTTCTTTGTTTTTACTTGGTACCGCACTCAGCACTACCGCTCAGGTTGGTATGTTTATGCTCGTTGGGATTATCGTTAACAACGGAATTGTGCTAGTCGATTACATGCACTTGAATACCAAAGGAATGGATTTTGATCTCAATAAAAATTCTGCTTTTATGAATGGTGTTCTTGAAGCATGCAAGAGAAGAATGCGCCCTATTTTACTAACTGCTATCACAACAATTTTTTCGATGATTCCTCTTTCTTTGGAAATTGGAGCAGGTGCGGAGATTTGGTCGCCACTTGCAAGAACAGTGATCGGAGGATTGGCTTTCGGTGTGATCTTTACGCTGTTTATCATTCCTGCAATTTCTGTAGGACTTAAGCAAAATATAAATTGGATTGGATCTTTATTCTCAAGTAAAAAATCCGGAGAAGAGAGAAAAGTTGCTCTTAGCAGTAAATAATTTACATGAAATATTAGATATTGGAACTACGAATAGCTATTCTTGTTATAGGTAAAAAGAAAGAATTTTTAATGGAGATATTATTATGAACAAGTCAGGAAATTTTATTGCAGGAATATTAACAGGAGCTTTAGCAGGAAGCATTTTAGCTTTGCTTTATGCACCGGATACCGGGAAAAACACCCGTGGTCGTTTATCTTATCAGTTAAGCAATTATAGAGATGAGCTCAATGACCTGATCGCTCAACTCAAAAAAGAAAAGCAAAATCTGATTTCGGAAGCCAAAGACAAAGGCGATAAAGTAGTTCAATCAGCTAAACAAAAAGCAGATGATCTTATCAAAGAAGCGGAAGGCTTACTTGAAAATATTGAGAAAGTAAAAGAAGAGTAAAAACTTTCTTAGCAAAAAATTTAAAGGACATTGTTTAATTACGATGTCCTTTTTTTTATAAGTAAAGATTAATTTAGTGCTTAAAGTCTTTACTATGCTGATACCGGAAAAGCGATCTAGTGTAGCGTCAATGTTCATTTGTCGGTTAAAAGCTATCGGAT
>TARA_R110002126_G_scaffold27330_4_pt1 | contig 10003 bp, 9 predicted proteins | sample TARA_R110002126 | Tara Oceans TARA_R110002126 (sample SAMEA4397536) | marine metagenome | biome: Polar Biome; feature: [DCM] deep chlorophyll maximum layer (ENVO:01000326); material: water (ENVO:00002006), including particulate matter (ENVO:01000060) such as... | depth 30 m | reverse complement strand
TATTAGCCATCGCTTCATCGAGATGGTCATCAGAATTTATCGAACGCAATAGGCATTTAATAGATCTTTCCAAGTAATAATACCGACAATGATGTTGTTTTCTAAAACTGGTAAGCAGCCTATATCATTGTCTAGAATCATTTTAGTTGCTTGGTTAATATCGCAATGAGGGGCAATAGTGATCGGGTTGTGAGTCATGACTTGATGAACCCTTTTTTGCAGGGTTTCTGTGTCTCGAATGAGTTCAGCTGCAGTACCAATATTAGGACTAAGCGCCCGTAAAAAGTCCCGATGAGACAATATGCCACTCAATTTCTCGTTATCAACCACGAGCAAATGGTGAAAGCTGACATTGTCAAAAATTTCTTTGGCAAGTACCAGGCGATCATCCATTTCTATGGTAACCACTCGAGTTGTCATGATGTCCGAGACACTGATACGGTTAGTCGTGCTATCTGATAATGTCTCTGTCAGCATTTCGGTAGAAGTTGTCATAAGCGATTCTCCACATATTTATTCTTTTATATCAGATAAATATCAGTGTAACAATCATTTAACGGCCAATGACAGTTGCTTACTCAGGTTAGTGCGCGATTGGCTCACGATGCAATTTTGTTTTCGGGTAAATGCCCCGCTAAATATTTTTGATATTTAATCGGTTTTAATTGATGGATATCGACTAACACTAAACCATCGATACAGTCACCAAACTCTGCATCAATACCAAAGTCTAAAAACTGAACACCTTGGTTATCACACAGTTCACCATATTGCTTAAATAGTGTCGGTACTGATACAGCCATATTTGCAAGTGTCCGTTTGAGTATTTTAAAGTTTTCAGCATAGTCACTGCCATTAAATAGCTGGTGTAATTGATGCTGACGTTCGTCAGTGAATTGATATGAATTAAATGAGCTGGCTAAAACATCTTGGGTAGCAAATTGATGTTTATAAAAAAACACCAACATTTCTTTGGCTTGTACGGGTAAATTGTCGCTTAATGATACCGGACCAAAGAGGTAGCGATACTGGGGATTGTTAATTAAAAATGCCCCAATACCTTGCCATAAATATTCTAAGCTACGACGCCCCCAATATTTAGGTTGCACAAAACTGCGTCCTAGCTCGAGTCCTTGGTCAAAATAGGGAGTAAACGCATCGTGGTATTCAAATAATGACTGACTATAGAGGCTGTTTTTACCAATGGTTTCATGTAGCATTTTGGCACTGGCAAAACGGTAAGAGCCAACAATCTCTAACTCATCCTTGTCCCATAACACTAAATGATAATAATGATTATCATATTTGTCGGTATCACGTCGCTTACCTGTACCTTCGCCCACCGCTCTAAATGCAATTTCACGAAGCCTGCCAATCTCACGCATAATCGCACTGCTTTGACTATGCTTGTATAAATAGATTTGTTTGTTGTCTTGGGTCTGCCCCAGTAATTCACATTGTTGTAGCGCTTGTTGAAGCTCACTGCGTTTTTCTGGATGGGCAATGGCATTCTGAGTTATAAATAATGGGCTGCGATTTTTACCAATGCGGTATAAATGATTTTTAAGCAGTTTTACTTTGGTTTTAAGGGGGAAGTCTTGGCTGCCGACCACTTCCTTGGCAATTAATTGACCAATTCTCACCGGCATCACATGGTCCATCTGCTTAAACATTTCTTTAACCAGCAGCAAGGTGGCTAATGGTTTGTAGATCATTGATGCACCATAAAATGTGGCTGAGTTTTTTGCATCAACAAATATAGGTAAAAGCGGTGCATTACACGCGCGGGCCATTTTCAAAAAACCACTGTGCCAATGTAAGTCTGTTACGCCTGTAGGGCGCAAGCGTGATACTTCACCTGAGGGGAAAATTAATACCGCACCTTCGTTGTTAAGGTGATGATGGATTTCATTTAAGTGTTGTTTCGGCGTACCGCCAGTCATATTGCGTACTGGCAATAAAATTGAATGCAGTGGCTTAATGGCCATGAGTAATTCATTGGCAACGACTTTTATGTCTGGTCTAACTTGGCTAATTAATTTGATTAACGCTAATGCGTCTAACGAACCAATAGGGTGATTAGCATAGATCACCACACGACCTTCGATAGGAATATTTTCAATTTCGTTATTAGGTACACTGTAACTGAAATTTAAACATGCAAGAATTTGTTCAACAAAATCGACGCCGGATAAATGCGCGTGTTCATTGGCCATGTCGTTACACTGCTTTTCATGCAGTAAATAGCGCAACATTGCTCTTGTTGGCACGGCTAACCAAGGCTTGTTATGCACATTAGGCAGGTTTTTTTCTACTACATTATCGACAGAAAATATCATATTTTAGCCTTATTTATGCAACGTGTTGGGGCTGAGGCGTAATGATTAACTCGGTTTGTGAAGCGCCGAAATAAATCGTGTTGACAACTTTTGCTTGTAACGTTTGTTCATCCCACTTGAGCAACTCCACGTTACCCGTCAGGGTTTCAGCAATTAAGGTGCAATTTTCGACCCAGTCGCCATCATTGGCATAGGTGATAGTGCGATTATTGATAGTGTGCTGTGATAACTCTGGTTGATGGATATGACCACAGATAACCATGTCGACCTGTTGTTTAGCACAATAGCGAAGTACTGCATCTCGATACTGATTAATGGCTTGTTGGGCTTTATTGACCCGCAGCTTTATATAGCTGGCTAATGACCAATACGGATATCCTAAACAGCTTCTAACACTGTGTAATTGGCGGTTTGACCAAAGTAAAACATCATATAAATGGTCACCTAATTTAGCGTAGATCCTGCTGACACAAACTTGGGCGTCAAATTGATCACCATGAAGAATTAAAAAGCGTTTGCCATTAATGGACTGATGGACATACTGTTTGGCGAGGGTAATGCCTCTAAAGTGACTATCTGCGTAGCTTTTAAACGCTTCATCGTGATTACCGGGGATATAGATAACTTGAGTGCCATTACTGGCCAGTTCGAGGATTTTCTGGATGACGTTGTTATGACTTTCAGGCCAAAAGACCCGTTTTTTTAATGCCCAAATATCAATAATATCGCCCACCAGATACAAATATTGGCACTGGCTATGATTTAGAAAATGTAATAAAAATTCTGCTTTGCAATCTATGCTGCCTAAATGCACATCAGAAATCCACAGTGCATGAAAATGCTGGATTTTCCCAGACGTAGTTAAATGAGATAACGGTTGGCGTTGCTGGTTACTCTTATTGCTGTGGGAGTTCATCTGCCTTCACCCTAATACACAGATTGCGTCAGTGTTAACTTAGAGTAGGGCAGTTATTTGACGCTAAGGTGAACGATTTGTTGCAACTTGATTAAGCTTGCTGCTTAAGTTGGGTCATAAAAAAAGGAAATGCCTGAGCATTTCCTTGTACATCAGAGTAAAAATCACTCTTAATCAAGCATATTAATGATTGATATTAACGAGCCGCGTCGATAATCGCTTTAGCCATTTCATCTGCAACTGAGCCTGTGGTGCGATCTTCAGCATCAGCACACTCAAAAATGGTCAGTAGCGTATTGTAAATCTGTTCTACTTTGGCGGTTGACGCTATAGCATCATAGTTTTTCTCGAACGACACATTGATAATACCGCCAGCGTTAATCACATAATCTGGCGCATACAAAATACCCATTTGCTTGAGTTTTTCACCATGGCGAACTTCAGCTAACTGGTTGTTGGCACAACCGGCAACTATGGTGGCTTTGAGTAATGGTAAGGTCGTATCGTTAAGTGTTGCACCTAATGCACATGGCGCATATACATCAACATCTTGGGTATAGATATCTTGCGGTGCGACAAGAGTTGCACCAAATTCGCTAGCAACACGGTCAAGTGAAGCTTGATGAATGTCGGTTACAATCAGCTCAGCGCCTGCTTCGTGTAAATGCTTACACAAGTAGTAACCCACGTGACCGACTCCTTGCACTGACACTTTAATGCCTTGTAGGCTGTCGATACCTCGTTGATGTTTTATCGTAGCTTTAATACCAAGGTAAGTGCCTAAGGCGGTCAGAGGTGATGGATCACCTGATTTACCTTCCAGACCTGCTACGAATTCAGTTTCACGATTGGCTATCATCATGTCTGACGTTGAAACACCAACATCTTCAGCTGAGTAGTATTTTCCGCCTAAACTGTTCACAAAGCGTCCGAATGCAAGAAATAACGCTTCGCGGTCGGTGGTTTTCGGATCGGCAATAATAACCGCTTTACCACCACCCATAGTAAGACCGGCCAATGCATTCTTATAAGTCATACCGCGAGAAAGGCGTAATACGTCTGTTAAAGCTTCATCATCCGATTGATAATTCCACATACGACAACCACCTACCGCTGGGCCGAGGTTAGTGTTGTGTACGGCAATGATGGCTTTTAAACCACTTTGCTTATCATGACAAAAGACCACCTGTTCGTGTTCATCGAACGAAACATGATTAAAAACTGCCACGTGACATCTCCGTTTACTAGCTTGTTAAAGTAAAGTTTTGGCACCTGATGCAATTGAGTACATAAGGTGCTAACGACTGCTTGTTATATTTATTGCAGCAAGATAGCATTTAGAGATACTCTCAACAAAGCATGATTTAGTTATTTTTGTGATTAGTGTGGCAATTTAGCTTGCCACTTTACGTAAACGTAAAGTATTTTGTGTTACGTAATTGTTTTTTGATTAAATCGCAGGTAAGTTTTTTGTTCTAATCTGCATTATAACAATAAGATAGGAAGTATTATGACTGAAGAAGTTGCAGAACAGGTTGCACAGCCAACACCAGAGCCAGAAGCATTAAGACAAGAATGGGTGCGAACTCAATTCCAAAAGGCGAATCGTTTTTTGGCTGAAAAAGGGGTGATCCCAAGCAAAGTCCTTGCTGACGAAAGTCGTTATCTTGCACCTTATTTAGCTATTTGGAAGATGGAATCGAAACAGCCTAAAAAACAAACCTTTTGGGTGATGTCAGGCGATTTACCGTCGGACTATGTTGATGTGAAAGTGGCCGCAACGGCGCGTGACGCGATTAGACATTTTTCGATGATGTGGCAACTTAAAGCGGAAAACTTGCATAAGTCAGGTGTCACCAAAGATGCTACCCAACTGAAATTTGCGCAGTTATTGGTGTCGCGTGCAGAAAGTCTATATAAAATGCATCAAGATGAAAAATTGTGGGCGTAACAGCCTGAGTCACCAAACTAAAGTAACAGACACAAAAAAGGCACTGCTAGTGCCTTTTTTATTATTTTAGCTAAGCGAGGTTAATAACCATCACTCAGCTTAGTCGCTTATACGCTATTGCTCAGACGCTTATTCGCAATCGTCTTCTGCTAAGTAGAATAATCCTTGATTGAGTAATCCCGTGATGACATCTAGCGCTGCCAGATTGTCAGTGAATAAATGAGCCTCATTAGGGGTAATGCTCACTTGATTGGCCAAAAGTTGTAGCATGTCATTCGGCGCATCAGCAAAGGTGTACACTTCACCGTTAATAAACAAACGTGGTAGGTTATCATTTTCTAAGCGCAAGACTTTTAGACCACCGATACGTTGAATAACCGCACCTTGTTCAATGGCTTCTAATAAATCATCAGCCGTTAATGGCTCTTCGCCTTCACAAATATCCAGTTCAAAACGATTTTGACTGAGTAATTTACCTAACATAGTCTGGTAGCTGGCAGGATCTTGTGCCAACTGCGTCAATAAATCCATGATGCCTTGTTGATGAGTTTGGCTGATAAGGCCGGGTTCTGCTGGCTCGTCAGATGACGTGAAACGCTTCTGCCCCTGGTTGCTGTCAATTAACGCGTCAGCTAATTCAGTTAATAGCTCTTGCTGACTTGGGGCTCTAAATCCAATGGAATACGACATAGCCAGTGATAATGTTTCGCCGCAATGTGGGTATCCTGGTGGAATATAAAGTACATCACCTTTTTGTAAAATCACATCAATAATCGGCTCAAAATCGTCAACCAAAGGCGAGTTTGGATTATCGCCGCGGCGCTTATGTTGCCCTTTATCGCCCACTTTCCAACGACGTTCCCCATCACCTTGAATGATAAACACATCGTAATTATCGATATGCGGGCCAACACCACCACCAGGTGTGGCAAATGATGCCATTAAGTCGTCAAAGCGCCAGTCTGGTAAAAATCGGAACGCTTCGACTAAAGCTTGCGAATCTGGGTACCAATGATTGACGGCTTGGACTAATAATTGCCAGTTGTCTTCACCAAATTGGTCGTAGTCTTCAAATGGACCTTGAACAACGTCCCAGTCATCACCTTTGGTCACCACAACACGTGACGAAATTTCTTCTTCACAGGCAAGTCCAGCAAGTTCATCTGCTGCGATAGGGTCGTCAAAGTCGACAAAAGCCTGTTTGATCACAAGTGGTTTTTGTTGCCAATGCTGTTTAATAAAGGCTTGGGTATCAATATTTAATGTGTACATGGTTAATCTCAGATCGGGATAATAAATAGGTGCAATATTCTGATTTAGCTTACTTAGCCCATCTCTTAATCTGAGTTGAGATTAGTGAGTCTTAATGAACAATAACGTATTTTCAGCAGAATAATAACAGGTATTTCATACAATAAAAAAGCGGCCACATATGCGACCGCTCATAATATGCATAAAGCGTGTAAGACTATTTTAGCTCATCAACAAAGGCTTCTGCGCGGCCAATATAGTTTGCTGGGGTCATTTTTTTCAATTCAACTTTTACGTGTTCTGGTAATTCAAGACCATCAATAAATACAGCAAGTTGTGCCGCATCAATGCGCTTACCACGTGTCAGTTCTTTTAGTTTCTCATACGGTTTTTCAATGCCGTAACGACGCATAACGGTTTGTACTGGTTCTGCCAGAACTTCCCAGTTTTTGTCTAATTCAGCTAAAAGTTGTGCTTCATTGACTTCTAACTTGCTAATGCCTTTTAAGGTCGCTTGATAAGCTATTAACGAGTGAGCCATACCTACACCTAAGTTACGTAATACGGTTGAGTCAGTTAGGTCACGTTGCCATCTTGATACCGGTAATTTAGCCGCTAAGTGTTGCATTAGCGCGTTAGCGATACCTAAGTTACCTTCGGAGTTTTCAAAATCAATTGGATTGACTTTGTGCGGCATGGTTGATGAACCAATTTCGCCAGCGATAGTGCGCTGCTTAAAGTGGCCTAGTGCAACATAACCCCAAATATCACGATCAAAATCGATTAGGATGGTGTTGAAACGGGCAATGGCATCGAACAATTCAGCAATGTAATCATGCGGCTCAATTTGGGTGGTATACGCGTTCCAATTAATACCAAGACTGGTTACAAAACGTTGCGACAGCTCATGCCAGTTAACTTCAGGGTAGGCTGAAATGTGGGCATTATAGTTACCCACAGCACCGTTAATTTTACCCATGATTTCAACTGCGTTGATTTGGTTTAATTGACGATCTAAACGCACAGCAACGTTAGCCATTTCTTTACCAAGTGTTGATGGCGATGCTGGCTGGCCATGGGTTCGCGACATTAGCGGTACGCTTTTATTGTCATGCGCTAATTTTTTGATAGCATCAATAATTTGCTGACAATGTGGTACTAACACTTGCTCGCGCGCTTCTTTTAACATTAAGCCATGAGATAAGTTGTTGATGTCTTCAGAAGTACAGGCAAAGTGCACAAATTCATCGATAGCAACTAGCTCGGCGTTGTCGGCAATTTGCTCTTTAATGAAATACTCAACCGCTTTTACATCATGATTAGTGGTGCTTTCAATCGCCTTAATACGCAGGGCGTCTTGTTCGCTAAAATTGTCTTTGATGCTGTCTAACAAGGCGAGGGCGGTTTCGCTAAAAGGGGGAACTTCTTCAATCTCTGGGCAGCTAGATAATAGCTTTAACCAATTGATTTCAACTTGAACACGGTACTTAGTAAGACCGAACTCGCTGAAAATCCCTCGTAATGAGGCGGTTTTGCTACCATAACGACCGTCTATCGGAGAGATAGCAGTTAGTGCGGAAAGATCCATTTGAAGCTCCTTGATGAACTTAGTTGTAGGGTGATTCGATTAATTGTTATTTTGGCTTTGTTTTGCTGTGTCAAATATTGCCTTGCGAGCAAACACCAGATGGCGGCGTTTGCCACCTAATTGACGCCATAATACTGCACTGCGCATTGCTGCAAGCAGCAATGCACGAATTTTATGTTGCACCTGAGGTTGCTTAAGGCAATCGGGATTACCCGATATTTGTAATTTAGGCCCTAATTCGCTGATGACATCACTATAAATACTGGCAAAATTGGCCAGGACTTGTTCATCGGTAATGGCAAAGTGTGCTAATTGGCGATGCACTTGATTGATGCGCTCAGCAAGCATGCCCAAACCATTTGGTGAGCGTGCAAGCTTTCGTTCCAGGGTTAACACGCCAACAAGGTAACGAGTGGTTTCGACATCTTTGTTGCTGCCATCCCCAAGCTGATTTTGGATCAATTGGTAACCATTATCTAAAATGGTTTTATCCTGATACACATCTGCTGTGGATTCTGGTTCGGTGACTAAAATAGTGTTAAGAGTTGCCGCTAAGGCGTCTTTGTCACTTTCACCGTGGCGGGCTAAATACTGCACTTGACCGATAGCTTGTAAAATACCGGCAAAAGCCATAGTGCGTTCAAACAAGATGTTGTCTGGAGTTTGGCTCACGGATTATCCTCGGATTAAGGTATCGATTATGCCGCCACCTAAACAGATGTCACCATCATAAAATACTGCTGATTGCCCTGGGGTCACTGCGGCAACGGGTTCATCAAACATCACGGTAATGTTTTCGGCGTCATCATAAGAGAGTGTGCAGCCGACATCACGTTGACGATAACGAGTTTTAACTGTGATATGGCAATGATTGGCGGGACCTTTTCGATCGACCCAATGCAGTTGATTAACTGTCATGCCGTTGGACATAAGGCGAGGATGATTACCCCCTTGCGCTACAATCAACACATTACGGACTAAATCTTTTTCAACCACATACCATGGGTCTTCATTACTGTTTTTAAGTCCACCAATGCCAAGGCCTTTGCGTTGTCCAAGCGTGTGGTACATCAAACCTTGGTGAGTTCCAATGACTTCGCCTTCAGAGGTTTCAATATCACCAGGCTGTGCAGGTAAATAGGTGGCTAAAAAGTCGGTAAATTTGCGTTCACCGATAAAGCATATGCCAGTGCTGTCTTTTTTGTCGTGAGTAATTAATCCCAGTTTTTGGGCTATTTCGCGAACTTGATGCTTTTCAAGTTCACCAACCGGGAATAAGCTGCGACTGACTTGTTCATGACTTAAGGTGTATAAAAAATAGCTCTGATCTTTATTACCATCAACACCGCGGAGCATTTCAACGCTGCCATCACTGTTATCTCGACGGCGGACATAATGGCCCATGGCGATGTAATCGGCGTCTAAAATGTCGTCGGCAAATTCAAGAAAGGCTTTAAATTTGATTTCTTTATTGCACATAATGTCAGGGTTCGGTGTGCGGCCCGCTTTGTATTCTGCTAAAAAGTATTCAAATACATTGTCCCAGTATTCTGCAGCAAAATTAACGGTATGCATTTTAATCCCGAGCTTGTCACATACCGATTGTGCATCTTTTAAATCATCGGCTGCTGCGCAATATTCATCAGTGTCGTCTTCTTCCCAGTTTTTCATAAACAGACCTTCAACCTCGTAGCCTTGCTGCATTAACAAGTAAGCTGATACTGAAGAGTCTACACCGCCGGACATACCGACAATGACTTTTTTACCGTTTGATGCTGGGTTGATTGATGTCATAAATCCTAAAAACCTTGAAGATAGATAGTGTGTATATGGTGCCGCAATGCCAATGTTTCAAGGCAATTGCACTCGATTTTTGTTGGTCGAGATGTTGGATATTGTTGCTTGCACGTATTGAACCGATTGATTCCGATAATGCTGAGTAAACATGACATTTGTGC
>TARA_R110002126_G_scaffold1490_12_pt1 | contig 10005 bp, 3 predicted proteins | sample TARA_R110002126 | Tara Oceans TARA_R110002126 (sample SAMEA4397536) | marine metagenome | biome: Polar Biome; feature: [DCM] deep chlorophyll maximum layer (ENVO:01000326); material: water (ENVO:00002006), including particulate matter (ENVO:01000060) such as... | depth 30 m | reverse complement strand
GCGGAAAGACCGTGGTGACGCGATACGAAACCGCGGGTGTCCAGCCGAGCCAAACCTCGTCCGGCGAGAGCGGCAGCCCGTCCCGCACCATGCGCAAGCGAGCTTGATCCAGGCCGTAGCCACCCATGCCGAGGTTCGCGAGGTCGACGTCGTCGCGGCCGTCGTGCAGGCGTGCGACCCAGCCTTCATCGGAAGCGACCTCGTCCCCGCGCGTGAAACTGCAGCCGACGGCCACGATGCGCCGCATACCTTCGGTCGACGTGTCCGGGAAGGGGCGTGACGAGCGGCGCGCCGCGTTCACGTCGTACGCGTACAGGCCCAGCTCGCTGTCGGCCCGAGGGCACCACCCCAGGTCGGCGTCCACGAAGCCGTCCATCTCGCCACGCGCCAACTGCGCGCGCGCTCGCTCGATGCGCTGCTCTTGATGCTCGGTGAACAGCGGGGGCGAGAACGGTGCGACACGGACACCGAACACCTGCCCGTCCGCAAGAACGGTCACGTTGATCAACACGTCCAGCAGCAGCAGGACGCCCAGCACCAGCAGCGGACGACGAAAGCGACGCATGCGCCGATCTTGGGCTCGGAGCGAGGCCTACTGGTCCTTGGCCCAGGCGTCCCAGGCGGCGGGGGACAACGGTGCGATCCAGCAACGGGCGGGACGCGTGTTCCACGTCGCGTTCCATTCCTGATGCGCCGCGCTGTTCGGGAACGACTCGTTCGGGCCGTACGGATAGCCGCTCATGCCATGGAACGGCAGCGGCTCGACGCGCAGGGCTTCGACGGTGTTCGGGTCGCGGTCCTTGGCCCAACCGTCCAGGAAGAGCAGGTAGTCGCGCACGTAACCGTCCGGCACGGGCGGCAATTCGTTCGCGTCGAAGCGCAAGGTCAAGCAGTCGCCCGAACCCAGGATCACGAACCGGTCGTCGATGTCGTGCAGCAACGCCTCGCACTCACCGTACTTCGTGTACATGCCAGGGTGCTGGTCCCAGCGCGGCTCGCCGACGACCTCGTCCCACAGGAACACCTCGGGCTCGTCCTCGCGCTCCGAGATGATGGGCTTGCTGAATCCGCGCAGCCAAAGGTCGCCGGACGTGGGCTCGAGCGACGTCGTGCGATATCCCGCATCGTCGTCGTCCACCGCGAGGCGGATCGAGTCCCAGTACAAACGCAGCGTCGAGGACAAGCGCATGCGCGGGTCCGACCTGTCGAGCATCTCGGTGACGTCGATCACCATGGTCTTGGTCTTGCCGGCGGGGAACCCGAGCGGAGGGCCCGCGACCTTCCAGCCACCCTTGCCGTCCGGGACCTCGAGCATCGGCGGGATGAATTCGAGGCCGGGCGTGCGCGACGTGGCCATGTTCACCGACGCGTCGGACCAGAAGAACCAACCCGTGCAGACGAGGCGCAGCTTCTTGGCGGCCTTCGTGCGTTCGGGGTCGAACGCGAGCTCGAGGAAGTGGTGGGGCGCCATGCCCTGGTACTGCCCGCCGATCGGCTTGAAGGGCGAAGCGTGCTCGCCGTCCACCGACTGCAGCGCGGCGGTCCAATCCTCGCCGTCGCTGCCCGTGACCTTCAGCGGGGACAGCGGGTCGCGCAACGTATGCACGTGCGGCTCGGGGAAGGGCGGGAACGTGAAGCGTTCGTTCGGTTGCACCTCGGTGCCCGCCGGGTGATCGATGACGTCCAGGCGCACGCGGTCCAGGTACGTGACCTCGCGCAGTTCCTCGGTCACCTGCATCTCGAGCACGCCGTCCTTGGGCACCAACTGGTCGCCGCGGATCAACACGTACTCGTCGTGGTCGGGCGGCACCAGCATGCCCGGCGCCATCGGCAGGCCCAGCGGTGTGATGCCAAGCACGTCGCTGATGAACTCGAACGTCGTGCCGTTCCACGCATAGAGGAACGGGCACGAACCGATCAGCGTGCCGTCCTGGATGTCGGCGTCCTTGCTGAACAGGATCTGATCGCCCGGCTCGACGGCGAGGCGGTTGTTGTTGACGCCGTTCGGCCAGGTCACGCGAATCACGTCGGCGTACGGGTGCTGGCCAAGGCCGACGATCTGCTGGTCGCCGCGCCAGTAGATGCGGCGGTAGGTCCCGCGCGCACGCACCTCGACGATCGCGCCGATCGCCTGACGGTTGTCCTTGTCGCCCCAGTAGCGCAGGCGCGTGCCCTTGCCGCTGGTGGCGTTGGTGCGCCAGAACCCGGGGCCCTCGGGGCCGATGCGCACGATCTCGTTGCGCACGTCCGTGACGTCGAAATCCAGGTCGCCGACCGTGCACGGGCCGGCACCTTCGCCGGGCACGTTGAAGGGCAGACGCTCGGCCAGACCGATCGCCAGGACACCGCCGAGGACGCCCGTCTCGGGCCTCCACACCAGGTCCACCAGGCCGTCGAGATCCAGGTCGGTCTCCTCGGGCGTCGCGTTCGCGGGCACGTTCACGTCGAGCGGACGGGACACGAGCTTGCCGGCAGCACTTTGCAGCCAAAGCGTCGAGCCCTGCGCGCCAGGTACGAACGCATCCACGCGCGCGTCCCCGTCGAGGTCCGCCAGCAGCGGCTTGCGCGCCCAAACCGCATCGCCCAGGACGTCCTTGGTGACATCCAGGAAGCGTCCGCCGCGTTGGCTCGAGAGGATCGCCGTGCGCGTCGCGCCGCCGACCAACAGGTCGACGTCCTGATCGCTGTCCAGGTCCTCGGTCGCGCACCAGGTGAGCGCCACGCCCTGGGGCAGCAGCGTGCCCTCGGTCGCGTCGACGAACGAACCGCGCGGAGCATCGGGTTCGGCGTTCGGCAGGATGCCGGCGCCGTCGTTGCGCAAGAGGCGCGCGCCGAAGTCGCCGACGACCAAGAGGTCCAGGTCGCCGTCGTGGTCGTAGTCCACCGCGACCAGATCGTGAATGTCGCTGGGCATGCGCGGGATCGTCACGCCATGGCGCGTGTTCCAGATGCCCTCGTCGTACTCGACCAACCCGAGGTCGCGACCCGAAGCCCAGATCAGGTCCCAATCGTCGTCGCGGTTCAGATCGATCGCGGCGAAGGGGCCGGTCGGTTCCTTGCGTACGGGAACGGCCGTGTACTTGCCGTCGGTGCCCGCGCTCGTGACGTACAGGCCACGCGGACCCGACGTGACGATATCGTTCTTGCGGTCGCCGTTCATGTCGTGCAAGCGCACGCGATCCGCACCGGCGAGGCTGGCGGGACCGGCGCCGGAGCGTTCGAAGGTGGGGACGATGGGCGCGCTGTCCAGGTGATTGCCGCGCGGTGTGGAAGGGCGCAGGAGAGCGAGCTCGCCCAGGTTCAGCATCGAGTCCGAGGCGGCCTTCAGGTCCAGGCTCAGCAAGCTGTCGCGCAGCATGCGGTAGCGCTGCACATCGTCAGCGGGCAGGAATTCTTCCAGCTGGGTCAAACGATAGATCGCGGTGACGTACCAGGCGCCGCCGTTCTCCATGCCGATGTCCTCGATCGACAGGAAGAGATCGCGGGCTTCCTCCATGACCGGCACGTAGTCGTCCACGTCCTCGGAGTGGTACTCGAGGCAGAGCCCCAGCAGCAACCGCGTCGCCAGATCGTCGGGCGCCGCCTCGCGCGCGCTGCGCAAGCTCTCCATCGCAGGCCCGATCTCGCCCGCCAGCATGTACATGCGTCCGCGCATGTAGAGCGCCGCGGCATCCTTGGCGTCGCGCTCGAGCGCGCGGTCGATGAACGCGGTTGCCGGCTGGTAGTCCTGATCCGCCAACTCGATGGCCGCCGCACGGATGAGGTCCTCGACCAGCGCATCCGGGGACGCGACCAGCGGCGCGATCTCGGCCCTGGCGTCCGTCCAGCGCGAGTCCTTGGCGTGCACGACCGCCCGGTCGCGGCGCAGCGTGGCATCGACGAGGTGCGCCTCGTCCTGACCGCCACCTCCGTCGGTGGTGGGATCATCGTCCCCGCAACTGGTGAAGAGAGGAAGAACGAGGAAACAGGCGGCGGGAGTGAGGTACTTCATGTGCGTGGTGCAACCAGTACGGAGATCGAGAGTCCCCGTGAGGGGAGACTAGGTTTCCGGTGCGGGCGAAACCACCAGTGGCTCCAACGTGTCCCCGCCGATCCCCCGAATGGTGGTTCCGGTCACGTGGGAGCACCCGGATCTGCCCCTCCGACACCCTTCCCGAGCCCCGACGTTGGCGTGCTGCCGGGGTGACCGCCAAGATGTGCCCATGACCCTCGACCCCAGGTCCCACTCCAAGCCGTCCGCGTCCCGTGGCAAGCCCGAAGGCCCCGTCGGAGGTCACGCTGGCCGACTGGCGCTGGGTCTCGCCGTTTGGGTCGTCCTGGCCCTCATGGCGTGTTGGGGTGCAGGTCCTCCGCGGCCCAAGCCGATCGATGCGCCAGCCCATCAATTCTCCGCCGAGCGCGCGTTCGAGGTCCTGCGCGTCCTGCGCGGCGACGGTCGGCCGCACCCGGCCGGCAGCGTCGCCAACGATGGGGTGATCGATCGGTTGCAACACGAGATCCGCAAGCTGGGTCTGAAGCCCGTGCTGCAGGAGACGTTCGTCGTCGCGCCGAACGGTCGCGGCGGCAACGTGCGCAACGTGACGGCGGTGGCGTCCGGCAAGCAGGGTGCGCCCTACATCATGATCAGCGTGCATCACGATTCCGTGGGTGCGGGACCGGGCGTCTCCGACGACCTGGCGGGGATCGCGACGGCCCTGGAATCGGTGCGGGCGTTGCGCGCGCAAGGTGCGCACCAGCACGGCATCCTGCTCTTGTTCACGGATGCCGAGGAGGTCGCGCTCGGCGGCGCCGAGGCCTTCGCGCTCGAGAACGATCTGATGAGCCAGGTCGCGTGCACGATCAACCTGGAGGCGCGCGGCACCAGCGGACCCAGCCGTCTGTTCGAGACGGGCCCGGACAGCGCGCATCTGGTGCGTGCCTGGTCCCGCGGCGTGAGTCGTCCCAGCGGCACGTCGATCGCGACCGACATCTACAAGCGTCTGGGGAACGACAGCGACCTGTCCGTGTTCCGCGCTCACGGGATGCCCGGCTTGAACTTCGCCTTCATCGGCGACGTGCATCACTACCACACGCCCGGCGACGACCTGGACAACCTCGACCTGGCCAGCCTGCAACACCACGGTGAGAACGTGCTGGGGGTGTTGCGGTCGTTGATGACGCTGGAGCACCTGGAGCGCGACGGTTCCGACGACGTGTACTTCGACCTGTTCGGTCGCCTGGCGGTCGTCGTCGGCGAGCGCACCGTGCTCGCGTTGATGTTGCTGTGCCTGTGCGCCGTGCTGTGGGGCTCGCACCTCGCGGCGCGCGATCGCGCACTCGGATGGGGGCGGCTCGCGCTCGCGTACGCCTGGCTGCCCTTCGTGGTCCTCGCGCCGGTCGTGCTTGCGGAAGCGTCGACGATGGGACTCAGCGCCTGGCTCGGGCCGGACCCGGGCAACGCGCGACCCTGGGCGGCGCGTCTGTTCGCGTTCGGCTGCGTCGTGTTCGTCTTCCCGTGCATGGCCGGTCTTGCAGCGCGATCGGTGCGTCCGTCCGTGATGGCGCTGGCCTCGTTCGGTGCCTGGGGGTTCCTCGGCCTGTTGGTCGCGTTGTTCCTGCCCGGCGGTGGCTATCTGTTCCTGGGTCCGATGCTCGCGGTCTCTTTGCCCGCGTTGGGCGTGCGGCACCGCGGTGACGTCGATGCGCGCTTCGGTCGGATCTGTCTGTTCGCGCTCGGCTCCGCGGTGGTGTTGTGGACACCGGTGCAACTGGGTCTTGAAGAAACGGTAGGGACGCGAGTCGCGTTCGCGACGACCGCTCCACTGGCGGCGTTGGGGACGCTGGCTCTGCCGTTGTTGATGGCGGCGCCCAGATGGATGCGCAGGTCCCTCGTCGGAGTTGGGTTCCTGATGGTGGCCACCGGACTCGGCATGGTGTTGCTGCACCACGGCCCGACCGAGGAGCGTCCTCAACGCCTGACCATGGTTCACGTCCTAAAGGAGGACGGAGGCATCTCGCGCGTGTTGGAGCGGCCAGCCAACGGCACGATGGAGGAGCAGTTGTCGCTCGGTGAGCATCGCGCCGAGCCCCTCACCATTCAGGACCTGAACGTCGAGGTCCTTCCCAACGGAACGCGCAAGGTCACAGGCCGGATCCAGTCCCTTTCAGGCGCACTGCATCTGTTCCTGCAACCCGACCGTGGACCGCAAGTGATCTCCGCCCGGTTCGAGGGGCGCTCTCTGCCGTTGCGACCCGCACCGTCCATGGCGGGGCACGATCACGGTCCCGACCTGTCCGCGGAACCCACAGGCTTCGAGCTCTTCGGCCTGCCCGACGACGGCTACGCGATCGAGTGGATCTTCGCGCCGGGTCCGGCCGAGGGTGGTCCGCCGGAGACGGTCGAGTGGATCACCGAGGAGGAGATCCTGGGCCTCGACCCGAGCCAGGTCTCCCGGCGACCCGCACAATTCGTCCCCAGCGGTCGCGGCGATCGCACTCGGGTGATGGGGCGGCTGACCTTCGAGATCCCGACTCGCTGATCCCAGTCGTGGCTACGCCTTGGACATGTCCGACGCGTTTCGGATCGGGCCTGGACGTGCCATTCCTGGGCCTCAGGGGGTTTCGCCCCAAACCTGCTCCGTTCCCTCGAACAATGGGGGACGGGCAACGTAGCCTGGACCCTCGCTGATTCTCCACAGCGACCTTCTGCCATGCGTGATTCCTCTCCCCCCAAGTGGGTCGTGTTGTTGATCGTCCCCGTGCTCGCCGCGGGGATCTGGTTCCTGACCCAGGGCACCGGACCTTCCAAAGCCGGCTCGGGCACCGAGGTGCTGGGCATCGGTCCGGACGACGTCCGAACCTCGCATCCGGTTGCGGACGCGGACCCGAGCAACCTGGTCGGGCTGAGCCTGGACGACGAGACCACCGAGGCTCGCCGGGCGGACTCCCTCGAGGACGAACCCCAGGCCGCCCGCATCCACGCCGGTTCGCGCCTCGGCCTGCCCACGGGCGTCCTCTGGGTGCGCGGCATGGTCAACCTGCCCGACGGCACCCCGATCGACGAGAAGGCCGTCGTCGTGGCGAACGGTCGCCGCTTCAAGAACTTCCCCAACCAACCGGACCGCTACGAAGCCGAGATCGAGCCCGACGGCACGTTCAAGGTGGCCTTCGCACCGGACACGACCCGCGGCCGCCTCTTCATCGAGGGTCGCTACGTCTACCTGCCCGAGCCGTTCGTGATCAGCCCAGCGTTGACGCCGACCGGCACCGTGCTCGAGCCGCAACTCGGAGGCCGTATCGAGGTCGAGGTGCTGCCGCCGCTGGCCGCCGCGTTCGACGACGAAGCCCTGGACGGCCTCGTGGTCAGCGCTGCGGAAGGCATGTTCTCGTACATGGGTGCCGAAACGCTCAAGGGCGTGCGCCTCGAGGACTCGCGCTTCGAGATCGGCGGCGCGGTCCCGGGCAACCAGTACACCGTCAAGGCGCGCAGCCCGATCTACGCGGACGGCACAGCGCAAGGCGAAGACGTCGAGCCCGGCAAGACGCAGTACGTGCAGGTGGCCCTGTCGACCGGTGTGCGTCTGGCGGGCAAGCTCGTCGACAGTCAGGGCGACCTCGTGCTCGGCGCCAAAGTTCTTGCGATGAACCGCGAGCAGGCCGCCAGCCGCAACCCGATCTTCAACCGCAAGGTCGACGACGTCGACGAGAGCGGCAACGGCACGTTCCTCCTGCGCGGCGTGCCCCCGTCCGACGAGGTCATGTTGGTCGTCGAGGCCGACGGCTACCTCGAGAAGCAGATGTCCTTGGGCGAGCTCCGCGACGGCGATCGCATGCTCAACCTGAACGTCATCGTGAGCAAGGGCGGCATCCTCTCCGGCACCGTCATGTGGCCCGATGGCGAGCCCGCGGTCGGCGCCGAGGTGCGCGTCTCGCAGTCCGGCGACATGCGCGGCTGGGACCTCGAGCGCGTCGTCGGCGAGGCCAAGACCAACGAGGTCGGCGCGTTCGAACTGTCGGGCCTGACCGAGGGCGAGTGCGCCATCAGTGCCGCGTGTTTCGAGCCCGGTTACGAACCGCCCGAGAACGCGACCTTGCGCGAGCGCAAGCTGAACCCTCCGCCGCTCTGGCGTGCCCACGTCGAGGACGTCAAGCCCGGCCAGCGCGACCTGAACCTGACCCTGTCCGAGGGCAGCAACATCAACGGCCAGGTGCTGGACGACTCCGGCGAGCCCGTCACTAATTTCCAGATCGTGGCGACGCCGCACTCCGAAGGCATGATGCTCAGCTCGTCCCTGAAGCCGGTCAAGGAGCGCTTCAAGTCCAAGGAAGGGGAGTTCTCGCTCGGCGGGATCATGCCCGGTCGCTGGACGGTGCGCGCGCGTGCCGTCGGTTACGCCGAGGGCAAGGAGGTCAAGGTCAGCGCACCCTCCGACCAAGCCTTGGCCATCGAACTGCCGCGTGCGAGCAGCATCCGCGGTGTCGTGCGCACCCCCGGTGGCAAGCTGAACGGCAAGGCTCGCGTCAACGCGAGGCACGGCGATGGGCAGTCCAGCCAGGCCGACACGCAGAACGGTGGCGAGTTCACCGTGTCGCGCATCAATCCCGGATCCGTGACGATCACGGCCACCGCCGAGGGCTATGCCTCGAGCGATCCGGTCAACCTGGAGTTGGGTGCGGGCGACGAGCGCGAGGAGTTCATCCTCTACCTGCGCAACGGCGGCACGCTGAACGTCGAGGTGCATCCGCGCAATCAGCCGATCGAGGGTCGCCAGATCACGCTCTCGGGCAATGGTTGGAATCGCAAGACTTCCGACGCCAACGGCAAGGCGCAGTTCACCGGCCTCGAGCCCGGGGACTACACCGTCACGATGGAGCCCTCGGGTGGCTCCGGCGGTCGTCGTGGCCGTGGAGGCGCCAACTGGATCCTGCGCAACGCGAACCAGATCGAAGCCGACGTCACGCTCGAGAACGAGCAGGTCGAAACGATCGTCCTGGGCGAACCTCCCGCCTCGGCAGTCACCGTGACGGGCCGCGTGACGTCAGGTGGCTCGCCCGTTTCCGGAGCCCTGGTCACCCTGTCCCCGATCGACAGCGACGACGCGCAGGCGGCGACCGAGACCGGAGCCGACGGAACGTACGAACTGGTCGTCGACGAGCCCGGTGAGTGGCGATTCCTGGTCGGGCGTCAGTGGGGGCAGCAGTCCTCGTTCCGCCACACCGTGCCCGCCGCCACGCAGTTCGTGCTCGACTTCGAACTGCCCGAGTCCAAGGTGACCGGCGTCGTGCGCGGCCCCGGAGGCCAATTGCAGAACAACGTGAGCCTCAGCCTGACGAAGGTCGAAGACGGCCAAGAGATCGAAACCGGCTGGATGGGCCGACGTCAGACGAACACCGACAGCGAGGGTCGCTACACCTTCAGCGAGGTCTCGCCCGGTACCTACAACCTGCGCGCGGCCCACGGCGGTCGGAACAACTCCGATCCCCTCGGTCAGGTGCTGATCGCCAACGTCGATGTCAGCGAAGACGCCGAGACCGAGAAGAACGTCGAATTGCCCCGCGCCGGAATCGTGCGCGGGCTCGTGACCGACATGGCCGGCAATCCGGTCGACGGCGCGCGCATCCAGATCCGGACGCTCGACGGCTTCCGCGTGACCGCGCGGGACAACGAGACGGCCGACAGTTCAGGCGAGTACGAGATCGAGGAACTGGCTCCGGCCAGCCTGCAGGTCCGGGCGCGCGGCGAGAACGGGTGGGGCGAGTTCGTGAACGTCCGTGTTCGTTCGCAGTCCGCCGTCGACATCAACCTGCGGGTTCCGACCGGGGAGTGATCCCGTTCGGGTGGTCCAGGAGACCCAGGACAACGGCCGCTGCGATTCCTCGCAGCGGCCGTTGCTCGTGGATGGCCCAGGTCGACCTGGCCGGTCGGAGACTGGCCTCGTTGATTCCGCACAGCGACTCGAACTGCATCTGAGACGTCCAGACGTCGTTCGCACTCGGACCGGAGTGGCCTCCTGGCCGTCTGGGGCG
>TARA_R110002126_G_scaffold237835_2_pt1 | contig 10010 bp, 6 predicted proteins | sample TARA_R110002126 | Tara Oceans TARA_R110002126 (sample SAMEA4397536) | marine metagenome | biome: Polar Biome; feature: [DCM] deep chlorophyll maximum layer (ENVO:01000326); material: water (ENVO:00002006), including particulate matter (ENVO:01000060) such as... | depth 30 m | reverse complement strand
ATGGCTTGAAAAGTAAAAGGTGTTTCGTGTATTGATTTCTGGAACGTTTAAAACATTGTTTTCGTCTTGTACGTTTTGATACATTACTGTATTGTTTATTGCAAACTTGCCTAGCTTTATTTCGTTTTCTAGCTTTACTCTTAAATAGGTTATAGATTTATCGTTTTGAAATGGGCTTACTTGCAGTGTGGTTTCGTCTTTTTTGAAATAGACATAATCATTTATTGTAGAATAGTCTACTGTGATATTTGCTAGCTCTTTATACTTTAATTTGAAGCCTATTTGTTGGGTTTCGATATTATTAAAATTGTTTTGCCAATTGTAGTTTATATAGTCACTTTGATAGAGCAATGCATTGTAGTTTGGCACTTTTGAACTGTGATTTATGGATGCAGATGCAGCAATATCGTCGTTTAAATTAAAGACCGCATTTGCTTTTAAATAGTTACCATCAAAATCTCCTGATATATTTGCACCTAATTCGCCGTTAAGGCGAAAGCCTTTATATCGTTTACTATACTTACCTCCTACCGCAAAAACATTACCTTTTAATCGGTTAACGATAGTGTTTCCGTTTAGAACAACAAGTTTGTTATAGCCGTAATTATAATTCGTATTATTAACGTTGAATTGAATATTACCTAATACATTATTATAATAGTCTAGCTGTAATTCGTTATAAAAATTTTCTAGAGTGGCTTTATCGAATAAGTTACTAGTTTTAAAAGCATCTCCAAAAATTGTTGTGTTAGCTGATGACTGGTTATACTGATAGTATTTATCTTCAAAAGACATTAAGTGCCTTACGCTAAGTCTGCTTTTGGAAGTAGAATCATTTAAAGTTTGTGGAAGATATTTCTCGACTACCTTATTAAAAATGTTATAATTTTGATCTAGATAGAAACGTTTTCCGAGTAATATATTTTCGGCATTTTCAATATTAACATCTAGAATAGGGCGTTCTAGAAATTCTTGTGCTCCTGTTTCGAAATTCACTACACTTTCATCTTTAAGTCCACCGTTTTCTTCATTAAACAAGTCTTGTGTTACAACATGTCCTCTAGCTTGGTAACGTTTATTTTTAGATGTGTAATTTGATGTAAATCTGAAATTACCGGTACTTGTTATTGCACTTTGGTAATTCCCTATGGAACGCATCCCCTTATACGCTATAGAAAAATTAAATTGTGGTGATGTATTTACACTAAAAAAAGTGTCGGCTAACTGGCCTTGCTGAAAAGCTGTTCTATAAAACAACTCGGTTAAAGGTGTAGGAACACGATAATAATTTATATCCTGAGCTTCCATGTAATTAAAATGTCTAGCTCTTGCACCAAACTTAGGCATGGAACTGGTGTTTTCAAAATTATACGTTAAGCTATTATATGTTTGCCCAAGATTTGAAAATGGCATAAGCCCGAAATTGTCTTTTCTTAGGTAATTGAATTTGTATTCTTTTTGAATTGTTAAAGACGTATCAAGATATGTTGTATCTCTTTCGTGAGAGATAATCAAATAATCTTCAATCTTTGCATCTAGATTTTTAATATTCTTAATACTTTTAGATTCTTGAGATTGATTCTGTAATGAATCTTGAACACCAAAAGAGTTTCTATCATTTGCAAAAGACCTTTTTCTTGGTTCTATTTGACCAGATACCATATTGACAATAAGAACAATGAAAGACGTTAAACAGATTTTAAATATCTGATTATTTCTATTTCTGTTTTTAATTTTTTGGCTCACTTTCATATTAAAGCTACTGGTAAATTGGGAAATTTAAGCTATTCTGTTTATCAATTGTTTTTCCGAGGCAAAAGTAATTATTTGAACGTAAAGTGCTAGTAAATATTTTAAATAAAGAAAGCCAGCTAAAAACGCTGGCTTTCTATTTAATGATAATCACCTGTAAAAAAGATGAAAATTAAAATTCTATTTGAGTTAGTCAATACCAAACATCTTAATATTATTTTTAAAATGCAATCATTTTTATTCAAAAAAATATTGAACATTAAATATATTTCCCAAATACTAATAGGCAAATTATATATTTGTTTAAATTTTGATTTATGCTTTTACTAAACCATACAAATCACATTTTAGAATGCGGAACAGATGAGGCTGGCCGAGGCTGTTTAGCTGGACCGGTGACCGCTGCTGCAGTTATACTTCCTGAAGGTTTTGAGAATTTAATTTTAAATGACTCCAAACAAGTCAGCGAAAAGAAAAGATATATTTTAAAGCCTATTATTGAAGCACAAGCATTGAGCTTTGGAGTTGCTCATGTATTCCAGAAGGAGATAGACAACATTAATATTTTGAATGCATCTATTATGGCTATGCATCTTTCCATTAATAAATTAAACAAAACACCAGAGTTCATTATTGTTGATGGCAATAAATTTAAACCTTTTAAAAACATTCCTCATGAAACCATTATTAAAGGTGATGGTAAATATTTAAGTATTGCGGCTGCTTCTATTTTAGCAAAGACATATAGAGATTTATATATGGAGGACATTCATAAAGAGTTCCCGATGTATAATTGGAAACAAAATAAAGGTTACCCAACAAAAGAGCACAGGGCGGCTATTAAAAAATACGGTATAACAAAATACCACAGAAAATCGTTTAGATTATTACCCGATCAATTAAAGTTAGATTTGTAGAGACTGTTTTGAAATATGTTTATTATTTTTTTATGTCCCTTTTTGCGCGTTACTTCGTTAAAAATTTAAACCGTGGTAAAGGCTATGCTTGAAAATTTTATCTCATAACACATCAAAAATGACCTATAAAAATTCTAATTCCATATCTCAATACAACCTCTAAGTTTTTATATTTGTAAAAATTAATTCAATCCATGAGATTATTTTGTTTCTCCCTCCTACTTATATTTACTTTTGGTTGTTCAAAATCTAAAACAAACCGTTCTAATCTTTTAAATTTCGTTCCTAAAAACACCACCATAATTATTAAAACTTCTAATCTAGAAAGTTTAAATAGCAGCATTGACAACAGTGATTTTTTACAAAGAATTTCGAAATCAACTACATACAAGAATCTAGAAAAGAAACTAGAACCTCTATCAAACTTAAATCCATCCAATGATGTATTAATTTACTTTTCTCAAGATGAGAATGATAGTCTTCAATATGCACTTGCAACTAAGATTACTAAAAACTTATTTGTAACAGATTCATTACCAAATTATAAAGAAGAAGTGCTTTCTTATAAAAACAATTCCATTATAAAATCTACAATAAATAATAGCACTTTTTATAGCGCCATAATTGACAGTACTTTTTTTGTTTCTTCATCAAAAACTATTATGGATGATGCTTTTTATAGTTTTAATGACGATGTTGAACTTGAGAAAATATATAACACATCTGGCAATGACAAAACATTTTCGATGATATTAAAACCTAAGACTAATTTTGTGTCGTCCTTTTTTGTAGAAGATTCACTTTCACTTAACATATTTGCTGAATACGTCGCTATTGATGTTGAATTGAATCAAAACGATACCTATTTTAATGGTATTACAAAAGCTACAGATTCTACTGAAAGTCTTATAAATATTTTTAAAAACACGACTCCCCAAGTCAATCAAATTCAAAATATCACGCCATCAAATAGCGATGGATTTATGAGTTTTACATTTGATGATATTGAAATTTTAAAAACGAACTTATTAAGATTCAATAAGAAGGATTCTTTTGTAAATAGCACGACACTTTTTGATGATGTTCTTGAAGTTGGTGTTATTTATGAAGATGAAAAACGCGCCGTAGTTTTAAATTCAACTGATGTTATCGCTACTAATGATGCGCTTTTAAGTGAACAAACTATTGCAAATTCATACAGAGAAATTAATATTTATAATTTTAGCCAACCTGTTTTATTTGCCAAAACATTTATACCGCTGATAAGTGACAATAATGCTAATGTTTATTGTGTTTTAGATAACTTTTTTGTGTTTGCTGATCAAACTGAAATGCTTCAAAACATTATTGCCAACTATCAAAATAAAACAACATTAGGCAACAAATTATATTTTAAAGATGTGAAGGAAAAACTTAGTGATGCTTCATCATTACTTCAGGTTACAAATGCTTCAACACTAAAAGCTATTTTAAATAAAAATATTGATGCGAATACGAACTTCAAACTAAACAATTACAACACTTCTGCCATTCAATTTATTTATGATAACAATTTCGCACATATTAATGGTGTTATTAAAAAGAATAAAACAAGAGCCTCTTTAAATTCGGTTTCAGAAGAATTAAATATTAAACTTGATAAAGCACTTTTAAACTCGCCGCAATTTGTTAAAAACCATATCACAAAACAGAAAGAAATTGTTGTTCAAGATGTAAATAACAACTTATATTTAATTTCTAACAAAGGAAAAATTCTTTGGAAAAAACAATTACAAGGCTCAATTTTAGGTAAAATAGAACAAATTGATATTTATAAAAACGGACGATTACAATTAGCTTTTGCAACACCAAACAAAGTTTACGTTTTAGACCGAAATGGGAAAGACGTAAAACCGTTTACTTTAAATTTTAACGATGAAATCACACAACCACTTGCTATTTTTGATTATGATAAACGGAAAAAATATCGCCTTTTAGTCACACAAGGCAAAAACGTTTTAATGTACGATGTAAAAGGAAAAGCAGTAAAGGGCTTTACTTTTAAATCGGCTAATAACAACATTATCTCTCAGCCCAAACATATTAGAATTGGCAGTAAAGATTACATCACGATAAAAACTAAAAACAAACTATATATCTTAGATAGATTAGGTAAAACAAGAGTTAAACCAAAACAATCTTTTTCTTATTCAAACCAACCCGTTTTCTTATTTAACAATACATTTACAACGACTACCGCTTCTGGTAATCTAATTTCAGTTGATGCAAAAGGAAATGTTTCTACTAGAAACTTAAACCTTTCTGAAAATCATCATATTGAAACAACTAGTAAAACCTTAGTTGCACAAAGTGAAAACAAACTCTATATAAAAAATAAAACTACAGAGTTAGACTTTGGTGATTACTCCATCCCAAAGCTTTTCTACATTGATAACAAAATTTACGTTTCTATAACAGATTTACAATCACATAAAATTTATTTATATGATAGTCAGTCTAAATTACTTCCAAATTTCCCTGTTTATGGAAACTCGTCAATAGAACTTGACAATATTGATACAGACAGAAATTTAGAGTTTGTAACTAAAGGAGAAGATAACGCTATAATTTTGTATCAGATTAATTAGCTATTTGGTATTCTTATTGCCAAAAAAAAGTTAATAAAATAAATAGAAATTTAACAATACATTTTTGTCGATAAAAAACTAATCTTTATCTTTAAGCCAGCTATTAATCAATTAATTACAAATGAAATTACCCAAAAATGCGATAAGCATCCTAATCTTTTGGATGGCTTTTGTATTTATCAACCCTAACATTGAGGCACAAACCAAACAATTAAAACGCCCTAAAAGTAAAGTTGGTGTTTCTAGCGTAGACACTTTTGTATCTGAATCTTTTGATATTTATGATAAAGTTTATAAATATGATGGCTATGCAGAAGCAGGAAGTCCATTAGAAGATGAAGATATTGATGTTTTAGAAGATGCACTTGATGATTTGGAAGGGTTGAGTGAAAGCGCTCCTAACATTATAGATGATTTGGATGGCATAAGTGTTTTAAAACAGGGGAAAGCCACCTTGCAAATGAATAAGGCAAAAAAAGCGCTTAATTACAGTATTAAAACTGCTAAAAAATTATTGTTAGGTCAAAGAAAGCGTGATAAAGAAGATGAATCTGAGGGTGACCCTGAAGACCCCTCAACAAATAATAATAATTCTGGAAACGATTCTAATTCAACAAATAAAAGCGGGAATTCTGAAGGAGTAGAAGAAGATTCTAACGTTTCAGACAATTTAGAAATTTATAGCAAGTTTGATTATGTTCCAGGTGATAAATTATTATTTTTTGACGATTTCTCACAAGATTTTGTTGGAGATTTTCCAAGCAAGTGGAATACCAACGCTTCGGGCGAAGTGGTTAAAATTGGTGATAGCGGCAACTGGTTTGAACTCAAGTCTGGCTATGGCGTATATTTTATCCCCGATGTAAAAAACCTTCCTGACGATTATACCATTGAGTTCGATATACTTACCAAAGGGATGGATAAAAAAACCTCATCAACGGCAAGATTTCATGTTATTTTAAGCGATAATAATAAATTTAATGACGGCTCCAATCATTATGCATTCGTTTCTATACCTGTTGGCCAATATGGTGCTTTTTCACTTAGAGCTAAAAACTACTTTAACGGAGGTGGCGGTGATATAAATACAGATATTAAAGCAGACATTAGAAAAGCCGTACTTAATAAACCCCACGTTTCTATTTCAGTAACTAAAAAACGTTTCAGATTATGGATAAACGAACAGAAGTATGTAGATATCCCTCGATTTATTGAAGCATTAGACCTGCTTAAATACCTCAAGTTTCACATAAACAATTTTAAAGATGGTAAAGAACACGTTTATATAAGCAATTTAAAAGTTGCCCAAGGTGGTGTTGATTTAAGACGAGAACTATTAAACAAAGGAAAAATATCTACCAATGGTATTTTATTCGATTCGGGGTCTGCAAACATTCAACCTCAATCCTTAGGAATCATTCGTCAAATTTCTCAAGTTTTAATACAAGATGAGAATATCAAACTAAATATTATTGGCCATACAGATGCTGATGGCACTGAAGATTCAAATTTACAACTCTCAAAAACCCGTGCAGCGGCCGTAAAGCATGCCTTAGTAAATATTTATAAAGTTTCTGGAGAAAGACTTCAAACTGATGGAAAAGGCGAAAGCGTTCCAATTGGTGATAATAGTACCAGCAATGGAAAAGCTCAAAACAGACGTGTAGAATTCATAAAAATATAAATGAAATGAAAACAAAAATTATAGTTTTAATCAGTGTGTTTTTTATAAGTTCTTCGTCTTTAAGCCAAAACGCTTGTAAAGCCTATTATCCATTTGAAGAAGGAGTAAAATTTGAAATTACCAACTACAATAAAAAAGGAAAAAAAGATGGTGTTGTTAATTATGAAGTTACAAGTATTGACGATAATGTGGCTACCATAAAAACAATAATCTCTGATGCCAAAGGAAAGGAAATCACAACCACTAGTTATCAAATAATTTGTGATGGTAATTCCATTTCTATTGATTTTAAATCTTTAATGAATCCAGATATGTTTAAACAATATAAAGACATGGAAATGGATATTACAGGAACTAATGTTGAGCTTCCTAATGACTTACACGTGGGACAATCACTAAAAGATGCCAATATGAATATGGCAATAAATATGGGAGGCATGAAAATGAACATAAGTGTAGATATGCTAAACAGAAAAGTAGATAAAAAAGAATCCATAACTACACCAGCAGGAACTTATGATTGTTTTGCTTTAAGCTATGACAGTGAAATGAAAATGGGTATGAAAATGAATTTCAAAATTAAAGAATGGATTTCAGAAGGTGTAGGTGTTGTTAAAAGCGAATCTTATAACAAAAATGGTAAACTCATGGGATACTCAGAGCTAACAAGTTTCAAAAAATAACGGCTTTTAACAGCCAAAAGCAAGTCCTCGAATCTTGAGCGCCAAAGTGTAATGCTTTGGTGCTCTTTTTTTGTGTAAAACCAAAGAAATTTTAAAATAACTGATTAAATCCGTTTCTGTTTCCTTTATACCTGCTTGCCGGCAGGCGGGTTTCAATATAAAATAGAACCGTAACTTAGGCTATGCTTATATTTTCTATTTCACCAAAAGAAAACATAATTCAAATTTATTATCAATCATTTTAATATTCATTTGGTATAATTTCAAGTATATTTAATAGTATTGCAGTCTTAATAACACACACATGATTTCAAGAAAAAACGCCTCTATTTCAAAATTCATTATTCATAAAGTTGGCAACAAATTTAACGACACAAAAAATGCCTTTTCAGAAAAACTTGTAGATTTTGACGAAGCCAGTTACGATTTAATGTTACCCTTTTTATTAAGGCCTTTTGGTAGCGTCGTGCAGAGTTACCGCTTTAATCATCATGCTAATATTTCTTTGAACGAAATTAACAGCTATGCCACACAATTGTTTAATGATGAAGATGGTTTCATAGAAATTTCAAAACATATTGTAACGCATTTATATGAGCAATCTAGTTCTGCACAAATAAAAACAGGCGATGTTTTAGTTGTGATGTTTGAAGGTATTGAGTTTAGAGATATGACCACCAATGCCATTGGTATTTTTAAAATTGAAAGTAAAGTGAATTTCTTTCAAACGTATTTGGAGAATAAAAGTTACGATGTTTTAGTACAGAAAGGTATCAACTCTAAAAAAGTAGATAAGGGCTGTTTAATTTTAAATCAAAGTGATACTGAAGGCCATATTATTTTAAGTGTTGATAATAATAGTTACGATGCGCAATATTGGATTAATCATTTTTTGAATATAAAGTATGCTGATGATGCCAATAGCCATACACAACAATATATTGAATTATGTAAAGACTTTTCAACAGAAATTCTAAAAACCAGTTACGGTGCACAAGAACAAAATACCTTTTTAGCCAAAACTATCGATTTCTTCAAGGAAAATGAAGTTGTAAATGTAGAACGTTTTAAGGAAGAACTATTTGAAGAAGACAAGCACAAAAGAGAATTTGATAATTATAAAAAGGAATTTGAAGGCGAGCAAAACTTAGTGATTAGAAATCAATTTGATGTTGCCGAAGCAGTTGTAACCAAAGAAAAACGAAAGATTAAAACGGATATTAAGCTAGATACCAACATACAAATAAAGTTAGATATTGATTCCCCAGACGCAGCAAGTGAATATTTAGAACGCGGTTATGACGATGAAAAGAAAATGCATTATTACAAAGTGTTTTTTAATGCAGAAAATTAATAAGAATCTTTATAAATTATACTGGTAACACACAAAAAACCCTACTATCGATTGGTCTTTTTTTGTTTTTCAGTAACTTGTGTCTTCCAAAATAAATTAGCATGTCAAAAGACAACAAATTCAATTACGAAGAAGAATTAGCAAAACTGCACACCGACTTAGTGCATCTTCAAGAATGGGTGAAAAAGCAAGGTTTAAAAGTGGTTATCGTTTTTGAAGGCAGAGATGCTTCGGGTAAAGGCGGTACGATAAAGCGATTTACAGAACCTTTAAATCCGCGTGTATGTAAAGTAGTGGCGTTGGGAGTTCCTACTGAAAGAGAAAAAACACAGTGGTATTTTCAAAGATATGCTCAATACTTACCGGCTGCTGGTGAAATTATTCTTTTTGACAGAAGTTGGTACAATAGAGCTGGAGTTGAAAAAGTGATGGGTTTTTGTACGGATGATGAGTATAATGAATTTTTAAGATCTTGTCCAGAGTTCGAGCGTATGCTTGTACGATCTGGAACTATTGTTTTGAAATACTGGTTCTCAGTAAGCGATGAAGAACAAGAAAAGCGTTTTAAAAACCGAATAAGCAATCCATTAAAACGATGGAAATTTAGCCCAATGGATTTAGAATCGCGGGCTAGATGGTTAGAATACTCAAAAGCCAAAGACAATATGTTCGCACATACCGATACCAAACAAGTGCCTTGGTTTGTTGTAAATGCAGACAACAAGAAAAAAGCACGTTTAAATTGTATTAGCCATGTTTTAAGCATGATTCCTTATGAGAAAATGGATGCTAAGCCTATTGAACTTCCAGATTTACCAGACTATAAAGCCTATGTGCGCCCACCAATAAATTATCAAACTTTTGTACCTGATAAATACTAAATTTTATCTCAATTAATCTAGGGTTCTAAATAGATTTTGCATTTCTAAAAATAGAAAGACGGCAATTTAGTTTCGCCTGTTTATTCTTTCTTTATTGTTATGTAATTACTAC
>TARA_R110002126_G_scaffold77624_5_pt1 | contig 10011 bp, 15 predicted proteins | sample TARA_R110002126 | Tara Oceans TARA_R110002126 (sample SAMEA4397536) | marine metagenome | biome: Polar Biome; feature: [DCM] deep chlorophyll maximum layer (ENVO:01000326); material: water (ENVO:00002006), including particulate matter (ENVO:01000060) such as... | depth 30 m | reverse complement strand
CGCAGTAAGCGCAACACCAGTTCCAATCTTCAAAAATACTTTCTCGGAAGCGTTTACGCGCAATTTTCGGACTAAGAACAACAAGATTAGCTAAAAAATCGTCGGCGCAGTGAAACATGAAATTGTCATGAATCCTTACACAAAATTACGGTGCACACACTTGTATTATGCGTTATGCTTGCACAGTATGGCCAACTAGCCCAGCGGAAGAGGCGACGAGTTTAAGCCTCGTTCAGGCTCGGTTCGAATCCGAGGTTGGCTATTGCCCGTGATGACGCTAGGCACATAGCCTAGAAGGTCGGCGGGCACCCTATTTAATCAGTTAAACCAAGGGGGAGATCTCCAAGCATTGTTAATCCGCCAAGGCCGCAGCAGTAATTGCTTCACGTTCAGCTTCTGCTTCTTTTACTTCTTCCTCTTTTTTTAAAATTTCAAGAATTTCAAGAGCACCAGACACTTTCAGGTATCCTTCTTTTTTCAAAAGCAGAGCATTTTCTTCATTGCGAATCTGATCGGTAAGATCGGCCAGTTGCTGCCTAAGGCCGGCCTCTAGTTTTTTGATGTTTGCCATAAGTTGAACGCAAATTTACAGTTATGATAGCAGCTTATTATCCGTTAACAAGGTGTTCCAATAACATTATTGTTAGAAAATCCAACCCCAACCGTCCGCACCACCGCTAACAAATAGGCGTGGGTTCATGTTAGCAAAAGAATAGTGCTGATTCTTTCCCGATGTCGGACCTTGTGAATGCCAACCACCTGCTACAAGGTCAAGTCGTCCGAAAGGGTCTTGCACTAACCAATACGAATCGGCATTCGAGTATCCCGTAATTACGATAAAATGCCCGCCTCCACGGGGGGAATCTACGTTCCCGTGGTGAAGAATACCGACCGCAACTGGCTTTCCTTTATCAATTTGGTTTTTAATATCTTTGGAGTCCAGATTTGTTTTAAAGGTGGCAGTGACACCGATGTCAGCTAAAGCTTTAAACTGGGCGTCTCGTGTCGTGGTATCCCCATGTTTGTTGACATAACGAAGATAATCTACGTCGTCTTTGATTCCCTTCACTCCAAGGTACTTAAGGCACATCGCAATAGAGCTGGTCTGACACTGGCGCCAGCCTTCTGGACCGTTGTCTTGTTGCCAGAAATATGGAAAATTGCGTAGGTATCTCAGATTGCCGTCAACAGCATAAGGTTTTTCTTCTGGGGTCAAGCCAAGCCAGTGATCATTGAAGACCCACCAGACACCAAGGGAGCCCATGTCGAGCTTGGTATGACCGTCTTTAGCGCCAACTGGAGTACAACTGCGATAAGTCCTACCTTGGTAAACCTTAGCTTTTTGGTCGTTTGGTAGCGTATCGGCAGCAACCGGCTGTTTTTTAAACCAGGTCTGCTGTTTAGAGGTGATATCAGTAAGCGTAGACATAAGAATAAAAATTATGAAGGTATATTAACAAACAGTTGTTATTCCAAACCTAACAATTGCTTAAGTTCTGTTACGGTCAGTCCAGCGGTGGCTAGTTTTTGCTCAGGGGTTAATGGTGCGGGAATCGGCGCAGGCTCTGGTGCAGGCAGTGGTTGATTACCTTGTTCCAGCCATTTCAAGTAATTTCGGTAATCTAAATTATCAAGATCGGGAGGGATAAAAGTACTGTCCGCAATACGGAGAATTGACGTAGCCTGCGTAAGTTGGTACATGGTTTACAGTTCTGCAGAAAGAGTGCCAACGATGCCAGCCGAAGTGGGCGTAGGGATGGTGCCGTTGTTAGTCAACCCAGTGACTTCAATAGCCCTGGTGCCATCTAGACCCGAAAAAATCGAGAGAACAGCTCCAGTGGTTGTGCTCTCCGTAGTCCAGATGGTGCCATTATAAAATTGGAAAGCGTTGACGGTTGACGAAATTGCAGGGTCTCCTCTGAAATCATTTATGCCTTCTGGGCTAAAATAACAAGCATCAAGTGCAGTAAGAGCACCACCGTAATATGCCAGGAGTTTAAAATAGCGATAACAAAATTGCAACTCTTGTTCAATGCTTCTGCGTTCAAATGGAGTAGCTACAGTGCCTGGCTCTAGTTGAACTCCTGTTAAGTAAAAGTCATTGGCCACGTTATCCATGACATTAACTTGACCAGAAGCACTAAGAAAATTCCCAACTCTCCAGGTGTTAGTTGGGGCTTGATAAGCGCTACCAGAAGCAAGTGTAAATAAAACTTCCAGTCCCGTACCAGTTGTCCAGTCCCAACCAGAATCGTTAATTAAACCAACGGTTACGGTAATAGTCTTGTACTCCCAGGTGTTAATAGCTGTGATGCTATATGTTGCAAGATAGCTTCTAGTTTGTGCGTTGTTTCTAAGCGCAACGGAATGTGTCCCCGCCTTGGAAGACTTCACCCAAAAGGATAAAGTAAATGGTGTTCCAATTAAATCCCGAACGTTGTATCCTTCTATTCTTTGAATGAGGACTGCGTAATCTAAAGAGCTAATAGAAGTATCAACGGTGGTGACATCTACTTTGTAGGAGTTTTGAAAAGTAGCATTAGGAACATCGCTGTCTTGCGAAACCGTGCAAATCATCGCGCCCAACTTGGACCATTGCCATCGATCAAGATTGTAACCATTGGCAGCAGCAGGAAAACTTGCGCCCCTTTGGGAAATTCGCATGTCACCATTGATGATGCGGTTGCGTACACCGGCTAAAGCACCGTTGTTAAGCGCAGACGTTTGAATATTACTAAGAGAACCGAGGTTGCCATCAATTCTATAAAGATTAACTTTATTTAACGCCATTATTGATTACCTATTAAGTCTGTTGAAGGTAACTTACGGTAATATCTAGTGCACTGGAAACATCGGAACTAGCCCTGATTACATCAGCACTGTTTGCAATAATTTTGTTACCAGAGATTATCTCCAAGGTGGAGCCTGCGGGAACAGGTGCGTTTCTAATCAGGAACACAGCGTCACCTGAAGCTGGAAGCAAGTAAACATTTGCATTAGCGCTGCTCCCTGTTTTATTAGAGATCAATATACTAAGAACAATCAACGTGGCACCATTAACTACTGTAACCACATTTGTTGCAGCGCTGCTTGTAACGTCAGCGGTAGCCAAACTAGACTTTGTAGTTTTTGTAAAAGTATTTGCCATATTAACTTAAAGCAACAATAAGGGCGAGGTTGTCAGCCGAGTCAAATGCTCCAGACACAGTTAAATTCCCAGCAATGATGGCGTTTCCTGGGATGGTGACGACACCTGTTCCATCTATTGTAATGCTAGCAACGCCATTGTTGACCAAGGCAATCTGACCAGGTGCGGGACTGTAAATACCAGTATTTAAGCTGCTGGCAAATTTTAACGCACAGCTTGATAAAGAACCCGGTGAAAGAGCGCTATTGACCCCATCCTGGCGAAGCAACGGAAAACCGCCAGCAGTCGCTCCATCGTGGACAACGCAAGTATCTTTAGTCGTATCAACAGTTACCTCACCAAGCGCCCCGGTAAAGGTACTTGTCTCAGTTGTCGTCCCTCTGCGGAACTGTACTTGTGTTGCCATAAATTTATTTTAGTTGATTCAATCCTTTAGAATAGGATTGAAAGTACAATTTTAACGGTGGGACCAGAAATTTTTATTGCGGCTGCCTCGGGAGCAGCTGGTGCTTTTGCAGGTATTTCAAGGGCCCACGGTAACTTTCAAGAACGAATTAACCGTAGATTTGAAAAAACCGAAAAAGACTTAGACAACTTAAAAAATACGGTGTTGCATGACTATGTTTTAAAAGAAGATTTTTTACGAGAAATGCAGGCTGTACACAGCAAGCTTGATCGTATTCTTGATTATCTAATTAAAACATCAAACGGTTAGGCGGCCGCAAGCCACGTTGCAGTAGCAGAACGATAGACATAAAGCTTGGAAAGCGCGAGGTCATAATGAAGCTGACCATTTTCAGGGTTACTGGGCTTACCAGAGCTGATCGATGCCACTGCTTTCGGGGTTTGCCAAGCAGTTCCGTCGTAAATTTTTAGAATTTGAGTGCTGGCCGTGTCTAACCAGGACTCACCTTTAGACAGGGATGGGTGGCCCGCTGGAGTTAAGTTAGGCGCAGTCGATCCAATAAACGTGGGCCCAATCTTTATAAGAGTAGCTTTAACGCTGTCGGCCATGTACAGCCCAGGATCGCCTGCATTAGCATTCAGCGCCAGTTCACCTACGCCAAGGCGTGCGGGCAGCGGGCGGTCATAGAGAAGCGTTGAGCGGCGGCTTAAAACTTGAACTGTCATAGTTACTTAACGTACGTTCCCCCATCAATTGTAATCTCTTGATTAACATACGGATCATAAATACCACAATCTAAAATTGTTACTGTGGTCGGGTCCTCTGTGACCACACCTGGGACAGTGGTGCCCGCTAGGGCGACTGAATAAGGAACACCATTTAAATAATCAGCATTGTTAATTAAACCGTATTGATACTCTGGGGTGTAATTGTAAAGCGGTTGATCAAGCATGCCAAATTTTTCGCCTGAAAGCACAGAAACATCTACGTTGAATAGCTTACTAATTACAAAAACCATCTGCTGTGTACCGTTTTGAAGTTTTCCTGAACGATCAAGCTCACCACCGGCTCTTCTAATGTTGTCAGTCAACAGCATTGAAATAAGTTCAGGTAAATAGTTAGCAGTTTCTTGTGGCAAGTCCCCGGAACCAGTGGTGGTTGTGGTGCCGACCCACTTTGTGCTGAGCTTTTTCATATACAAAGTTTCTGCAGCTTCGCGCAACTTCTTACTTTCGTTGTCAAAGTTCTTATAAAAAACATCCAAGCCATCGCCAGCAGGTTTATCGCTGGGCTCTAATAGCCAGGCATCGACAAACTGGTGGCGGCGAATGTTCGTTAAAGAGCAGTAACCATTTGTTGTGTTGACAAATGGGTAAACAATTCTAAACGTATTAGAATCGATAACTTCAGTTACCGTATATTCTCCTGAAATAGCAGAACCACTTGTAAAATCAAGTTGAACTACGCTGTTCTTAGAAAGACCGTGCTGAGTTACAGTTATCGTGATGTTCACACCAGATTGAGAATACCTTCCACTATTCAAAACCGAAGTGTTACCTTCATCGTGATTAATAGAGAACAGCGCGGCGTAAATGTGTTTACACCACCTTAATTGGTAATAATACAGGCTGTAATAAGACTCCTTAGCTGTATCACCGTAATCAGGAAGTTGGTAAAAATTAGAAACTGAAGCAACAAATCCTAAATCATAGAAAACACCAATGTCATCCCGTTCATTAACTAAACTATTTTTTTTGTCTAATCTCTGGCCAGGCTTAACTGACCCGATTGGTGTAACAGGAAGCCTGTCAGATGTTTTTGTTTTATACAAGTTGAATCCAGATCGTCTAGTAAAATCTTGGCAACTGCATTGATACCTCATCTCTGTGGTCAAGAAACGCCCAACGTTAAACCCACGTTCAGCCGGAACAGTAACAACAGCTTTATTGTTTACTGTTTTAGCGCCATAACTATCGTCCCTTTGAAAAACAAGTTCAGTATTTACATAATCAATATCTGTTAACGTATAGCCTACATAATTCGTATAATCATATCCGGCTATTAAACGACTTACAATTAACGTCCCGCCGGTTACCCCGCTATCAATAGTTGTAAACTGCAGCTGAGTAGGCGACGTTACGGTTATTGTGTATTTTTGTGAAACTACATTGCCACCCAAAACACTAACAAAAATATTATTATCTGTTGATAGGCCATGTGCAGATGAACAGGTTACCGAAACCGTTGACCCTGTGCGCGTATAAGAAGACGGAATACCAGGATCACGTTCAATTGCTCGATCAACCAAGCGTTCCCCAAGCAGACTAGGTATCGGGGTAAAGATAGAACGTAAACGTACTCGTGTTTGGGTCCAGCGTAGATCAGAAAAGACTGTAGAAAGCTGAACGGAAACCGAACCACTTGTCGTTAACGGTGCTGCTGCAAGACAAGTGAAAGTATTTTCAGTCCTGGCGGTAATCGGTAGCGTTGCTGTTACTGCTGTGCCACTGGTAAAAACCAAATAAACACTTTCACCAACCTTAAAGCCGTGTTTAGGCAAAGAAATTGTAATATTGTTGCTGGACTGTACGTAGGTTGTTGTTTGGACTGTACTTAAATAACGAACAGCAAGTATAGGCAAATTGTAATCATATAAATTAATTCCATTTGCGTCTCTAATGCCTACAACTTGTTCATTAGTCTCTTCATTGTTTGTAGGAAAAGTGAATAATCTTGCCGGAACAAAAATACCAGGATATAGTTGATATGTGCAGTAAAATCGATAGTCCCCAGTGGTAGTTCTTTGGTTTGCGCCAGTGCCTAAGAAGCTTTGCGTAATTGCGTACAACTCATAGCCGCGCCTCCACCGGGTCCACAGGGCATCCTGGTCGTAAAACTTAATCCGACTTACGTATCCTGTCTTCTCAGGGGTAAACTTAAACGGATTATCAACGGTTTTAAATTTTTTAGCGTCTTTAGCTTCAAAATTATCAAAATTTTTCGACAACCCGCTATCAAAGCTTTTGGATGTACCGCCAAAGTTGTTATTTCCAAAAGCCACTGTTTACATCAATAGTAGCCAGCTTGAATGCCGACATAGAAGCCGTTAGTAAGAGAAGTAGGACCGCTGACTGCAGCATAAAGAGCTTGTCCCCGTTGAAGCATTAAGCCGCGCATTTTAGGTGACGTAGTGCTGTTTGCGCTGGTAAAGTTTGCACCAGATTGGACAACTGGGTGGTTAATTAAAGGAAGAATGTTTTTCTCAGTCAAGCTGAAATACTGGTTGTCAAAAGTGGCAGGAATGCTTGCAACAAATAACGGGTAAAACTGGTTAGTGTTTGTGATAGCTGCTGCTGACACACCATAAAAACAAATATCGATAGGTAAATAAACGTTTACATTGCCTGAGGTAGTCGTTGTTGTGGCGCTTGTTCCAGTAAAGGTCGAAGATGTTATGGCGGTAACAGTAAGAGTTTCGTCTACACCTGTACCACTGGTGTAGTCCAGGTAGGCTTTTTGACCGACCTGTAAGTTATGGTTGGCCAAGGTAACTGTTTGCGCAGTTCCGACCTGAGAATAGGTAGCCGCTACTGCAGCTTGTGCGTCAATAAAAATGTTATTACGTTTTGTATATTGAAGCCAAATTTCATCAATGTACGCACCACTGATCGAAGTATCCGTCAACGCGGAGTCAACGTCAAATACCGGGGTGGCGTTGCCAACTGCGGTTGGGATTAAGTTAGTTGAAAATGCTTGACCGGACGCAACAGTAAGCAAGGTGCTAATGGTTGCCGGACGGTCAACCATGGCGGGCATTTTGTTTGAACTAGAACTTGACACGCCTGTCCCTTTTAATCAGTTAACCCTATTGTAGCGCAGCCTTTTTCTTTGCTTCCTTTTGCCGCGCTTTCTCGGCTAACCACAGCTCCATGTATTGGAGATCTGCAGAAGTAAACTGCTCAGGATGCTTAAGGGCGTTCTTTACCAGTTTTTTGCGTTTTGTCACTGCCTTTCCTCCGGCTACTTTCTTCCATTCTAATCCGTGCCTTCTTTACGGCCTCCTTACGTTTTTCTTTGTCACCTTCTTTTTTTTCCTCGGGAGAAGACTCCCCCTTCTCCCCGCCTTTAGCTTTGAAGTGAGCTAAAAGCTGGGGAGGCATCTTTCCTTTTTCAGACATGAGAAAATTTAAACCTTTTAATATTCTAGGCTACGTAACCGGTTGACTTTTGTATTTGTTGTTGTTTTTCGATGTCCTCATCGGTACGAGGCTCAACGGGCTGGTTAGCCCAACTCTTGGCCAAATTAAGGTTTCGATTTTGTTCTCCTGCTGGAACGTTTTGAGTGGCGCCAGTCAATGCCTGGGCGTACTGCCCAGCCATTCTGTCCTTCATTGCCTGGTTGATCGGGGCAGCATCAAGGATGTTTCCAATCCTTGTGTCGGGGCCAAATTGTTTTCCCATTCTAACTATTGAGGAATGTTGGGGGTACGTAATTCTGCAGATCCCATCATAGAAGGAGCAACCGTCGTAGCCGATCCAGAGCCGCGAATAAAACGAATTCCTAACGCTTGTCCGGCCATGCGCCGTCGACCGGGTGTTTGTTTACTTTGTCCAAAGTCACCTCCAGTGGGACCGTACCTTCCTTGTGGGGGAGTGTTGCGGGCAATGCCTAGAGTGTATCCGTCGGTTTGTAGAGTTTTAACTGCTGGACGCTCATCTGCGACAGGCGCATAATCATCAGGATGATTAGGTAAATTTACTTGTCGATTAAAGCTACCGAGTGTTCTCATTAGCGGTAAACCCCGTTAAGGTTATTTTGTTGTGAGTTACGCGCCAGTTCAACAGGGGGTAGCGGATCTGAATGGGAACGTGCAACCTCTTTCATGTAAGCAGGATTGTTTAATTGGAATTGTGGTTTTTCAATCCCGTTATAGGCCACAACATAAGGACAGTGCATAGTTTGCACATCACGTTTCATGTTAAACGGATCGCTAAACCCAGCAGTTGTTATGGTGCCATCACCATATAAATTTCCGTAGGTAACTGGGAAACTCGGTGCGTAGCCGGGGACTTGAGCAAACCTCATGTCATTAACGCGCCGCCGGAATTAAAAGCCGCTTGCAGCGCAGCGAGAGGATTAACGGAGGGCTTGTTAATATAGCCGGTTAAAAAATCAGTCGGACTAGGCAATAAACTTGCCATATCTTCATCTTCTTTTTTCTTGCCTTGCAAGTAGAAATTGTAAATATTTCCAGCAGAAGCAGAAGCAGAAGCGGGTGTAGCTGGCGCGGCTAGCGTTGTCTGCTGTGCAGCGGAAGCCATCGTAGCAGGCTTGCCACCTTTTGTATGAAGAAGTTTAATCTCGTAAGGAGTGCCTTGGGCATCAGTTGTTTTAATGCTCCCGTAGCCTTTGTTGGGAGTAAACTCTCCAGGTCCTTCCCAGGCGAGCTGTGTGCCTGCACCTAATCCATAATCGTGTGCTGGATGATAGGTAGAGGCCCCAGCTGTTGGCGCGACTCTGGGGCCGAACCCTGACGTAATAGGCGCAGCAGGCTTCCATGTAGAACCCTGCTGCTGCCAAAGGGGCTTGCGTTCTTTACCGACCTTTAAGCGCGTCAGTAAAGAACGTATTGTTTCTGGATTGATGTATTTTCCGTCTTTAAGAACACGTACATCAAGATGTGCACCAGTAGTGGCAAAAACGTCTTCCTCAGGACGTGCTACATATCCAGCATCAATAAGCCCTGCCATCAATCCACTCCGTAATTACCGCCGCTATTAAAAGCCGCAGTCAAAAGCGAAAGCGGGTCAAACATCGTTTCAGGTTTTGAGCGTTGCTCCATCACTTTGGGCAGGTAAGCCGTTAAAAAATCCCTAGAAGCTGCGTCGTCGCCACTTAAATGGAAGTTGTATGTGTTGCCTCCAGTGAGTTGTTGCTGCGCGGCTTGCTGTGCGGCTTGTTGCGGAGCTTGCGTCGGTGCTACCGGAGCCGTGCCCAAAGAGGACAGGGCTTTTTGCGCTTCCGGCAAGAATTGCTTGTACTGACCTCCTTTATAAACGGACCACGCACCTAGACCTTGGCTTTCTAAAATTCGCTTTGCCGCCTTAACATTTGTTTCTGGATTGAAAAGATCTTTTTCGCTTTTCAATCCAAATTCTTTCATGCGGGCAGGGCCAAGTCCGCCATGCATGTTAACTTGAAATAAACCGTACGAGCGGTCGCCAGTTTGACTGTTTGGGTTAAATGCTTGTAAACGGCCACTAGATTCTGCTAGCGCAATAGCCGTCATTGTTGGGATTTTCTCTTTTGCAACTCCTTGTTTTTGAAGGAGGGATGCAATCTGTTGAGCGTTTAGAGTAGACATTGTTTTACTGCGTTCCTTGGCGTCAACGGAAGCTGGTTTCGAACATAATACGAGTGCCAACAGCAACGTCAGCTGGACCAGGTAAGGCTTGG
>TARA_R110002126_G_scaffold15570_11_pt1 | contig 10030 bp, 4 predicted proteins | sample TARA_R110002126 | Tara Oceans TARA_R110002126 (sample SAMEA4397536) | marine metagenome | biome: Polar Biome; feature: [DCM] deep chlorophyll maximum layer (ENVO:01000326); material: water (ENVO:00002006), including particulate matter (ENVO:01000060) such as... | depth 30 m | reverse complement strand
CACCCTGCCTTACGGCGATCGCAGTGGTGTGGTAATTGAGCCACTACTAACCGATCAATGGTATGTCCGGGTCGCACCACTGGCAAAAACCGCGGTTGAAGCAGTTGAAACCGGTCAGATTGAATTTGTACCCAAGCAATATGAAAACATGTATTTCAGCTGGATGCGGGACATTCAGGACTGGTGTATTTCGCGTCAATTGTGGTGGGGCCACCGCATTCCGGCCTGGTATGATAATGACGGCAAAGTGTACGTTGGCCGCACCGAGCAGGAAGTGCGCAGCAGCTATCAGTTGACTGCTGATTTCCCCTTACAACAGGATAATGACGTTCTGGATACCTGGTTTAGCTCCGCGCTGTGGACTTTCTCTACGCTGGGCTGGCCTGAACAAACTGACGATTTAAAAACCTTCCATCCGACCGATGTACTGGTAACCGGTTTTGACATTATTTTCTTCTGGGTCGCCCGGATGATTATGATGACCATGCACTTTATCAAAGATGATGATGGTAAACCGCAGGTACCTTTTAAAACCGTTTATGTTACCGGCTTAATCCGGGATGAAAATGGCGATAAAATGTCTAAGTCTAAGGGTAATGTTATTGACCCACTGGACATGATCGATGGTATTAGCCTGCCTGACTTGCTGGCGAAGCGAACCAGCAATTTGATGCAGCCAAAACTGGCTGAAAAAATCGCTAAGCAGACTGAACAACAGTTCCCGGATGGCATAACCGCCAGTGGTACTGACGCAGTGCGTTTTACCCTGGCATCGCTGGCGTCAACCGGACGTGATATTAACTGGGATATGAAGCGTTTAGAGGGCTATCGTAATTTCTGTAATAAGTTATGGAATGCCAGTCGCTATGTGCTGATGAATACCGAAGATAAAGACTGTGGGTTTGGCAGCGAGCCAAAAACACTGTCGCTGGCCGATAAATGGATCCTGGCACAATATCAGCAGACGGTTAAACAGGTAACGCATCATATCGACAATTACCGCTTTGATTTAGCGGCGACAGCGCTGTATGAATTCACCTGGAACCAATTCTGCGACTGGTATTTAGAACTCACTAAGCCGGTATTATTTAAAGGCACTGAAGCAGAACAACGCGGTACCCGCCACACCCTGGTAACGGTGCTGGAAAGTTTATTACGCTTAATGCACCCGATTATGCCGTTTATTACCGAAACTATCTGGCAATCGGTTAAGCCGCTGGCAAATATTTCAGCAGACAGCATCATGCTGCAGACATACCCGCAATTTGATCAAAGCCTGGCAGATGACACGGCAATGGCCGATCTGGAATGGTTAAAGGCAGTTATCAGCGCCATTCGTAACGTGCGCGGTGAAATGAACATTGCCCCCAGCAAGCCACTCAATGTATTGCTGCGAAATGTAAATAGCGAAGAGCAACGCCGCTTGCAACAAAACCAGAACTTCTTGATGGTAATGGCAAAACTCGAAAGCGTTACAGTATTAGCACCAGACGAGAAAGCGCAGGCCAGTGCCACCCAGCTGGTTGGCAGTATGGACTTACTGATCCCGATGGCGGGTTTAATTGATAAAGAGGCTGAGCTTAGCCGTATTAGCAAGCAACTGGAAAAAACCAATCAGGAGCTGGCAAGAGTCAGTGGTAAGCTGAATAACCCGGGCTTTGTGGCAAAAGCACCAGAGGCAGTATTAGCCAAAGAGCGGGCAAAACTAGCTGAGTTAGAGCAGGCTGTGGTTAAGCTGCAGGTGCAACAGGCAGAAATAGCAGCGCTGTAAGCTGGTTAGCCTGTATAGCAAAAGGCGACTTATGAGTCGCCTTTTTCATTGTACAGCTATTAAACCGACCCAATTTTATGCAGATAAAAAAACCGGAGCACGCTCCGGTTTTTCCTTTTGGCATTTAACTAAATTTAAGTTAAAGGTTAAGTTAAACGCTTAATCGCTTATTATTTTTTAACTGAACGGCGACGACTAAAAGCCCTTAAACCTAACAAGCCTAAGCCGAAAATACCTAACATAGCTGGCTCGGGCACATTTAGCGGACGGGTAGTGATAAAGAAACCAAACTGAGCTGGAGTAAAGGTTTTTTCACGGGTAGTGAAACCTAAACAACCATTTGCTTTACCTGCTCTTGCGCACGTTGCATCAGGTAAGGGTGTTAAATTACCTGATAATTCTACAATACTTAGAAAGTATGTTAGGCCTTCATAAACAAATTCAGTATTCAATGCGCCAAACTGAATAACAAAAATGTCATCACACACAGTCACTGAAGGGAAATTACATGGTGTAGTATTTGGTGTTTCAATAAAATCAACAAAAAAGCTAGTTGAGAACTGTGGCACCGCAGGACCAACCGGATTCACCGGCGTCAAATCCAGTGTGGTTAATATACTGGCACTGGTCAAGGTACTATAAGTGCTCGAAAGCGTATTGTTGTAATGAGTAATAATATTGGTGGGTGCTGGCAGCATACCATTAGTAAACACATTGCCCATTGCCGGTGAGTTACTAATAGCGATACCGCTGCGGGAGTTTATAGCGCTTTGCGTTGGATTAGTATGATCTCCGCCAGCCCGCCCCCAGCTTATCAGTGAGTCATTTACTATTTGATTAGCATTTGCACCACTGAATGTTGCACCCAACCATTCCGTTGTTACGTTGTAAGACCACTCTACCACGGCAGCCTGCGTAAACGGCGCAATCAGTAGCACAGCGCCCGCCAGCAACCCCTTACCTAATGTGTTCATACTATCTCCATGATGAATTAAATGGGCAAATAAACAGAAGTATTCGCATCCGGCCAGACAACAGCACGTAACATGCCAACAAATTAACCTATTGTTTTAAAAAACAATAATGAATCAACTCGTGCCAATTATGTAAACAAAATTGACATCTGTAGATTGAGGCTTTGGGCTGGTCGGACACATACAATAGAACAAAATAAATATTGGTTCGCTTAGATGCTATATCGCAGACAAATAAAAAACCGGAGCAGGCTCCGGTTTCTATTTATTTAGACGTTAACTAAATACTGAATTATTTTTTCGCTGAACGGCGACGGCCGAAGGCACGTAAACCTAACAAACCTAAACCAAACATACCTAACATAGCTGGCTCTGGTACATTGACCGGACGGGTCGTGATGAAAAAGCCAAACTGAGCTGGAGTAAATGCACTTTCAGGAGTTGTAAAACCTAAACAACCATTGGCTACACCGGCTCTGGCACAGGTGGCATCTGGCAGCGGCGTTAAGTTTCCTGACAGCTCTACAATGCTGGCAAAATAAGTTACACCATCATACACAAATTCACTGTTCAGAGAACCAAACTGGATAATGAAGATGTCATCGCACACGGTATCACTAGGGAAGTTACACGGCGTAGTATTAGGTGTTTCGATAAAATCAACAAAGAAGCTGGTAGTGAATGCCGGCAACGCTGGCCCAACAGGATTAACTGGTGTCAAATTCAACGTTGTTAATACGCTGGCACTGGTCAGTGTGCTGAAGGCACTAGAAAGCGAGTTGTTAAAGTGGGTAATAGTATTGGTTGGCGAGGGTACCATATCATTAGTAAAGATATTACCCATAGCCGGTGAATCACTTATTTCCAGGCCACTACGAGAGTTCGCTGCGTTTTGCGATGGATCAGTATGGTCACCACCAGCCGCACCCCAGCTAATCAGGCTATTACTAACTGTTTCATTAGCATTACCGCCACTGAAAATAGCACTCTCCCACTCGGTAGTTACATTGTAAGACCATTCAATTACTGCTGCTTGGGTAAAGGGCGCTACCAATAATGCGGCACCTGCCACCATCCCCTTGGTAAATTTGTTCATGTTAATCTCCTTGATGGAACAAAAGGGCGAATTACCACAAGTATTCGCATTCTATATACATTTTGCACATTTCAGGCCAACTTTTAAGTGGTTGTTTTAAATAGATTTGCCATATTCAACGATAGCTGCATGTAAATTTTTGTGACAGTTTTAGTAGTGATTTGCAACAATCTCTTGCTTGCCTTCCGCAGACACCGACAATTTTCTGGAACAAAAATATTTTTTTGATATGATTGCGCCGTAGTTTTCAGCGAATGATAATTCCCGCTTAATTTACGATGCGCCGTTGAATTGCGATATCTGCTGCAACGGTTTATTAATTCAGTTCCGCTCAGTCGGACTGTTACCTGGGGCCCAATAATGTCAGCAGATAACCCACTAGAAATTCTTGCCGAACCGCTTGCTGCAGCGGTCGAAGCTGTTGCTGTTACACCCAGTGCGATAAGTTTAATTCCCGCCTTTGTCGTGCTGGCTTTTGCTATCTGGTTAAAGCGCCCTATCCTGGCGTTGGTGTTGGGTGCAGCCGCCGGACTGCTACTAATCTCTCCATCGGATGCATTATTTAACCTGGGCGAAACCTCAGTAAGGGTGATGCAGGACGAAACCATTGGCTGGTTAATTTTAGTCTGTGGCGGCTTTGGTGCGTTAATTGCGCTGCTGGTGCACACAGGTGGCGCTTTCGCTTTTGGCCGTATGGCGCAGCAATATGCCAGTGGCCGCAAACCTTCCTTATTTATGACCTACCTGTTAGGTTTAATTATCTTTATTGATGATTACTTAAATGCGCTAACGGTAGGGGAAACCATGAAGCGCATTACTGATAAATACAAAGTGTCACGGGAAATGCTGGCCTATGTGGTCGATTCGACCGCTGCGCCAATGTGTGTGTTGGTCCCTATTTCTACCTGGGCAATCTTTTTTGGCGGCCTGCTGGTGGCTAATGGCATTGCACCTGAGACCGATCCGAATGGGATTAAAACCTATATTTCCGCTATTCCGTATATGATCTACGCCTGGCTGGCGTTAATTTTGGTACCGCTGGTTATTTTAGGCGTGGTACCTTTAATTGGCCCCATGAAAAAAGCCGAGCTGGCGGCGCAACTGTCCAGTGGCAACGTGGATGCACCGGCAGAAACAGCAGCATCGCATACTCATACCAGCGATGATTTTGCGATGGAAGCCTTTGAAGAGGAGTTTGACGCTTCTGATAAAAAAGGCGGCAAACTTCATAACTTTTTACTACCGATGCTGATGCTGATTGGCTTTACTATCTGGTTTGAAGCCGAAATCTGGCCAGCGCTGATCCTGACCTTTATCGTCACTATCCCCATGTATATGGCGCAACGCTTAATGCCATTTACTGAAATGATGGAGCTGATGATGCACGGGTTTAAAACCATGTTGCCGGCCATTTGTACGGTAATTGCCGCCTTTACCTTTAAAGATGTTTGCGATCAGTTAGGTTTACCACTGTATGTAATTGAAAACCTGTCGCCCTATATGACTGCCCAAATGCTACCGGCGCTGGTGTTTCTGGCAATGGCATTGCTGGCCTTTGTTACCGGCTCGAGCTGGGGTATTTTTGCGGTGTCTATTCCGATTGTAATGCCGTTAGCAGTAGCGGTGGATGCCAATATTCCACTGGTAATCGGCGCCCTGTTATCGGCCAGTTCGTTTGGCAGCCAGGCGTGTTTTTACAGTGATTCAACGGTACTGGCCGCGCAAGGCTCGGGCTGTAACTTAATGAGCCACGCGCTAACCCAGTTCCCCTATGCGTTAATGGCTGCGATACTGGCGTTTTTTGGCTTTATAGTACTTGCCTGATACTTGAAGCTATTTGGCAGAGGCTTCAAACCGGATTACGAAGCGTAACTAGCGAGAACCGGATTACCCTAAGCTGACCGTTGAAGCCCCGGATGGGCGGAAACGAGCCCCCCATGGATGGGTTTACGGCGTGTCGGCGTGGGTGATCCGGTTCTCGCCAGGCGCTAGTGTGAACGACTACAACACCCAATTTGGCTTGCCACAGCAACTCGCCGCCGGCTCAGACACTCTGCGGCAACCAAATCGGGGTTCCAGTCTTACACACTAAAATTGCAGTCGACCGCCTTGACTTAACTGCGCAATTTCCGCTCTTCCACCGCACAGTAAAGTACCGGCACCATCAGCACACTCAGCAGCACAAACAGCATACCGCCCAGGGTGGGTATCGCCATTGGGATCATTAAATCGGCACCACGACCTGTGGCAGTTAACACCGGCAACAACGCCAGTATGGTTGTAGCTGAGGTCATCAGGCACGGGCGAATACGTTTCATCGCAGCATCCATGACCAGAACCCGAACCTCAGAGCGGTTTGCCGGCTTGGTATCAGCAAATTGCTGCTTCAGATAACTGGCCATGACTACGCCATCATCTACTGCGATACCAAACAACGCCAGAAAACCCACCCACACCGCAATACTTAGATTATAGCCTTGTAGCTGGAACAGCTCGCGCAGGTTAGTGCCAAACAGGCTGACATTTAAAAACCAGCTTTGCGCAAACCAGTCCAGCATAATAAAGCCGCCCGCCCAGGCCACCGCTATGCTGCTGAATATTATCAAGGTTGTGCTTACCCGCTTAAACTGCAGGTATAACAGCATAAAAATCAGCACTAACGCCAACGGTACCACCCACAGTAAGGTCGTAGCCGCCCGCTGCTGGTTAGCAAAGCTACCGGCGAAGCTGTAACTGGCGCCGGCAGGCAGCTGCCAATCGCCGGCAATAATGGCCTGGTCCAGGTAGTCTGCCACCGCTTCAACCACATCGACCTCAGCCCAGCCAGACTGGCTGCCAAAGGTCACATAAGCAGTTAAAAAGGTATTTTCAGAGCGGATCATCTGCGGTCCGCGCTGATAGCGGATCTCTGCCAGCTGAGTCAGCGGTACGGGGTAACCGGCCGGGGTGTCGATCAGGATCTCGGCTAACTGCTCCAGCGAGTCGCGTCGCTCCCGCATATAGCGCACATTAATAGCATAGCGCTCCCGCCCTTCAACCGAACGGCCAGCATCCATGCCGCCAATAGCCGTAGCCAGCGTTTGCTGTACCGCGGCCATACTCAGGCCATAGCGGGCAATGGCTTCACGATTTGGGTGAATTTCCAGATAAGGCTGGCCCACTACCCGCTCGGCATTTACCGAGGCTGCTTGCACCCCGGGAGCGTCGCGCAGCAGTAATTCCAGTTGCTGCGCCAACTGGTCCAGTGTCGCCAGATCCGGTGCAGATAGTTTTACCCCCATAGCCGCCCGCATACCGGTTTGCAACATCAGTAGACGGGTTTCAATTGGCTGTAATTTTGGTGCCGAGGTAACCCCCGGTAACTGGGCCGCCTGCACGATTTCCTGCCAAATATCATCGGGCGAACTGATATGCTCTCGCCACTGCCGGTAGGGCCGCCCGCGACTATCGGTAATCAATTCACCGGCGGCATCGCGCACGAACTCATCGTTGTGTTTATCGTATTTAAAGTATAAACGCCGGCCGTTGCTATCCGTTTTAAATTCACTATGGTACTGGATCACGGTTTCAATCATGCCAAGGGGCGCAGGATCTAAGGCGGTATCAGCCCGGCCAATTTTCCCTACTACCGAGCGCACCTCCGGTATGGCGGCAATCGCCTGATCTTGCTGACGCAACACCGCCAATGCTTCAGCAATAGAAGCATGTGGCATCAGGCTGGGCATTAACAAGAACGCCCCTTCATCTAAGGCTGGCATAAACTCCCGGCCAAGCCCGGGGTAACGCTGGCTTAGTTTGTCCGAAAATCCGGGTAGCCAGTTTAAGGTATGCTGCGCGCCAAGCCATACTGTACTGCCATAGGCCACTACCAGCAGTAGGAGCAGCAAAAACAACCATTTCAACCCTAAACAGATCTTAAGTAACCTTGGGTAAGCCCACAGAAAAACAAAGAAAAACCCAAGCACCAATGTCAGCAGCACCAGCACAAAGCACCAGTTAGCCAGGATGCCTGGCATTGGGCCGAGCGGCAACCAGACCTGACTAAGCAAAGTTATCACACTCAGCAATACCGCTATTATCAGTAAACCATGCCCCAGCCGCCAGATTGTTGCCGGTAAGCGGCCTGTGCGCTGCTGCCAGCGACAGAACGCCGGCCATTGCCGGCCCAGACGGGCTAACCAAGGCGTTTTATAGTGTTGCCACAGCAGCACCAAGGCATACAGTATTGTCGCTAGCCACAGCAGCGCTGAGCCTTGCCAGATACACAGACCCAGTAAACCAGCCAATAACCACCAGCGCCGACTGCTGAGCAGCCAGCTTTGCCAACCCCGTTTAACATCCTGTCTGCGCCAATTAAATAACAGATTTAATAATACCGGTAGTACCGTTAAGGCCAGTAACACAAAGGTTTTAGTGTAAGCTAAAGGCCCAAACAACTTACCTTCGGCACCGCTCATAGTAAACACCGGCAGAAAGCTGATCACAGTGGTGCTGATTGCAGTGAGAATAGCCGGGCCAACCTCTTTACCTGCCAGCAGCACCGCTGCTCTGGCTGGCAAGTTTGGCTGGCGCTGGCGCTGACGTAGCAGGTTTTCGCTAACAATTATGCCCATATCGACAATGGTACCAATAGCGATAGCGATGCCTGCTAACGCAACGATATTGGCATCCACTGCCAGCCATTTCATGGCGATAAAACTTAGCAGTACCGCAGCGGGCAGCATTAAACTGACCGCCAGTGCTGCCCGAAAATGCAGCAACAAGGCTAATACCACTACCATGGTGATCAGCAACTGCTGCGTTAGGGCATCCTGCAAGGTTCCAAGGGTTTCGCCAATCAGGACACTGCGATCATAAAACGGCACTACCGTTAGTTGGCTTAAGGTTAACCAGGCAGGCCAGGTATCTGCCGGCTCCGAGCGTAAAAATTGCTGCCAGGCGTGTTGCACGCTGTCATCCCGCCCCTGCCAGGCAGGCAGTTGCTGCTCACGGGCAAAAGCATCTACCTCAGCGGCCGACGTATGCAGCCAGTCAATCACCGCTTTCGCCGGTAAGCCACGGCTTACTTCTGTTAATCGCTGTTTGACATTAGTTATGGCCTGGCGCGGGTTATAGCCCTCCCGCACTGTTACTACCCCGCCGACGGCTTCGGCACCATTAACATCCAGCGCACCACGTCTGGCCGCCGGGCCAAACTGTACCCTGGCCACATCTGCCACCCGGATAGGGGTAAGATCGGCTGCCAGACGCACAACGGCCTGCTCGATATCTGCCAGATTTTTAACAAAACCGACACCACGAATAAGGTACTCAACGCCATTTATTTCCCGGCTACCGGCGCTGACTTCCAGGTTTGCCGCCATTACCGCCGCGCTAACATCACTCAGCCTGACCTGATGAATTCGTAATAAGTCCGGGTCAACTTCAACCTGATATTCCCGTTGATAGCCGCCAATCGACGCCACTTCGCTGATCCCTTCGGCCGCCAGCAAGCTATTTCGTAAATACCAGTCCTGCACTGAGCGCAGCTCATCCAAGTCCCAGCCACCAGTGGGCTTACCCGCCGGATCCCGGCCTTCCAGGGTGTACCAGAATACCTGACCCAGCGCCGTAGCATCAGGGCCGAGTGCAGGCTGCACGCCCAGAGGCAGGGTATCGGCCGGCAAGCTGGCCAGTTTTTCCAACAAGCGGCTACGTGCCCAGTAAAACTCAGTATCCTCATCAAAAATCACAGCGATGCTGGAAAAACCAAACATCGATAAGGTGCGCACATCTTTTACCCCGGGGACCCCCATCAGAGCCACACTCAGCGGATAACTCAGCTGATCCTCGACATCCTGTGGCGAGCGCCCCGGCCAGTCGGTAAAGACAATTTGCTGATTTTCACCCAGGTTAGGAATCGCATCTACCGCCACCGGCGTAAGCGGCGTATTGCTTTGCCAGCCAAAGGGAGCATAGGCCGCCCCGGCAATCAATAACAGCGCACTGAACAGCAGTACCAGCAGTTTTTGCTGTAAACAAGCGGCTAATAACCGCTCGAACCAGGGTGGTGTCGCGGGTTTAGTGACCGGCATGAGCTTGCTCCCTGGCAGCGAACTGCTGTTGGATGTCACCACAGCGCAGCATCGCCGGGCCAAAATAGGGATTGAGCAACTCAGCTTGTGGCTGCAACCAGGCCGCGCCTTCGCC
>TARA_R110002126_G_scaffold35774_2_pt1 | contig 10036 bp, 10 predicted proteins | sample TARA_R110002126 | Tara Oceans TARA_R110002126 (sample SAMEA4397536) | marine metagenome | biome: Polar Biome; feature: [DCM] deep chlorophyll maximum layer (ENVO:01000326); material: water (ENVO:00002006), including particulate matter (ENVO:01000060) such as... | depth 30 m | reverse complement strand
CATAGCGTCAGAGTCTGCTTCTTCTTCGGCGGCAGGATCATCGGAAAGCATCTTGGCAACCATTTCCATAATGGTGTCTTCATCGATTTCGATCTCTTCGTCCACAGTCTCACCTGCCATCTTCTTGGCTGTTGCCTTAGCATCAGAAAGATCATCTGTGTGATAGCCGGTGCCTGAAGCACCCTTCTTCTTGACTGTATACTCATCATGACCCTCTGGGTCTTTTCTGATTTCGATTGTATCGGAGTGGGCGTGTTTTACCAAGCGCCCCTTTGCTTCTTCAAGAGTGTCTTCGCCCTCAACTTCTTCGCGAAGCTCCTTAAGTGTTTCAGCAAGCTCTGCGAAGTCTATAGTGACGGTGGCTTCGTCGCCTTCCTTGACGCCGCCTATCTCTGGCACCTCTTCGGTAAAAGCATCAGGGACGCCCTCAGCAATCTCATCTTTCTCGACTTCCTCATCCATTGATGCTTCTGCTGTTGGGGAAGGTTCACCCACTCCTCCTAATAGCGCGTCAAGTTCGTCCTGTTCTAACAACTGATTGAGGGTTGACTTGACTTCTGCTGAATACTTGTCGATAATTGTAGCTTCCGCATTTTTCAATGCGGCTTCCTTCAACGCCTTGGCGTCTACAACTGCTTGCTCTAATAATGAAGACATAAACAAAAACTCCTATAAAACTAGTTTTTCAAATTAAATAGTCTGCAATTAAACTAAAAGCAAGTAGTTTGTTGCTATGAGCCCATAAAGACTAAGGGTTTTTATCCCTCATCCATCTTTGCCTTTAGGGCCGAGAGGATTAAACGCGCGGTGGCGCGACTTATTTCTATGCTTGGGCTGTTGGCGTCTGCTTCATTATAAGCGCTTAGCAAGGAAGTGGCGTCAGATAATGGAACAATAACGGGGATGACATAACACTCTTCATTAAAAGAAGCATCGTCGGTATCTGCTGAAGAAATGGTTGAGACTTCTATTTGTTGATAATCTATTTTGATGCTCATGGTCCCTCCTATGCTAACGGATTAAGCTTTATGATTTTATATTGTATTCTGAAAGATGTGTCTTCGTCTTCCAACACAGCATCGCCAGTGCCTCTTGTGCCAACACCGACCACGAAGAACAGGTTGACTCCGGCGGACATAGCACTCGCGTTATTGTTTCTGCTGGTTTTATTGTCCAATGTTCCATCTGATTTGATGACAACTGAAGTTGATTGTACCAAGCCAGCAGCTAAGATAGAGACAACAAAGGTGCCGGTTGCATTTCCTGTGCCGACTACTTGCGAGGCGTTTAAAGTCCACACTCCATAATCAGGAACACCCGTGGCGGTGTTATTGAAAGTCGCGCCAGCCCCGTTTAAAGTAGCAAGAGTGTTGGAAGTCGGATCCACGCAGATTCCAACAACAACATTGGCATTCCAAGTGTCAGTGATAACATCACCGCGCTCTAATTTCGTCACGACAGCAATCGTGTCGTTACTTGTAAGCTGGACATTTTGTCCTGTAGAATCTGTTGCGTAAAGAGGTGTGTGCCATCTAGGGGCATCGCAAACGGTTCCGTTAATCCAGCAGTTGTTTGTGCTGCCGGTCATCGCGTTCATTGTGATTCTGTTGTAACTGCTTCCGCTGGCTGCTAAAGTTTTAATGTCAGAATTTACGTCAACCTGTGTCCAAGTCGAGGTGTCAGTTAAATCAGCATAAGCCATGTTCACAGAAGAAAAATTTGTCACATCTGTTACTAGCGTCCATTCGCTTGAACCTGAGACTAAAGCAGCCATTAGTTTGTGCTCACAATATAAAACTGACCAATCCCGTCAGATGCGATTGTCACGGCACCGTAGCCAGTTTGAATTTTAACTATGCCTTGGCCATCAATGCTCTGCCCAACATGATTCTGACTGGCGCTAATAACAATGTGTCCTGACCCGGAGCAACTTCCGCTTACATCTTTGAAGGTAAATGTCTTACCCCCGTTGAACGTAGCGGCTGAAGGAAGTGATGCGGTAATAGCTGAGCCGGTTGTTATTATTCCAATAAATTCGTTTTCAGCTATAACACTAAAATCTGCCGTTGAGAAGTTATAAGCGTTAGAAGAGGCAATACCGGTCAGATTGCTTCCATCGCCGAAGAACGTCGATGCCGACACATGTAGCGACGCAGTAACATTTTTTACAATCACATTGTTGGAATGAACAATTGATGATGAAACATGCGCCGAGGCAGTGAGATTTGTCGTAGTCAGTGTGTTGGTCGATGAATTAAAAATCAAATTTGCTGACGCTCCCAAATCTCCCGAATTGTTAAACTGAACTTGTGTGTTGGCGCCAGCAACAACTGGTGTGTTGATTTGGCTATCAACAAAATTAGAGATTGCGGTCAAGGTAGTTCGTTTGTTGGTGCCAGAATCATCAATTGTGGCCTGATCTGTCCCCGCTAACGATGTTTTGGCGGTTAAGCCAGATAGATCTATTTTTACGCCATCGGAACCTACAGCCAATCCTGAATTGGTGTCCAATTCTACTTGCAGGTTGCCGCCATTGTTCTCTACTCCATTGCCAAGGCTTAAGCTGCCTGCGCCAACTCCTGTTAAACCTTCGCCGCTGCCGTAAAAAGCAGAGCCAGAAATGTTTAAAGAAGAAGAGAGTGCTCCGGTAACTGACAAAACAGTACCGTCGTAATTGAGACCAACACCTCCAGAAAGTTCGGTCGAACCGAGGCCACCGACAACAACCCTATATTGAGTAGAATCGCCATAGGCAGTTATTGTGCCGACATCTGGAACATTTGTTATGTTAGAGCCGTCTCCGTAAAAAAATGATGCTGAAACACCCGCAGACGCTGTTAAGGTTGCAGAGAATGTTTTTACGCCGCCGACTGTTTGTACAGCGTGATCATTAACCATGTCTTCGATGTTGCCCAGGTTTACGCCACTGAACTCTACATCATCTTTTAAAATGTTATAAGCCATCTATGTCCCTCTTTCACAATAAATAGTTTTGTTTATTTATTTCTTCAAATGCTTCGCGAGAGCATTCTCAATTAAGTCAGAATAGCCCTGAATGTTCTTAGGATTATCAGGATGAAACTCCCATAATTTCTCCCTATCCTTCTCTCGTTCTTTAAGGTAGTTCTCTTTGTGAGTCTCAATAGCACGCTCCAACTGACGAGATCCTTCTTTGGCATCCCACTCCGGGTAGTAATAGCCGTGCTCCTTAAAGAACTCTGAATTGTGGACCAGAGGAGTTCCAAAGTACATTGCCTCAAGTTGAAGATAATTCAACCCATTCATCCAGTGGTGGCTAACTATTGTTCCTGCGAATTCCTTGTGAAGAGCCCAGACCAACTTGTACCGACCCTCAAAAGAGATTTTCTTGTCTCTCTTGAGATTTAGCTTGGAGACCATGGTTAGGAATGTCTTATGATCTGATAACTTAAGAGAACCGAAATTGTAAACATCTCCAACAATTTCTGGTTTTCTATTATAAAGGTCCTCGACAACAAGACATGGAATCATGCAGGACTTAACAATGTTGAGATTTGGCTCAAAGAATGAGATGTTGTTGATGTTTGTTGATGGTTTAAAGAAAGGATCTACTTTGAAATTTATATAGGTGTGCGTAACTACATCAGGACTCCAGATGTAGGGGCAGACATGCATTTCTGTTTTTTCTAGGATCTCTAACGCTGGGATTGAGAATTTAAAGTGCGGAGAGCACCAGATTTCATGAATGTCTTTCTTTCCAATTCCGCCGTTCTTTGGCTTAAACAACATGTTTTCTAAATCGATAAGAAGGCGGTTTCCGTATTGAATCCCTATTCGAACTCCACCGGACTCTATTAGAGCATCAGACGCGGCGTGTTCAAGAGCAAAAGCACATTCCATAATCATGTCATAATTTTTAATGTTTTCACTATTGAGCTTCTTTATATCATGGGTAATAAGTTTTTTGCCAGCGTGCTTACTGGATTCTGAAACTAAGTCAACATCATAGCCTGCTCCTCTTAAGAGCCTATAAAGGAACCAGACATTTTGGTTTAGACCATTTCCAAAGAGGTTCTCATCGCACTTGGAAGTGATTCCGATTTTTATGTTTTTACTTATGTTCATTATTGTTGCTCTCCTGTAATGTTGCTATGTTAAATAGTAGCGAAGGAGGCATAGAGACCCCATAAAAGTAAAATGGGGGCACCCCAGAAGAGGTGCCCCCAAAAACACTAGACTAAACAGTTATCAGAAGATGAACCATTGGTTGGTAGCGCTATCAAAGACACACTTAACGGCAGCGTTTGGGACACCAAGAGAGATGCTAGACTGACCATCAATGTTCTTGCCATTGCCAGCAATGTTAAGAACAGAGTTTTGGCTGCTATGGTTCTTAAAGAAGAACACCATGTCATTACTCATACCAGTTGGTAGAGTAAAGGTGAGACCAGAAGCACCAGCAACCCAGTGAACCTTACTCTCTGCGAGAGAGAAGGTCTTATTGGTGTTACGAACAGCAACAGAACCGTTGAAGTCAAGACGAGCGTCAAGAGAAGCATCAGCAGACTCACGGAGAGAAAGCTCAGATGAATCAGCACCAGAGAAGCGAGCTTCAATAGAACCGTCAGCAGTGGCGCGAGCGCCTTCTTCAGCGATTAGACGTGTCTGTAGTGAGCCATCAGCAGTGGCGCGAGCGCCTTCTTCTGCACCAACTCTGAGATCAACTGAGTTCATATCGGTGTTGGTTGAAGCGATCTCAGCATCAAGGAGAGCCTTGACAGAAGCATCACCAGAGAGGCGCATAGAGACCTCTACAGAATCAGCGTCAGAGAAACGAGCTACGACAGAGCCATCAGCAGTGGCGCGAGCGCCTTCTTCAACGCCTAGACGTGTCTGTAGGGAGCCATCAGCAGTAGCGCGAGCAGCTTCTTCGGCACCAACTCTGACATCGACAGAAGCCTGATCGGCGTCCTGCTCAGAGTCAAGACTAGAGATTCGGGTGTCAATAGACACCTGATCCGCGTCCTGCTCAGAATCAAGAGTAGAAATGCGAGTGTTGATAGAAATCTCATCAGCGTTATGCATTGCAACCACAGAAGCGTCACCTGATAGGCGACTAGAAGCTTCAGAAGTGATAGAACCAGAGATTCTTGTGCTTAGGGAGTCATCAGCAGTGGCGCGAGCACCTTCTTCGGCAGCAACACGAACATCAAGCGAGGCTTGATCAGCGTCCTGTTCAGCATCGAGAGCAGCAACGCGGGTGTCGATAGAACCAACATCAGTGTTAGTAGCAGCAATCTCGGCGTCTAGAATAGCCTTGACAGAAGCATCGCCAGATAGACGACTAGAAGCTTCAGCGGTGTCGGCAGCAGCACGAGCGCCTTCTTCAACGCCTAGACGTGTCTGTAGGGAGCCATCAGCAGTAGCGCGAGCGGCTTCTTCAGCACCAACTCTGACATCAACGGAGTTAACATCAGCGTTGGTTGAGGCAATCTCAGAATCGAGAAGAGCCTTGACAGAAACATCTCCTGAGAGACGGCTAGAAGCTTCAGCAGTGTCGGCAGCAGCGCGAGCACCTTCTTCAGCGATTAGACGTGTCTGGAGAGAACCGTCGGCAGTAGCGCGAACACCCTCTTCGGCACCAACACGAACATCAACAGAGTTAACATCAGTGTTAGTAGCAGCAATCTCAGCGTTTAGAAGAGCAACAACAGAAGCATCACCTGATAGACGGCTAGAGCCTTCAGCAGTGTCAGCAGCGGCACGAGCACCTTCTTCATCAGCTAGACGTGTCTGTAGAGAACCGTCAGCAGCAGCGCGAGCGGCTTCTTCAGCACCAACTCTGACATCGAGAGAAGCCTGATCGGCATCCTGCTCAGAATCGAGAGTAGAGACGCGAACGTCAATAGAGTCAACATCAGTGTTAGTTGAAGCAATCTCAGCATCGAGAAGAGCCTTGACAGAGACATCACCAGAAAGGCGACTAGAAGCTTCAGCGGTGTCAGCAGCAGCGCGAGCGCCTTCTTCTGCACCGACGCGAGAGTCTAGAGAGCCAACATCAGTGTTGGTGGCAGCAATCTCGGCATCGAGAAGAGCCTTGACAGAGACATCACCAGAAAGGCGACTAGAAGCTTCAGCGGTGTCAGCAGCAGCGCGAGCGCCTTCTTCTGCACCGACGCGAGAGTCTAGAGAGCCAACATCAGTGTTGGTGGCAGCAATCTCGGCATCGAGAAGAGCCTTGACAGAGACATCACCAGAAAGGCGACTAGAAGCCTCGGCAGTGTCAGCAGCGGCGCGAGCGCCTTCTTCTGCACCGACGCGAGAGTCAAGTGAAGCCTGATCGGCATCTTGCTCGGAGTCAAGAGTAGAGATTCGGGTGTCAATAGACACCTGATCCGCGTCCTGCTCAGAATCAAGAGTAGAAATGCGACTGTCGAGAGAAGCCTGATCGGCATCTTGCTCGGAGTCAAGAGTAGAGATTCGGGTGTCAATAGACACCTGATCCGCGTCCTGCTCAGAATCAAGAGTAGAAATGCGACTGTCGAGAGAAGCCTGATCGGCATCTTGCTCGGAGTCAAGATTGGTGATGCGAGTGTCGAGAGAAACCATATCAGCGGCTTCCTCATCCTCGGCTAGTGAAAGGCGGGTCTCAACAGAGACAATACCAAGGTGGTCCTTGAAGTCGGCTAGCTTATCAGCGCCGTCAACACGAAGTACACCAGAGCCAGATACTCTAAGAGCACCTGCTATGAAAAGTGGGTCCTGGGAGCCACTTGCGGGAACGTATAAAGACATATAAAATCCTCCTATAATGTCGTTTAACAAACGAACATAAAAGTCCGTTTATTCACCATAAATAGGAGGCAGGAATAATAGCAGCAATTAGCAGATGAAGAATTTATTAGTGCCGTTGCAATAAAGCTGGATAGATGAATAAGGCACTTGTAAAACTGCTGTATTTGAATTGTTTATTTTTTGTGACCCTTGGGCAGAAATCGTTATGTTGTTGGTGAAAGCTGCCCCTCCTTCGTCTTTTACAATAAATGCCTGACCATCAGTCAGTGTACTGGCATCGGGCAAAGTCACAGTTACCGAGGCGTTTGTAGAGTCAACACCAATGATGTAGTTATCCTTCTGAATGGTGTAATCGGTGGCAGCAGCAACTCTGTTAAAAATTATCCCCGTGTTGATTGCCGTGGTCTTATTTATAGCATCTACTTTGAAGAGTTCTCCTGATGAAGACATGACAGATAAAGAGCCAGTTCTAATGTGGACATCGTCATTGCTGTTTCCAAAGTGCGTGGAACCTGAAGCGTCGATCTCTATAATCCCTGTGTGGATTACATCAAAGGTGTGTGCAGTGATGTTACCAGAAATAACTAAGTTACCAGTTAAGGACATCTCACTCGTGTTGGGGTTGTAGGTAAGATTACCTGAACCAGTTACAGAATTGCTGTCTCCCTCAAATTGCAAAGAATGGATAGGCCCAACTGATGGGGCCGGAACGCTCTTGAATAAGTTTCCATTCTCATCTATTGCTACTAGAGTTGTGCTTTCAGGATTATCCATTTGAGGCAAGCCTGTTAACTGTAAGGCGGACGCGCTCATGGCTCCAGAAACATAAAGGCTGGACGCCAGAGGATTAAAAATAAAGTCAGAAGACCCGGTTGCCCCATTGTTAATTCCCTCAAACTGAACTGAGTAGAGAGGGCCTACCGTAGGAGTAGGATTGCTTTTGAAGACATTTCCATTCTCATCTATCGCAAGTAGTGTGGTATTTTCTTGATTTGTGGGGCTTTCCAAATTAGTGAGATTTAAATAGGAGGCTGTCGCGGCGCCGTTCACATAAAGACGAGAGCCGTTAAATCTTAAATTTTCTTCTCCAACCAAACTATCTGCGTCAGAGCCAATGGTAACCAGATAATCGTTTACTGGATTGGCGACAACCCTAGCTACATTTTTTATGTGTAGACCATCACCCCAGAACTCTCCAACAATAGCGTTGAAGTTATTGCCATTTGTGGATGGTTTGAAGACGGTTGCGTTGTTGGCAACAACAGTTCCTGTGAGAGCGTTATAAGCCATCTTATCACTCTCCTAATTTAGAATACGAACCAGTTGGCGCCGTTTGAATACAAGGAAATTGCTGGGCTGGAACCTGAGATTTCGTAATGAGTAACCCCGTCGATGGTGTCACCCGCAGAGGCAGAAATAGTGATAGGTCCAGAGCGTGATGCAGCCTCATCTTTAATAAGTAGTAGGGCGCCTGAGCCTGCGACGGAAGCGGAATGAATTCTAAATTCCAACGCAGATGAGCCACCAATCCCTATAATATATCTTTTATTCGATGAAGTCAAGCCAGAGGCGGTTACAGAAGTGTAGTTGACTTTGAAGCCTTGGGTGAACGACTGGCTTGTAAGGGGGTTTGCAGTGAAGACTGGATTGCTTCCAGAAGCTCCCACAAATAGAGAGCCAGTTATTTGATGGGTGTCATCTGTGGTGTTGCCGAAAATCGTAGAACCAGAGAGAACTTCTGTCTGATCTACCACGAAGAAGCTGGCAGTAATTGCGCCGTTGACTTCAAGATCCCCATCTAGAGTAACTTTGGCGACATCTACATCGTAAATAAAAGTAGAAGAGGCAGTTACAACAGAACCAGAAACATATCTGACACCCTTGTTATCACCAAGATTTGCATTATTGCAGTCAACATATGCCCAACCAAACTGAGCCATCTGTTAACCCACCCCAACAGAGCCTGAGAAGCTTACACCGGTTGCAGTAGTTGCCCTCTCTATGGGGACAGTGGTCAATCCAGCTAAAACGTCAACCGAATCTGAGCCCGAAAGCCAAAGTTCTGCTATTTTTATATCATAAACTTCACTTTTGCCATAGCCAAGAGAGCCGCTAGCATCAACTGCAATGAAGTTTGTCCCGCCAGCAGGATCATTAGTCACGCCAATTTTAGAAAATCCGACATTAACTGGAGTGGCGGCTTTGTTAACAACCTGAAACCATCTGGTCAAGTAAGGAAAATCAACCTTGGTTGCAGTAGTTACATCTACAGAGCCAGTCGCAAACGGCCTTCCGCTTACTTGATACGCTGGGACGTGATTTAGTCCAACATCTGCTCGATACGATTTTCTGAATTCAGCCATAAGAAACCTCCATTTTTGTCTTCTTCTTAATAAATAGTCTTATCTATTTCTTTCGCGGGTTGCTTCTTTGGCCTTTTGTTTGATAATGTCACGACGCTGCCTACGGATAGCAGCTTGTTTGGCGTGCCGCTTCACATCAGAAGGCTTCTTAAAATACTTTCTGTCTCTAACCTCGTCAATGATTCTAGCTTTTTTACATTTTTTAATAAACTTGCGAATCATCTTATCATGGTTGCCACGACATTCTCTTGCCGTTACGACAACATTGGCGCCCTTGCGTTTGCTCATTTTAAATCCTATTTGAGTGCTTGCCAGACTTTACTTGAGTTGCCCATCAGAGAACTAATATCTACGCCTGCATCGTTAGGGTCATCTCCTAAAACATTTGGCTTATGTGCCACACCCGGTGTGCCTGATTGTTTCATGGGCTCGGTGCCCTCAAAAAGATCTACACCATTATAGGCATCGGTGCCAATGGAATCTAAGAGTTTTCTACGATGTTCTTGTAGTTTCTTGTTCGCCTCTTGGGACTTACGCTTCATTTGTAAGTCTTCATTAAATAGCTTGTCGTTGGGAATGTTAGTTCTTTTTCCTAAACCCATATAGGTGTTTGGTTCTCTTGTCTCGACTATTGGCTGTTTTGTTAAGCCGGCGCTGACCTGAGATACAACCTCTGCAAGAAGTCCCTCTTCTATAAGGACTTCTTGGATGCACTCTTTTACGACTGGCTTGATTAGTTTCTTTAGTTGTGTTTTGTTCATTGTTCCTTCAATACTTCGTTGAGTAATCTGTTGATGCGATCTGCTTTAGTAAACACTTTGTTGTTGAACTCTCTTGCCTCTCTCATCATAAAAGCATTTGGAGTAGAGGGCTCCGAAACAAAGTCAAAGCAGATAAGC
>TARA_R110002126_G_scaffold6634_8_pt1 | contig 10037 bp, 9 predicted proteins | sample TARA_R110002126 | Tara Oceans TARA_R110002126 (sample SAMEA4397536) | marine metagenome | biome: Polar Biome; feature: [DCM] deep chlorophyll maximum layer (ENVO:01000326); material: water (ENVO:00002006), including particulate matter (ENVO:01000060) such as... | depth 30 m | reverse complement strand
GACAGAACTAAATCGTATCTTTGTTTATGTATTCCTATACTTTTTGTAACACCCTCATCAGTAGGAATATAAACAGCGCCTGTACATAACTGCAGTAGTTTCTTAACACGAGCACCAGCGTGTATTGCGTTTACAGTTTCTGTACCTGTATACAAAACAGACGACTCTTCAAACTCGTTGTATTGTTGTTGGATATCAGGTGGTAGATCAATGTACATAGTACGCATACTTTTTTCAGGCATATCAATACAGTCTTCTAGCTTGTAGCGAATGTTAATATCTTTTAATGCAGCAGCAACCATGAGTTCTGCGCCTTCTTTATCTTTCCATTCGTTGCCAAAACCATTCCAACTACTTACACATACTTGTTGCCTGAACGGGTAGAAACGTTCTCCTAGTCTTTCTCCGCCATCAATTATTAATGTAGGTGCCCAAATATCACAAATAGTATTACTGTTAGGCGTACCAGACATGCCGATAATGCTTTTTAACTTAGTTGCCCTATTTTTATTTGGTTCTTTACGCATAATATCTGGGCGAGTTAACTTTAATAACGCTTTTGTTCTGGCACTAGAAGGGTTCTTAAACGCTGTAAACTCATCAATGCACAAGACATCAAAAAGATTTAAGTATTTTGGATTAGCTAACAACCATTTAATTGCATCATGGTTAGTTATAGTAATATCTACAGTTTCGTCAAAAGCTTTTTTTCTATTAGAAGCAATAGCGATAGAGTAAGTTAATTCGGGAGTAAACTTTTCTATATCATCTCCCCAAGAAGCTTGGAGTATTGATAACGGAGCTAAAACCAGGAGCCTGGAGTGTTTCTTTTTTAATTTAACAAAGGCGTCAAGCACACTACGTGTTTTACCTGTGCCTGGATCTGACGTTATTAAACAATATGGTTGTTTGACTATAAAGTTTGTAGTAGTTGTTTGGTGGTCAAAAGCTTTTAGCATTTTAGTTTCCTCTAGTTTTTATAGTGAATGCAAGCCTACGTCTTATTTTGTATGTGGAAATACAAAGATAAAACGTAGCTTGCGCGTGTAAATTTCCTATCCTTTCCTTCCAATGTTTACGGACTTAAGGTTTATGCACTACTTATAGGGTTTATTGATAGGGCCCTAGTAAGCTTAGCAAGGATAGGGTAATGACAGAATCTACAAACTGCCACAAAGGAGGGGATCCATAAGTTCAAGGGATCTTATGAACACCTAGTCCAACCCTACATTAGTTATTGTGGTTGTACGGTCTGCCACTGAAAACTCGGAATTGGAATGTTGAAACGGCCATTCAGAAAAGAGTAATCTTTGCGTTGCATTACTAATTCTTCACGAACCATAAGCCGTTTCATTAACAAGAGGGTGATTGAAACAAACAAACCTCCTACTAATGCGGCCATCATTCCTGAGTAAGTGCCAGAAAGTGAGTACATTAAGACTGTAGTGACGGTAATGTCAGTCGCTATGTCGTAGCTTATGACCTTTCTCATCCCTAGTTTTAGTATCAGAATCAGTAGACCTACTGCTGATATTAGACCTGCGAGTATCATTATATTTTCTCCATAATAGTTTTGTTAAGGTATATAGTTTTATAAGTTGTATTGCAGTAAATAAAGTTTTATTTAGTTTTAATAGAGCTAATTTCACTTGTACTACTCCATAGTAAATATCCTATAGTAGCTAACGCAGCTAAAGTAATTATGGCTTGTATACCTAAATTAATAGCGCTTAAACATAAGCTACCACCTACGGCAACACCTAGTACGAGTAATGATTTTTTGTATATTGATTTCATAATATTCCCCAATCACATGCTGGGTTATCTCCTTTTTTATAAGTACACCACCGGCAGTTTTGTCTGCTAGGGCGTGGTTGGAATGTCGTGCTTGTAGTCATCTTGACTGCACGGCTATGTATACTAGGTAAAAACAGTAACGCTTCTTCCCTGGTATATGAATGAGTTGTAGTTTCAGCATGATCTAAATACCACAACTCTGTATTCAAAAATTCTAAATCGGGATACCTCATAAACGTTGCTATTGCATACAGCAAGCATTGTTGTGAATGAGCCATCTCATTACCATATTTTTTACCTGTCTTGTAATCTATAACTCTAGCGGATGCTGTATCTTCTGTTACAAGAGCATCTAATTTAATTCTTGCCCAACAGTCTTTTGCCATCCATTCAGTAGGTTGCCATTCAGTTGTGAACGCCCACTCACCTTCTAGTTCTACGCTACCATCTATGTATAAAGCACGTAGTTGTTCAAATTGATCTTGAAATTTATTAAGCGAAGCAGGAAATTTTAGCAATGTACCATTAACAAAGTCTTCAGCTTGCTCGTGTATTAAAGTACCGCGTTCTGCTGCAGGCCCAGATGGGTCTGGTACTTTTTGTACTTTAGCAAGATAGGTTCTATACGGACATTCCTCAAATACTTTTAAAGCTGAGTATGACCAAGTAGGTACTTCACCTAATGATTCAGGAGTAGCCATTAGGCTATCTTTATCTGGACGAGCATTCTGAGTTAAATTATTCAATGTTTTAGTTAGCTGTCGTACTTAACAGTTTGTTATCATTAACGTCGAAGTATTGGTCTACTATTTCTTCTAGTTGCTTAGAATTAGTCTTCCAATTAACTAATATCCCTCGTATAGGATTAGAACCTCTACTTACGTTATGCTCTCGTTTACGTACTTGAGTTAACCCATTCCTTTCTAATTGCTTATTGAATTGACGGATTGAGATAGGGGGATTTTGTTCAGTTTGTACATGGAATACATTCCTTAAAAACTCCACTTTGATTACTGAATAGCCACCGTGGGCATCTGCAATCCAAGCTTTTACAAATCTTTGTGCAGTCATAATATTACTCGCTTGCATCACATTATTCAAACTAATATCTAATATATCTGTAAAGAATTCTATATGACCTTGTTTTAATGCGTCACAGAATTCTTCAAAGAGAGACATAGTTGTATTGCGCATATGCATCTTAGCTTCGTTGTTCATACAAGTCCTAGCCATGCGATTATCTACTTTGAAAGTATTTAATACACCGGCAAACTTGTGCAACTCAAGATGTATATGGTCTATATTTTCTATAACTTCTGGATAAACTTCGTCTAGTTTTAGTTCTTGTCTAGGGCTAACGTTGTAACGTCTATCTCCTGGTTCGATCTTAACAGCGTCAGCACGGTTAGTTAGAAATATAAAATTAGTGAAGCTTGGTAGTTCTGTTTGATTACTGCGCATAGCTCTAATAGTTAGTGTGGGCTCTGTTATTTGGTTCTTAAGTTTGTCTGCCATTCGTAGGCTTCCGCCGTTGGCATCTGTCATACGGAATTCGTCAATGACTAAGAATAATGCAGAGCGCATATATAAGTTGAACTGTTCCTCTATGTTTTCTAAGTTTTTCATAGGTACATGTTCGTTACCAAACAAAGGCTTTAATACTTTATTAATAAATAACCCTTTGCCGGTACCAGGAACACCCGTTAGTATCCACGCAGTCATAGATTTACGTTTGTTCTGGTAGATGTAAGCTAACCAATTTACAAAATGTTCTGTTTCTGGGGCTCCATTACCTAGCATATGATGTATTAGTTTATGAATAAGTGGGCATGTGTTGGCTAGGTTAACAGCAGTACCATAGTTTAAAGGAGTTTCTGGGTCTTCTGCATTTAAGACATAGGTAGATTTCTTATAGGTATTTACATAGTACGGTACATCTTTTAAGTTGATACCTGTATCAGAACTTCTAGGGTCAAAGACTACTTGTGCATCAGGCACGAAATCAGGTTCGGGTCTTCCATGACTACGCATGAAACTTTCTATGCTTGTTTTATTCGTAGGGGTTAAAGGGAAATCCTCAGTGAACTGATTTAGATTAGGGTCAAAGACACCGTTATAATATGTGTCTGTATAGAAGTCACGCAAGATGACAGGCTGCATTGCCTTATCGTTGTTGCCTTCTTGACCATCATACGTGTCGAATATAGATAAATAGAATTCTCTATCTGCTTTTTCTATTTCAAAGATTGGTTCATCTTTAAAGTTAAACATATAGGTGGGATCTTCTAACTTAAAGTAGTAAGCGTTACTGTCGCCACCATTAATATTGCAGCGTATAAAGGGCTTACTTGAGTCATCTACAATAGAAATTGACATTTTATCTGGGTTAGAAAGTATCTCATGTGTTTGGTTATTAATTAATGTAGTGTTAAGTTTACCAATTCTTTTTGTAAGTCCAGCTTTAGCACGTAATGTGTCTTTTATTTTTACTTCAGTTGTGTAGTTCTTTTCAGGACTTACTTCGCCCATTAAAGACGCTATGTCTACTGAAACACCACCTCGCTCTATTAATATAATTCTATCTTCTGTAGTCTTAAAAGGGTCTATTGCTTCATTTATAAAGTCAGGTGGGGCTATAAATATAATCTTAGTATTGTCAGCCACACTTGGGTCTAATGTGTATTTTAAACTTTGACCGTTGTTACTGAGCTCTACTTGCTGGTTAAATAGATCTACGCTGTAATTTATATGGCGCAACCATAGCTTTAAAGTTTTAGCTGGTAATGGCGTTTCTAAGAACATAAAGATATGTATAGATACTCTATCTTTTTTCATACCTAAGCTTGAAGATGCTTGTGCAATGTAACTTACATCGTGAAATATACCCGGTAGATTAGTGATTACTATTTCTGCAATACGAGATACGTCATTAGATGTTAATAGCGATTTGCTCATTACTTGCGGCAGCAATACATTATCTAGGTCAAATACTATAAACTCAGCATAAGCGTTCTTGTCACTATGACCTGCACGACTCTGATTTAATAGACTTCTACGTAAGTTGCCTTTAAGCAAGCAGTCGCCCTTGCGGGCATGTTCTCTAAGTAATATCTCAAACGACTTTAGACCCTCTTGGGTCTTGTCTACGTTGTACTTTACTGAGTTTACTAGTCTGACATTTGGGTATGACTTAGTTCCTTTAGGTGATATAGTTTTTGATAGTTTTAGTCCATTAGCCGATTCTAAAAAAGTTATTTCCATATATTACTCCGATAAATACTTTTTACCGTATAGCTCTTCTCGGTCAACTGAGATTACTTCATCAAAAGACTCAAAAGCTAGCTTTACTGATTTGCCAGATACTTTGGCTATATTAATTCTTACTAATATTTCGCCATTCTTATGTATTAAGACGGCGTCTTTTCCGTTACCTACAGATTCTTTACGAGTTAGAACAAGTTTACTCACTATTTACTGTATCCTTTATCGTAGCCACCTTCTGCAGCTAACGGTAGATTTGCAGCCCATATAGGTCGGACTGTCATATATTTTATGAGAGTGTCGAGTATTTCATCCGCATTTTCTTGCGGAGCTACAACAACAATTTCATCGTGGACTGTTAGTACTACCTTACCATTTATAGTATGTAAATAATCTGATATTTTTAATATGGAGTCGGTAATTACTATTCGGGCTAAGGCTTGAACAATGTTCTCCGTTAGTCTCCCCCCGTAGATGTGTTCTATTTTATTTCTTCCTGAGTAACTATATATCTTTTGAGTGTAATCCTCAAACTGTTCTAGTTTTACTTTTAAGTCATTGTATTTTAAGGATAAACCGTTGGGTAAACGTATGGACTTCTCCTGTATTGTTAATGGCTTAAAGGTATTTCCCCATGCATTTTTGTCTAACATTGATAATAAAAAAGTATCAGCAAGCTTCCAAAATCTAGTAATTCCTATATATTTTTTCCTATAAGTATTTACAATCTTAAGAGCTTCATCATCTGTTATAGGTGTTGGTGGCCCAGAGAAACCCGTACGCAATGTTGCTGCGAATTTCTTATAGCCCATGCCATAACCTAAACCTAAGATAGCGGTCTTGCCTACAAAACGTTCTGTCGGATTATCGTATTTGTTAATAGGCCTGTCGTATATTAGAGAAGCAAAGTTACTGTATATATCTTCACCAGCTGCAAACTGCGCAAGCAACTCATTTTCATCTGCAATCCATGCTAGCATCCTAGCTTCAATGTTACTTAAGTCAGCAACGTACACATACATACCTTCGGGCGCTTCCAGAGACTTACGGATCTCACTACCCCTTGGCATATTCTGCATATTAAGTTTGTCGGTTCCTCCAAATCTACCAGTGTGGGCTGCGTAATATGTGAGTGGGACACTAATGGTGCCTTGTGGATTAGTAGCGTCTAAGAATCTTTTAGCACGTGTCTGCGAAATTCTAGATTTTACAGCAAGCCTTGCATCCCATAGTGTTTGGTATTCTGGATACATGCGTATCAATTGTTTATAACCTTGGTCATTTTTACCAAAGGCTGGAATGTTTTTACCAGTAGTAGGGCTAACTTTAGTAGGTGGTACAATTCCAATAGACTCTAAGTACCCGGCAAACTGCGGGTTACTAGATAATACTTTCCTATCAATACCACATGCAGCGATAGTGTCTTCAGCTTCTTTAGTTATTTTCTCTAGATAGTTTGATAGGTTCTCTTTGTTAACGACTAATGTAGGTTCTACAAACATACGCGTTGTAAGATCTATAATACCTAATTCTTCCACAGGATAGTTGGTTACTAGTTTATTAAACGCAGCATATGTTAAGTCTACGTCTTGTATGCAGTAGTCCCCGATAACTTTATCTAGCTCAGGGTCTAGAGTCTCAACACCTTTAGCATTGATTAACTCTTCGCCTTTACGCATAGATGCATCATCTGGGAATAATCGTTCCGATACATTCTTTAGCGACGCAGACATTGTTGGCTGGTCACCTCTAGCCATTGATGCAGTATCATAGTAATACGCAGGATAGACTTTATAGTATTGAGTTAAGATGTAAGCATCGAACAAAGTGTTATGGCAGATCACTGCTGTATTTGCCCAGTCAACTTCGTTTATAAAATCAACTACTTCTAACTCAGACAACCAAGTGGTGTCTTCTTCATATTCAAAGCGTACGCCTAATCCCCATACTTTAAACAGGGGGTGATTTATATATTCTGGTATTGTTAGTTTACGCAATGAGCACTGTACATCGTAGTAAGTCTCAAAGTCTAAGAATAGTTTGTCGTACATGACATACCCTTTATTTAATTATCGCCGTAAGGTCTATAATTTTTCTCTAAATTAATATCCCTAGCTCTTTCTATATGATCAGTTTTTTCTGCTTCTTCTAGATAGTTTAGTTCTGTTCTATCAGCATACGCTTGTTCTAATAGATCTTCTAGCGTTTCATCTAATGCTTTTGTTGTGTGTTCTATAATAAGTCTGCCTAAATAGGACAACCAATTATTAAAGCTGTTGTCTGTTATAGTAACACCGGTATCTAAATACGCTGCTGCTATAGCATTTTTAACAACTTTAAGCCCTTCGGCTGCAAGCTTTTCATCGTCGTAGAACAACTCGTCAAAGCATATATACTCTCCAATTTCTTTATCAATCATAGAATTAAAGTAGATGCTTCTAAGTTCTGTTAAGTCTTTTTTAGATAGCCTAGTAAGAGAGCTTGTGTAGCTGCACTCTTCTAGTTTTTCTTTTAATATTTTTTTCATATTAGTTATCCTTAGCTATTGGATGCATGTAAACGGTTGTACCCCAGGGAGCTTTTTCTTTATTGATTGAAACCCACAGAACAGGATAAGCGGGTTCTTCTGGAAAGTCTCCGTATAAATCTGTTAAATAAATAACAGCCTCTACATCGTTAAAATACTTTTCATTAATGAGTTCAAAAGGTGCTTTAAACGAAGTACCCCCGCAACCTTGTACGCGTATTTCTCGTTTTGTAATGTAATCGTCTCGTGTAAATTCTATAGGCTCTCCTTGAATATCTTGGTCACATTGAATAAATATTAGCTTGTCGGGTTTTGTTTCTTGATGCAGTGCACAAATTTCTCCCCAGAACTGAGAGAACTCTTGTACACAAGAGCCTGAAGTATCTGCAACAACAACTATTGTACCGGTGACTTCTTCAAACAGAGATGGAAAATATTCATCTTCTGATATATAAGCACGGTTTGGTCTGCGCCATGAATAATCGTTGTCATTTATATTTTTAACAAACGGATATAGTGTACTCCGCCAGTCAACTAAAGGTGTTTTGACTTCAGCAATAACGCCCTTCATATCGCCTGGTACAATACCACGTTGTTTTGCAATTTCTGCAGCTTGACTGATGGCTATATCTAGCTTGGCTTCTATTTCAGTAGACTCTCCGTTAGGAGCATCTTCTACTAGCCCCCATTTAGGTATTTTTGTACCTGATAAATCTTCAGGCAATCTATTGTATATAGCTTCTGCAGATAAATTATCGTACTTCGGATCTATTAAAGCATCGCGTGGTAACGCATAGCCAGCTCGAATAACTATAGGGTTTATGGCATAGTCGCAAGCAATATTCCAACGTTGAGAGTCTCTATATTCTCTACGTAATGGGTGTTTCATTATTACATGCAGTAACTCATGTAATGTTACGCCCCTGGTCGTTTGTATATTTAATTTTTTAACTACAAACAAGGGGCTATATTTTATAAACTTACCATTGGTGGCCATTGTGTCTACATCTAACGAAGGTAATATTTCTAGGTTACAAAGTAGAGTGCCGTAGAATGGCTGCTTGAGCATAAAATGTGAAATTGAGTTAGACATTTGCTGTTTAGCAGCTATTAAGTGCTCATCATATTCTAATAGTTTCTTAGCTTCTTTAGCTTCTTTAGTTTTATTAGTCACTTTAGTTCTCCAAACTAGCGGTTAATGCAACTTGGTTTACTTTGTCTGTATCAAGTCCTAAATCCTCCAATTGTTTCTGTCTTTGTTCTAAAGTTGAGCCCTTCTTGATTTGTTTTTCATTAGTTTTCGCAAGGTCTTCTTGCTCAACAAAAGTTTCCATAGAAGGCATAAGGGTTATTAACTGTTTTACAGTGTTAGACATTTCTAAAACAGCTTCAATAGTCTTCATGTATTTGCCTTGGTCTTTTAAAACAATAGCACTAGCTATTAAATAAGACTTAAGCACATTACAAACAAACGGATCTTCCGTAGTTAAGCCCATACTAACATAAGTTTTACCCGGAATTTTAAGATGAAATACAGGATTATTAAGTGTAATTGTATAGCTGTTACTTTGTTGTATTCCTTTAGGGCTACTATTACGTAGCGGCAAAGTATTTGTATCTGAAATATTCCAAGAATAAAGCCGATTATTGGTTTCATTGTGGTCAAAAGTTTTGGCTGGATAAACAGTATTCGGCTCTTCTTCTATAAATTCTATATAAGGCTCAATTTTTAAGAGCTCGTCTATAGTTACTCCTGCATCTAAATATACTTGTATTATATCTATAGGATATGAACGATTATCCTGATGGCCACGGTGTATATGCCTCCATACATAGTCAGAGTATAAAAAATGTGAACTTTCTTCTTTAGTATATATAGTTAATTCAGTTGTTTTATAATCTGAATCATTTATGGGGAACATTTTAATTAATGTACTCCAAGGGTGATATTGTTGCATGTAGCTAGCGTCTTTTATATGAACTACATCTTCGTCAAGTCGACGAAACAATGTAGACATTGGATTAAGATAATCGTAATAGCTAAAGTCTACAAAATCTTCAAAGAAGCTTCTTCTTTTGACTACAAAATCTACCAGCTCTAACATATAAGGGTTTTGCTTTACTTTTTTAACTAGAGCTTCTTCCATATCATAGGGTAGCATTTTGGAATGTAAATTATTAGATACTCCATTAGAAGTAAAAGCCTCTTTAGCTTTTTTTACGATGGCTTCTCTTTTAACATTAGTTAAACGTACGTGTCCCATTTGAGGATCCTCCAAATATTTGTGTTGCAGTTATTGCTGACCACGAATTAAATTCAGGCGTATATTTTATTTCTGGACATACAATGAGTACGTCTTTCATAAACAACGTCTGATACTCAGGGTCTAAGCGTTTCATATAAGTTAGTATTGGTTTGAACGTTTCTTTATTTACTTTAGATGACAGCATT
>TARA_R110002126_G_scaffold137907_3_pt1 | contig 10037 bp, 5 predicted proteins | sample TARA_R110002126 | Tara Oceans TARA_R110002126 (sample SAMEA4397536) | marine metagenome | biome: Polar Biome; feature: [DCM] deep chlorophyll maximum layer (ENVO:01000326); material: water (ENVO:00002006), including particulate matter (ENVO:01000060) such as... | depth 30 m | reverse complement strand
TGCAACAGCGGCTGTAACCGCCTCTAAGCCACCAGGATTAGTTTTACCTACTTCCTTAATTAAATCTGGATAAAGCTGTACAAATGTGTTTTTGTTTTTAGGTTTAGCGCTGAACATGATCTCAGCTCTACCCTCTCCAAGTTTTGCAATAACAGCCTGTGAAGATGTGCCATTTTCCATAGCGTCTTCTCTTAATGCTTGATTAGCCGCAAGCACTGTAGCTTGATTAACTAAAGCTTTTATAGCACCGTCATGCTTCCTGTTGTTGTCAAAAGTTCCGTCTGGTTTAATACCAAACAGCTCTTTGAATTGTTCAACAGTTACATCAGATTTTTTTTGTTGAGAGAACTTACCCGCAGCCGTGGCTCCAGCTTTAAACTTTAACCTCTCCCCTTTTTCGTAAAGCTCACCTAGCTTAGTGTTAGCAACACCAGTAGCCTCACCACTTACAGTTTCACCATCTGGTAACATCTCTAATAAGAACGCCGCTTTCTCGTTAATAAACTTTTGAGCTGCTGCTCTCTGCTTACCATTTAGATCTGATGGTTTTACAATACGCTTAGGGTCAACGCCGAATTTATCCGCTATAACATCTAGAACACTAGCAAGTGGGGCTTTTTTACCAGTAGTAAGTTTCTTAACGTCTTTATACTGTACACCCTCAAGACTTAGCTTTGCGCCAACAACAGCTTGCTTAATACTAGCTTTACCTTCGTTACTTACATTTAGCTCCTTTACAACTTTCTTAGGTTTTCTAGCTTCTCGTGCTTCACGAGTCCTAGTCATATCCATGTTATCAAGCTCCACCATAAATGCATCTGTCTCAGCTTCTATAGTAGCCTCAAATGACGTCGTCTCACCCATTGGCGCGTCAAGAGAAACGGTGTTAAGTTTGTTGCTGTCCTTATAAGCGTTCATAACATCACCTTTGGCTCTGTATATCTGAGATCTCCCAGCGCCTCCAGAGACACCAGTTAACCACCCAAACAAGCTATCGTTTTTAGCTGGATCATACTGATTGTACAACCTGTCCATCAAGCCCTCTTTCACGCTTCTTGTGAAATCTTTCATAGCTTGTGGCGGTAATCCCAGCTCTGTCATACCTTGCTGAATAAGACCATCAAGCAATGGGCTTTGGCTTATTTTCATCCAAGCTGCTTCTACCCCACCTCTGCGGTTAAAGTCTTGTTTAGTTTTAAATTTAGGTGTGCCGTCAGGTTTTTTGACGATGTCATCTATCTCTTGCCTCATGTCCGGCTGAGCTTTCATACTAGCCATAAGAGTTTCGTAGAAATCCTCTTTAGCTTGCTCTTCGTGCCTTTCTTCTACAATCTTCTTAGCCTCTTTTCTAGTTACCGGTGTTTCAACTAGCTTACCTTTAGCACCATTAACAAACAAGCTTGTGATACGTTTATCTGTTATACCCTTTGTTCTAGATCTACTGTAGTCTTTTAGAAAGTTTCTAATATCTTGTTCATCATTAAATTCGATATCAGTATCCGAAGTGGCCATACTAGTTCTACGCATCAGGTCTTTCATCTTACCAATACCTCCACCGTCTATAGTGATATTACCCTTGACCATGTTCTCTGATACGATAGCGAATATCTCCTCTCCTCTAGCGGTCTTGCCGTATCGTTTAACCCTTTCTAAATCTTGTCTAGCTTCCTCGTTTATCTTAACACCCGGTCCATCTAGTATGTTTTCTATAGCTTCTCCAAATCTTTTGCGTAACACAGGGTTAGCTCGGATAGTATTAAACACAGCGGCATGTAAAAGCTCATGTGATGCAGTGGTTGTTTTACCGTCTTCAAAAATATTCTTCTCATTAAAGAACATCTCGTAACTAGTGACTTCACCAGCTTCGTTCAATACCGGAACCATGGCTCCATAGACTTGAGTGCCATCTTCTGACGCGGCTATTCTTACGTTACCTTTCTTTTGAGCTTGTTTTTTCCATGCGTCAAATTCAACTACTAAACCATCGTCAGTTTTTGACTGACCTCTAGTAACATTAATCTTAGCTCCACCCTCAGCTTCAATAGCATCCGACTGGTCTTGAAGTCTCTCTAGCTCTTGCTTGTGAGCACGTATAACCTCGTCAGCTGGGTACTGAGATATAATGCTATTTTTAGCGTTTAAGTTTTTCTGATAAGCTTCATTTAAAGCTTGATAAGCTGGTAAATCCTGGATCTCAGCCTCAGACATATCGGGTTGAACTATTCCATCAAGCTGCTGTTGTAGCTTCCTGTTCTCAGTCTCTATTTCTATAAGTCGCCCCTTCTCCTCAGGACTTAAGGAGTCTACTCTCTTTACGTCTATAGCAATCACCTCAGCGTTCTCCGCCACTAACATTTGGTTTAAGTCATAAGCAGCCGTATACTCAGGACTACCTTCCTTAGTACTGTTCATTATAGCATTCTGCTCCTCCATCCTACTGAAGTTCGCAGCAAGAACTTCCGCAGCCTCTACACTCTTAAATGAAGAATGTATATCGGTAAATACGCTAGGCATAGAAATAGTAGCCCCAATGAGAGCTCCAGTTACAAATGACTCTTCTACACCACTAAGTATATTTATAGTTTTATCTCCAGCAAGTCTGTCGATATAGTTGGCGCCTATCGTAGCAAGTACCTCAGAACCACCCTCTTCGCTAATATCAATTAGCTTCTTTGCTGAGTATTTTAAAGCGTCACCACTCCAAATGTTACGTCTAAAAAAGCTACCCATAGTTTTACTCCCTACATCTTTAAGTACGGCGTTGGATATCATACCTCCTCCACCCTTCATTAAACCAAGCGTGACCTTCTCAGATAATGTCTCAACAAGACCACTAGCCATCGACGCCGCGTACATGGTACCAAAGCTATGGTCTAAACCGTATAATCCACCTGTTTTTTGCCAAAGTTCTTTCTGGTCCTCCATAGCACTAAACTTCTGACCAGCAGACATAGCACCCATCATTACTAAACCAGCTGTACCACCTGTAGCTGCTAATATAGCGAGCTGAGGAGCTTGGGTTGCTCCAGCAATTAAAGCCCACTCAACCTTCTCTCCAATGGTGCTAATATCCTCATACCTAGGTGGATCAACTACAAGAGAGCTAACGTGCTCTTGGTATCCATTGATAGCGTCTTTAACATCATCTCTCCTATCTCCGGAATACCAAGAAATAGGCCCGCTGACTAACCTTGCAACTTCAACAACTGTTCCTAGATATGAATCCTCCCCAACGTAATCTAAAAGTTCATCTGCTAATGCACCTAAAGGGTTAACCATGTAAACAAAATCCGCAGCTCCTTCAGCTAGATCAACAGTAGCATTACCAAAAGCTAAAGCCATCATCGTGGCTGTTCTGTGATTTTTACCTATTTGGTTTGTAAAAGCATCTAAGTCTTTTTCACGAAGAGATAAATCCCCAAACTCCTCTTGAATTTGAGCAGCTGCTAAGGATATATCATTCATAGCCGCTAAGCCATCGTTGTGCTTATCGATAAGCTTTGTATACCCGTTTATAAAACTTTTTATCTCCTTGTTAGCCGCCTCAATACCGCTGTCCGTAGTAAGATCGTGTTTAGCTTTTATCTCCTCAATCTTCGCTTTAGCATCTCCCTGTGCCTCAAGATCTCTAGTTGTTTTAGTAAGGTCAGCTTGTATTCTCCTGTACTGCTCGTGTATTAAATTACCCTCGATACCTTTCTTTCTTGCTTCGTCCTCTATCTTTTGAAAGTCCTCGTTAGCTTGCCCTGATACTTTTTCTTTAGTCTCAGAATCACCAAATAACCAATCAAACCCCACCGCGGATACGCGCCCATCCTCTCCATAAACAGAAAAGCGATCACCTCCATGAGCAAAATCTTCAATACTCGCATCACTGTCTAACGCCTTCGCTATCTCCGATGCCTTGTTCCGTATAGTGGTATTACGTTCATTAGACCCTTCTAATTCTAATACGGCTTCCCTAAACTTGGTGTCACTGTTAGAGATAGATTCAAATATCTCAGTAAGCCCTCTTTTACCCTCTCCTTGAGATCCTATCACCCCTGATTCTATGTCATTTAACTTTACGTCATTAAGTTTTTCTAGCAATCTCTTCTCTTCAACGCTACCTGGAGCGTAGCCCGACTCTTTAACTAGTGCGTCTTTTGCTATGTTTAGCTTTTGATTGAAGTAATTATTCTTATTATTTTCGTAAGCAGATTCTATGTTAGATGGTAGTTTTGAGATATCTACACCATGACTTCTCTTCATTACATCATCCATAACCAACTCAGCCCCAAATCCGATTTCCTCTTTCACTTTGGCTCGAAGTTCTTCTTCACGCTTTTTATCCTCGTCGGTGATATTTAAGTAATCTATCTCTTGCTGTACATACGTTTCGTAAGTAGACTCAGCGTTCTTTGATATATTTTCTTTATCTTCGTCTGTAACCTCAAACTCACCCTCTGTAGCAGTATCTTCTGTTCGGCTAGAGTCTCTAGTCAGGATATTTTTTGTCTCAAGCTCTTTGAGTATCTGTTCATAACCTAAGTCAGGCATAGGAGCAAAAGAACCCGCATTAGGATCGACTAGGTTACCTTCTTCATCAAAGTAAGAGCTCCTATCTAAACCTTCTTTCTCCCAAAAACCACCGTCGATATACGAGTTTGTGTTAATACCGTCGGCATCTAAATTAGATTTTGAAGGATCAGTCGTAGGCTCTGGCTCTGAACTCGAGCCTTGCTTAGACTTGTAGTAGCTTTCTATTACAGTGTCAATGTTAAACTGAGGCTCATTCGCAGCCTTCATTTTACCTATGATAATTTGTAACTCTTCTGGGTGACCTTGTTGTTCGCTCATTATTCAATCTCTGCTTCGTAAGCAGCTAATAACCTATCTCCATTATCAGCTTTAAATTTAACTTTTTCCTCTGCGTTAGGAAGGTTTTCGTAATACTCTTTTATGTTCTCGTTCTTACGCTTTGCTTTGCCCTTGTCGACGTTCTGTCTCTGGGTTTCCACTACCCAGTCAGCTATGTAGTGTTTTGCTATATCCGGTTGACTCTCCATCTCGGCCATTATAAGCTTTTTCGTGTCTTCGTCCTTAATCATCAACTCCCACTCAGCAGCGTCAATAATACCGTCTTGTTTTGACCCAGCCACCACCGGCTCTTTTAGTGTGGTTGACTTAATTGTTATGGGTTTTTTCCAAACAGGATTAGCATCGCTCATGAAGTCTTCTTTGAAAGTTGTTTTGCCTAAGATGTTTTCGTTAAAGTAATGGCTAACATTATCTTCATCCACCGAGTCAACAACATTCTGGTAAGCCATATCTTCATCCCATTCGCTATTTCCTTCCTCTGCGTCTTTCCTAATTTTTATTAAGTTCTCCCCCATATCTTGCTTTAGCTTAAGAGGCTTAGTGCCTTTAGCTACCATCTCGTCCACCTCACGCCGGGTTTTAGTAACTGTCTTAGGTGGTGGGCCTTTAAGTTTTATATCGAAAACCATCTCCCCTTGCTCACCAAATCTAGTTACAGCTGACTTACCATCTAATTTTGTTAAGGCCTCCATAATCTGCTGAGATTCCTTATTGCCATTAAAAGCATTACTCCAACCTCCGCCTGGCATATCATTTACCTGCTTAGCCGTCTCCATCGTTTCTTTCCAACCCTTTAAACCTGATGATCTCCCTGCTTGGTCTTTAAGCATTCTAGCTTGTCCTTTTTTATCTCCTTTTCTAACAGCTTCAAGATACTCGTCTCTAAACCCGCTTTCCAAGTCTTGGAATTGGTCAAACAACTCTCCTGAGGCCCATGAACCTCTATCACCCATTGCATCAAATCCTACATCCCAAGCTTCCTCGCGCGCGGCTGTGTCCTCTCGCTTCTCTATGATCTGATCTTTTACACCAGTGGCTATAGCGTCTACTCCGTCAGCAATAGCTGCGTTGGTAAGATGCTGGCGCACTGTTTTACCTGATTTTTCGTTTGTTGGGTTAACCCCTGCTTCGAATACTCTTTTTTGCGTACCTTGCGACAACTTATAATTAGGTGCCGATGTTCCTGTTGTTTCTGCCATGATTAACCGTATATAGATTTTGGGGCGTTCTGAAGGTTGAGGTAATTTTGTTGCTCAGCAACCCAGTCAGATTGAGTCATGTTACCTCCCATGTTTTCATTATAGGAAGCAAAATCCGAAAACTGACCGTTAGCATCGGGTATCCCACTCTTCAGTCCTCCTCCCCACCCAGCTGCTTGCCCTGCGAAGGTAGCTATTCCACCAGCTGCATCGCCTATACCGGCCATCATCTGAGCGTTACCAGCCGCTTGCATTCCTTGAGCGTTAACCACATCTCCAGCAGACATACCCATTAAAGTATCTATCTTACCAAATTGCATATTTCTACTCATGAGATCACCTTCCCTTTCTTTACCTTGTATACTACTAGCTTCAGCTCTTTCTGCCTTTTGATTAGCGGCTTCCTGAGCGCCAATAGAAGCAGATGCTTCCTGAGCGTTTAAAGAACCTGAATTAGCTAAACTCTGTGCTAAAGCTGCGATACCAGATGAACCCGCTGCTCCACGCATCTGGCCCATGATATTAGCTTGGTTCTGCATATTATTCTGTTTCTCAAACTCTGCTTGCTGTTGGTTGACGGTTAAGTCCTCCATAGTGTTTTCCATATTGAGATATGGATTGCTGGTGTCTAAAGCCTCAAAAGCTTTCTTATGCTTATCCATCTCGAGGCGAGCTTTATCAGCTTCAATAGCGGCGGCATCAGCGGCTTTTTTACCCTGTACAGCTTTATATACCCCTACTCCAGCGGATACGACAGCGGAGGCGGCCATTACAAAACTCATAGTCTATTTATTTTTAATGTATTGCTCATACTCTTTATAACTTATTGCTACGATGTCTCTCTCCAACTCTTCAACATCTTCCGTGTTGCTAGGGTTTTTATGGGTGTTATACCATATAGAATCCTCGTGTGCGTATAATACTCTTTTAATTCCAGGTGTGGAAACTATAAAGCAAGGTGCTATATGATCCACTGTTTCCTCTTCATTTACAACAGTTATCTTACCTGTGAGTAAGAAACACATGTGTAAGTGTTTGTGTATAGCTCCTATGACTACAGTATCTTTATACATGGTCATCTCCCTCACATAAACCCCGTCCATGAAAAAGTGTCTTATAGGTACTAGTTTACTGTCTGAGACTATAGGTTTTTCATCTGTGCCAACTACCACTGTTTCTCCGTTAGCTATATTCCTTAGATTCTGCTCCAGCTCGGTTACGGCGGACATGAAATCTTTAGCAATCTCGGCTTTCTCTCTAACGTTTAAATCACTTGTCATTATATAATATTATACTTAGTATAATAGTTACACTTTATAGCACTTATTTACTGCTCTCAAATATATCCGCGCTTACGGAAAATATCTCCGCCGCTCCTGTATCCGTACACACGTACTTAGCTTCTCCAAAGTACCCTAGTATAGAGGATGTATTAACAGCTTCATTCTTGCTGAATAGGATGAACTTTTGATGGGCAAGATTAACATTGGAGAGCAAAGTCTCACAGATGACCACCGGAGCGCTTGTGGTTGCCCCTGTTATTTGACGAATCTCACCCACAACAGACATGTTACCTGTGGATTCTTGAAAACCACCGCTATCTCCGTAGCCTATAGCATGAGCAAGATCTCCCACTTGACAAGATGTGTTTAAAGGAGCACTGAAAGTTAGTGTTATACTTGGCATTTTTAAGTTGCGTTTATGATGTCATCAATAAAAATCTCTACGTTAGCCGTGTTATCTACCACAGGTGTGTGGATATACCCAGATACAACAACGTTGACCCCGCTTTGTGTAGCCGCTATGTGTGTAGATTTAACCTTTGGGTTATTAGCTCCTTTGAAATAAACCGCGTTAGTGTTAGAGATCGCTCCATGTGAATTCGTAGTTACCACATTAGTTTTGTAATTCACCGCAGTGACCACAATGTTAGCGCCTAATTGCCCTCCTGTCGCGGTCATATTACGTAAAATCCCATTAGCATTAGTCACGGTAATAGACGTGCTACCCGCTTGTTCATTTTGAGTGCATTTAGTAGTCACGTTATTGAAACCCCAGATAGAAGTATTATGGTTATTACTCGCGTTTGGCTCAAGATCATTAGAGCTTGAGTTAGGAACAACTGTAAAAGAGTATGGTACATTGTCAGCATTGCTAGGTATTGCTTTAAAGCTTGTTGTAGAAGATATATTAACGGCACCACTGAGCAAAAGTACTCCATCACCTACTCCTGTCACAGTAGTATTGTGTGGAATTCCAGTACCAACAACGTACATACCAGGTTGCAACCCGTTAAAGAATCTGTCTATCATGAGTCTTTTAGAGGATCCTCTAGTTTTACCCGTAAAGTTTATAGTTGTACCTACTAGGGATAAATATGGATCCCCATCGTAACGTATAGGTCTTACAACAGTGATATCATCGGGTAATGTTCCGTAGTCACCAGTATCTACTGATGCTAAACCAATAGTTAAAGTGTTGGATCCATACTGTGTTATCTGCAGTTCCCCTGCGGCGTCTGGGATACCTGACCCTAGAGTAGAGCCACTTACAGCCGTTAAAATTACATCGTACACAGTTGTAGCTGCGCTAGCGCTTATAGGTAATGAGTGGTAGTTAATACCACTAGCCCCTAAGTTACCCGCTTGAGTGGTAGCCCCAGTGTCCCATAAGCCATTCCATTGATAGTACTTATTCGTAGTGGTATTCTTTATTTTTATAGTGTACTCAGAGTTTATATCACCTGTAACAACTATTTCGCTTCCTCCACCGTAGTTAGGTATCTTCTGCGTAGCCGTAACTCTCTTGACTTGCTTTGTTGTAGACGTGCTGTCAGCTTTTACAGCGTAGTTGATTAAAGCCCTAGGTGTTTTTATTAAAGATGTAGGGGAAGAGTAGTTACTGCCTGTAGGCTCCGTGTATTTAACACTAAAATCCCAAGTTCCATCACTGTTCTTTTTACTAACGGTTCTAAATCCATTAGAGCTAGGGATGCTGCCGTAGTTAGATGTTAAGTGGTAACTACTACTAGGATCTATAGTTAGTTTAACTAGTTCGTAATCTTTTAACCCGTTTTGAGTTATAGAGAACTTCTTAACGTGGTTACTGGAAGAGCTTCCGGATGTTATATTAGTTTTAGCTACGTCGCTTGGTTTGGTTATAGTAACACTAACGTTAGCGCTATAAGAATAGTCTAATATTACAGCTGCTGTGTTTGTAGTGCTTGTACCGATGACAGGTTTTTGTAAGCTCTCTGTGACCCCTAACGTGATCGTCTTAGCCGCATTGTATACAGCTTGTTTGTACACAGCTGTGCATGTTACATTAGCGCTGCTCTGAGCAAAAGTAACACTAGAAACTAAACCCTCAAAGCTGCTTCCATCCACCCATACGTTGCTTCCACCATAAGTTTCAGTTCCACCTTTTATAGTGAAGTTCTCAGGTGTAACGGCATACCCAGACGCTGGTACTATTGTTAATACAGCTACAGGTATATCCGGCTTGCCAGCCGTGACCCCAGTATCTGTAACGTTTGCGATTGACCAATTTGACATGCCACTTGTTTATTTAATCGTTGTTATTGTTACATTACCACCCCCAGCACTCGCTATAGTGGCGTTGGCTCTTCCTAACCCTTGTGTTGAAAATTCAGCAGTATTTAAGTCTTCTGGAATAAAAGCACTCCCAGCGTTTTTAGCGATGCCTGTTGGTGAACCGAACCACTTACCTTCTTTTTCCTTAAATCCCACCTCGCCACCAGTTTGTAGATCAGTGGTCAGACTAGCCATATACCACCCAGCTACAGCGTTTAGATTGATGTATTCTAAGTCGTTAACGTTGTCTGTAGAAGTAGTGCCGCTGCTATTAGCATGATTATTGTTAAAGAACTCTACTCCATCAACATCTTTGAAATCGGTCACTCGGGCTTTAGACCCAGTGTAGTTCAAAGCGCCAAAGCTCTTCACAGTCCCAGTGGTG
>TARA_R110002126_G_scaffold15034_6_pt1 | contig 10041 bp, 7 predicted proteins | sample TARA_R110002126 | Tara Oceans TARA_R110002126 (sample SAMEA4397536) | marine metagenome | biome: Polar Biome; feature: [DCM] deep chlorophyll maximum layer (ENVO:01000326); material: water (ENVO:00002006), including particulate matter (ENVO:01000060) such as... | depth 30 m | reverse complement strand
TAACCGATATAATTTTAAATGAAAACCACCCCCAATTTTCATCTTATGGGAATCTTAGTAGTATTGGACTTATTTTTTTTGAAGTTATAAGTCATGGAAATGTTGGAACTATAAAAACTGCAAAACCTCAATCCTCCTCATCTAAAATATATCCTTTAATTGGAGAATTAGTAACTTGCTTTACAGCCCCAACCCCAATCTTAAATAACTCAAATACTTATAAAAACGAATATTATTATTCAAATTCTTTAAATTTATGGAATAGTCCCCACCATAATGCATCTCCAAACCCAAGAAATAATATTCAACCTGATACCGAAAAATTAAATTACCAACAAATCGAAGCTGGGTTAACTAAAATCCCTCCTAATACTCCAACTAAGATAGATTTAAATTCCCCAGTAAACCCATCACAAAATACTTTTATTGAGAGATCTAATATTCACCCATTAATGCCTTTTATGGGGGATCTTATATATGAAGGTAGATTTGGTCAAAGTTTAAGATTTGGTAATACATCAAAAACTGATAGTCAATATAAAAATAATTGGTCTAATAATGGGAAAGATGGAAATCCAATTACAATTCTTAGAAATGGTCAACCTACTGAAAGTTCTAATGAAGGTTGGATTCCTATAACAGAAAATCTAAATAATGATTTATCTTCAATTTATTTAACATCCACCCAAAAATTACCTTTTTCAATAGCAAATGAAAATTTTACTTCATATCAAACTCCTCCAATAGTACCCGCTAATTATATAAACCCTCAAATAATTTTTAATTCTGGTAGAATAGTTTTAAATGCTAAACAAGATAATGTTTTAATTAGTGGGGAACAATCTGTAGGAATTTCATCAAATCAAAGTATCAATTTAGAAGCTAATGATGTTTATATAGATAGTACTGATATTAGATTAGGAGATAAAAATGCAATACAACCTGTTTTAAAAGGTAATGATACCGTAGAATATTTAAAAATAGTTATAAGAGAAATTGCTAATTTAGCTACAGCCTTAAAAACAATTCAAATTTATACTGGTCCTAATATTGTTGGGGTTCCTGATCCCTCTATTCAACCCGTAGCAAAATTAGCTGCTCTTAATTTAGAAGAGGTTTTAGAACAACTTGATAGTATTAAATCCAATTTTGTAAAAACTATATAATATGGCTATCTTAGATACTAATTCCCTTATTTCCTCAACATTAGGATCTTTCCAACTTAAAGGTAAATATATTTCTTTAGAAGATGTAAATATTGACCCTATAACAAATGAAAGTGATGGGACTACTATAATACCTAATAGTGTACAAAAATTAATAAAAAGATCAGATAAACTTATTATAATAAGAGAATCTACTTTACAAATTGGATATGCTAAAGATATTGGGGCTGCTCGTACTACAGGTACTATGTGGTATAAAGGTGAAGTTGTAGGTTTTACTGTAGAGGATAAAGTTAGAGATATAAAAACACAAGACCAAACAGCTATTCCTGATACTATTATTACAACTGATATTTCTTCAATCCCCCCTTCTTCTTATAATTTAGTATTAAGATCCACGACATCTACATGGATTAATCCTACTAGTTACAATGGTAAGGCTCTAGCAATTAGCTCAAATTCAGACCCAACAGGTATTAATATATTCATAGATGATATAAATACTACAGATAAATTTGATGATAGTGTTGGAGAAAGATTTAGGACCGTTCCTGGGACTGGGGAAAGAAAACCTATTGCTTTTGATGGGGTATTTCTCCATCATGGTGGAAGTGAATTAGCTTCTTCAGGTTGTGTTATATTTGGTACTCAAAGATATAATAATGGGAAAGTTAGTAGTTCTGCTTCTGAAATTAAAGCTTTAAATAAATGGCTACAAGAGCAAGGTATAGTAGGAAATTCCCCCAAAAAATTAAATAATCTAATAATACTAGATCTAGCTAAAATCCCTAGAGATAAATCCGGGATTTTAATGGAAATAATAGATGGGGAGACTGGAAGACCAATTCCGGGTACAGAAGTCATAAGTATCCCAACACGATCTGTTACTCAAATTGAAATAGAACCCTTAAATCTTGAAACTGGTTTCCAATCTGATGCTATCACAATTCCATCAGGACTTAGTAAAAATGAAGAAAGAAGATATATCAAACAACAAGAAAGATTAAGGGATGAGGCACGTACAAAAAAACAAATTAAAGTCCCAAATCCCTTATCAATCCCTCAATTAACTATATCAAAAGGACAATTATTATCCTCAATTAAGTTCCTAGCGAATAAACTCTCTTAAAAATATGGCTACAGACTCAAATGGAAAATTTATAATAAATCCTAATATTAATCTTGAAAATTTAATATATAAAGACCTAGAGGGATTAAAAGAAGAAAATAAAGATAATTTAGAACCCTTACCCTCTATTAATGAAGTTAAAATAGAAAAAGAAGGTTATAAAGAACGTATAATTCCTACTAAAAAAGGAGATGGAACTTATAAAGAAGATTTAGGGATAATTAAATTAATCCCAACCCAACAACAAGTTAAATTAGATAAATTAAAAGCATCCCAACTCTCAGTCCCTGAAATAGAATTTATATCTCTTGATAAAAAAGATTTTAAATATTATATTCAAGATCAATTAAATACTCAATGGATTAATCTTAAAAAAACTTTAATTCCTTTAGTTATAAGTTTAATATCTGAATTTGGAATCTCAACCGCTACTGAAATGTTAGGAGAAAAATTAGATGATTTAAAATCTTGCCCTGACCCAGTTAAATTAAAAAAAATTATTAAGAGTAAAAATAAATTAGTAAAAACTTTAAATAATATTTTAAAAATTATCGAAACTACTTTAATAACTGCTGGTATTACTCAAGGAGTTATAGTAACTTTTGATGTAGCTCTTAAAATTCTTAAAAATACCCCAATCCCCCCTCCAATAGATCCTACTGGAGTTATAACACAACAATTAAATAATACCCGACCAAAATTAGAGGTAATTTTAGAAACTTCAAAAAAATTAAATTCCTCTATTTTAACTATTTTAGTTGTATTACGTCAAAACCTAATAGTAGCTCTTGATCTACTTAAAATGTTAGATAATTTAATCCAAGATTGCTATCCTGAAGCAGAACAAGCTGAATTAGCATTTGAATTATTAAAATTAACTGAAGAAGAAGCAACTCAATTAAACCCTGTCATTACAAATGTAAATGGATTTGAAATGGGGGTTGAAATTGAAAAAACAAATAAACCCCTAAAACGAGTACGAGCTATAGCTCGTAATAAACAAGGCATAGTTATGTTAAAAGGAGAATGGTCATTTAGTTCTGTAAACCAAATCCTAATTGATGAGCTTGTATTTTATATCCAAACTAATGATTTAAAAGCGGATTAACTAAATATTTATAATAGATGAAAACAAATGTATTAAAAAAAATGATTAAGGATGCTGTAAAAGAAGCAATCCAAGAGGAATTAAAAGATATTCTTTTAGAAGCTATTAAATCCCCTAAAAACCCAATTAATGAGTCTTTCATACCTCCAGTTAATATTGGAAATAATGGAGCTAGTGCCCCCAATGTAGATTTAAAAACTAAATATGAGAATATTATGGGAGCCTTAGAAGAAACTAAAATGTCTTTTACATCACAAGATGTAGCCCCTATGAATACTGTTGGTGTTGATCCTATAAATGGTCAATTACCAAATGGGTCTGTTAGTTTAGATCAAATAGGAAATTTACTTAATAAATAATGGCTTTTCAACCTCAACAAATATATCCAATTGATTTTAACAACTCCTCAGCTGTTGGGGTAGATATTCCTTTTAATGGATCCGCGGTTTTTAAATCTAATTACCAAACTAAAAATGCTATAAAAAATAATTTAATTAATTTCTTCCTAACAAATCCTGGAGATAGATTTTTAAATCCTAATTTTGGAGGAGGAATAAGAGACTTTATATTTACCCAAATAACTAATAATAATATTAATTTCTTAGAACAAGATATAACAAATAAAATTACTTCCTTCTTCCCTAATATTAAAATTGAATCCTTAAAAGCTATAGAAGTAGGGGAGAATCAAGTAAGTATTGAAATTAATTATAGTGTTCTGAATACTAATATTACTGATGGAATTGAAATAAACCTTAACTAATGGCTATTATAGATAGAGATATAAAATATTTAAATAGAGATTTTTCTGATTTTAGAGATAGACTTATTGAGTTCACCCAAACTTATTTTCCTAATACCTATAATGATTTCTCCCCATCCTCCCCAGGAATGTTATTTATGGAGCAATCCTCTTATGTTGGGGATGTTTTAAGTTTTTATCTTGATAATCAAATCCAAGAAAATTTCATTCAATATGCTAGACAAACAAATAATATATTTGAATTAGCTTATATGTTTGGGTATAAACCTAAAACGACAGGTGTAGCACAAGTCGATATAAATTTTTACCAACAATTACCTGCTATAACTAGTGGTAGCCTAACAACCCCAGATTTTAATTATGCTGTAACTATAGCAGAAAATACACTTGTCACTTCTACTTCTCAAGGTAATACTTCTTTTATAATACAAGATAAAATAGATTTCTCAGTATCCTCATCCCAAGATCCAACAGAAATTTCAGTTTACCAAATCTCAGGTACTACCCCTCAATATTATCTATTAAAAAAAACAAGGAAAGCAATATCTTCTACAATCAACTCAACTACCTCTACATTCCAATCCCCATCAAGTTTTACAACTATAGATCTTAATTCGGATAATATAATCAAAATATTAGATATTATGGATTCTGAGGGGAATAACTGGTATGAGGTTGATCATTTAGGTCAAGAAATGGTTTATAATAAAATTTCTAATACTAATATTAATGATCCTAATAATATTCAAGATAGTGGAGAGGTGCCTTATTTATTAAAATTAGATAAAATCCAAAGGAGATTCTCAACAAGATTTACTTCTTTAACAAATCTCCAAATTCAATTCGGTGCCGGTACTGCCGCAGATAATGATGAAGAAATAATCCCAAACCCAAATAACGTAGGAATAGGTTTACCTTTTAATCAAGATAAACTCACAGCAGCATATTCCCCTACTAATTTCTTATATACAGACACTTATGGGATCTCGCCAGCAAATACTACTTTAACTATAAGGTATCTTACTGGAGGTGGTGTTGAATCTAATGTATTAGCAAATACACTTACAAATATATCAACAACTAATATAAAATTTAATAATATTAACCTCAACCCAACAACTTCAAATTATATATTTACTACATTAGCTGCAAATAATCTTAATGCTGCTAATGGAGGAAGGGCTGGAGATACTCTTGAAGAAATAAGACAAAATTCTTTAGCATTAATTGCATCCCAACAGAGATCAGTAACAGCTGAAGATTATTTAGTTAGATCTTTAAGTATGCCTTCAGAATATGGTTCTATTTCTAAAGCTTATATTGAGAAACCCAAATTAACAGATGAGCAAGTTTCCACTATTGAAACATTAAATTTATTCTGTTTAGGACTAAACTCCCTCAATCAATTTATTGCACCCTCAATTACCTTAAAGAAAAATTTAAGAACTTACCTTTCCCAAAATAGAATTATTGGGGATAGTATTGAGATTAAGGATGCTTTTATTATTAATATCCTTCTCAATTTTGAAATTATAGTTTTACCTGAATATAATAATAGTGAAGTTCTTTTAAAATGTATAGATGCTTTAAAAATATATTTTGCTAGAGATAAATGGCAGATAAATCAACCAATCCTATTAAGAGATATATTTATTCTTTTAGATAAAATAAAAGGAGTCCAAACTGTTAAAGATATTATTATATCAAATAAAGCAGGAACAACTTCAGGGTATTCTCAATATTCTTATGATATTGAAGGAGCTACCCAAAATAAAGTAATATATCCATCCTTAGACCCAAGTATATTTGAAGTTAAATTCCCAAACCAAGATATTAAAGGAAAAGTTGTTCCTTTATAATATTTATAAACATGGCAATATATAAACTCTTCCCTTATAAAGATTCAACTTTATATTCTCTGTACCCAAATTCTAATTTTGGATTAGATGCTATTAGTGAAGTAAATAGCTTCTCTGGAATTAGCGGAACACCCGATATTGCTAGATTCCTTACCCAATTTGATTCTGTAGAAATACAAAATGTAATTAATAATAAAATTAGTGGGAGTGAATGGGATGTTAATTTTAGAACTTTTATAGCTGAAGCTCAAGGAATAAGTACCGACCAAATATTAGAAGTATATCCTATAGCTCAAGTATGGGGTAATGGTACTGGGGAACTTTTAGATGATCCCCCAACCACAAACGGTGTAACTTGGGTAGATACAACTGCTCAAGGAGTAGATCCTTGGAGTACAAGTGGTGCTGTAGGAACTGAATTATATACAAGTTCATATAATTCAACTTACTCTTCCCAAGGTGGGGGGAGTTGGTTTTATTCTGGTTCTGGAGTCCCATCATATAAAACAACCCAATCTTTTGATTTAAGAAGTGATAAGGATTTAAATGTAGGGGTAAAACTTATAGTTTCAAGTTGGTATAGTAGTTCTATTCCTAATAATGGATTTATAGTTAAATTAGATTCTAATGCTGAATTTAATACAACTTCATCATACCAACCTATATTTAAATATTATAGTGTTGATACTAATACAATATACCCTCCCCAATTAGAATTTAAATGGAGAGATTATAATACAGTATTAACAGGATCCCTATCAGGTAGTATAGTTGACTCTTCAAATATTAAAATGTCCTTATCAGAAAACCCTGGGACTTTTAATATAAATACTATTAATAGATTTAGATTAAATGTTAGTCTTTTATATCCCCCACGCACTTTCCAAACAAGCTCTTACTTTATTACTAATAGCTATGTCCCTCAGGAATCGTATTATGCTATAAAGGATTTAGATACCGATGAATTAATTATTGATTTTGATACCCAATATACTCAAATCAGTTCAGATATAAAAAGTAATTACTTCGATATCTATATGAATGGGTTAGAACCTGAAAGATATTATAAAATATTAATTAAAACGACTATAGACGGTTCAACAAGAATATATGACGATAATTATTACTTTAAAATAATTAATGGATAATGGATGAAAATATTAAATTAAATAAATTAGTTTTTAACAAAACTCAATATTCTAAAACAATAGATACTTCATTTAATCAACTAGGTGTAAAACCTACTACTAAAAAAATTGAAGAACAACCTAATGTAAGCGATTTTTTTAGAATGTATAATGATATGTTTTATGATATCCCTGAAATAGGGACTATTAATTCACATGAATTTTTAATAAAAAAAAGTAGTGAATATATAGGATTTGAAGAAAATAATGAAGTTATAATAGCACTGCAAAATGAAATAGCGCAATTAAGAACTGATTTATTAGATGCTCAAAAACAAACAATAGAATTAGGGACAAATATTTCATTAAATGGTACTAAATAATGGTTAATATAACTCAAATAGACCCAACCTTAATAACGAGTCAAATTGAATACACTCCCCAGGATGAAGCTCTTCTTTCCTCCAATAATATTGATACTCAATTAAATTCTTCTAGTTATATTGAATATAATATTTATGATTTAAATAATACTCTAATATCTAATACCTATAATTATAATTCTTATAAAATTCAAAATGAGGGTCAATCCTCCCTTACTGGGGAGTTTTCCACTATAATAATAAACCCTCAAGAAGATCTAGAAAACTCAGGATTTGATCAAGGAGAATATAATGTATATTATAATATTTTATCCCATAAAATTGGATCTAATATAGAAACCTTATATATTGAAGAAATATCCTCTGATAGGACTGAGATAAGGTTGAATAGTAATATTTTAACTGATATTACTTTACAAGAACAATCTCAAAAATTAATTCTTGAAAGGGAAAATAGTGATTATTTTATAGATTTCTATATTAATTTTGGGGAAAATAATTTAGCAATAGCTAATAATATTATTCTATCTGATGATAACCCAGATAATATAACATTATTAATTAAATTATATGAGCCTCTCTCTGAGAGTTATGATATAAAATCTAAATTATGGATTGTAACTTCTGTAGATGATCCTTTAGCTTATAACGTAGTTTTTATAGAAGAACCTATAATATTTAAAGACTCATCCCCACTCCAAGGTCCTAATTTAAATTTAGATTTAAAAGATCAAATAAATAATTCCTCTCTAGAATTATCATACTCAGATATAATTAATACCTCTTTATCCTCATCCCAAAATCAACTTAATAGTTTATTAGAAGAAAAAGAACTCTCAATTAATATAGATTATAGCGACTTATCAGAATTCATACATTTTAGTTCAGGTAAAACTAGACTTGAGAATTTTTCATATAAGGTAGGTTTATTAGAACAATATTCTTCCTCAATAGCTATTATAAATTCTAATATAACAGGCCCTACTTCATCATCATTTGCTGTTAATGAAAGTAAAACTATTTTAGAGAATAAAATTAGTAGTATAATAACTAATTTTGATCATTATGAATATGTTTTATATTATGAAAGTAGTTCATATGCTTGGCCTAAATCAACAACCCAACCTCCTTACCAATTATATACAACTGGTAGTACAGAGGTTTTAAATTGGTTTGGGAGTACGAATGAAAATAGTCCTATATATGGTGGATTAATATTATCTGCTTCTCTTTATGATAATGAAAATAAAGATAATTTAGTATATTCTATCCCTGAATATTTAAGAGAAGATCCGGAGAATCATCCTTATGAGTTATTCATTAATATGGTAGCTCAACATTATGATAATATATGGATTTATATTAAAGATGTTACCCAAAAATTCAATTCTGATAATAGATTAAATTATGGAGTATCTAAAGATTTAGTTGCCGACACAATCAGAGATTTTGGAGTTAAATTATATCAAAATAATTTTTCCAATGATGATTTATTTACTGCTTTCTTAGGGTTAACCCCTGAAGGTAGTTTATTTCCCTTCCCTAATATAACCGGCTCTTTACCTACTCCAAGTGGGTATGAATATGTTGATACATTAATATCTGCTTCAAATGATTATCTCCCCTTAGATGATGTTAATAAATCTTTATATAAAAGAATATATCATAATATACCTTACCTTCTTAAAGCTAAAGGTACTATACCAGGGTTAAGAGCCCTTATCACTTCATATGGTATTCCAGATACTATTTTAAGAATTAATGAATTTGGAGGTAAGGACAAAGTAAATACTAACGATTGGGATTTATATTCAAATAATTTTAATTATGCCTTTAATAATAATGGAAATAATCCTATAGATACTACTTTTACTTTAAATACTGACTGGAATTCTGGGGATGATAGACCCTCAACAGTTGAATTTAGATTTAAATCTGATGAAACTATACCTACTAACGCATCCCAATCCTTATTCAGTTTATATTTCGCTCCAGATCTAAAATCTAATTTAATATTAGAATATACAGGCTCTGGTTTAACTAGTGGTTCATATTTAGGATCTATAAAAGACCCACATTACCAATATGCTACCTTAAAATGGATTCCAGATGTAACGGCTGGAAACTCAGCTAGTATATATTTACCTTTTTTCAATAAAGATTGGTGGTCTATAATGATAACAAGTGGTAGTTCAAATGGATTTGAATTAACAGCAGCTAATAAAATATATAACGGAAATGATGGAACCTCTATAGGTTATATAGCTTCAGCATCAATTAATACTGGTTCTTGGGCTGCATCAAGAACAGCACACTTTGCAACATCCTCAGTACACTCTCCATTTTCAGGTTCGTTTCAAGAAATAAGATACTACACAACTATTTTAAATGAAAATTCATTTAAAGATTATGTAATGAACCCTTTATCAATTGAGGGTAATAGTATAAATTCTTCCCCTAATGAGTTAGCATTTAGAGCTTCTTTAGGGAGTGAATTAGATATTAC
>TARA_R110002126_G_scaffold4557_1_pt1 | contig 10063 bp, 11 predicted proteins | sample TARA_R110002126 | Tara Oceans TARA_R110002126 (sample SAMEA4397536) | marine metagenome | biome: Polar Biome; feature: [DCM] deep chlorophyll maximum layer (ENVO:01000326); material: water (ENVO:00002006), including particulate matter (ENVO:01000060) such as... | depth 30 m | reverse complement strand
TTCATATTTGCTTCGACAATATCATCTATGTAAGTAAAGTCTCTTCTTTGTTCTCCGTCACCGACAATCGTCATTGACTTACCTTCAGCACTCTGTCTCTTAAATAACCCAACAACGGGCGCATACTGCCCCTTGATAGGTTCTCGTGGGCCATAGACATTAAAATATCTGAGTGTTGTTGAGTTAAAGTTATAGAGCTGACTGTATAGCTTGCATATTTGTTCACCCATCCACTTAGACATAGAGTAAGGGTTGAGGCAGTCAGTAGGCATGTTGGGATTGAACGGAATTTGATTCTGGTGACCATAGAGTGAAGACGTACTAGAATATACAAAGTTCTTGACGCCGTTCAACCTGGACCATTCTAGAACCCTCTGGGTACCTACTGTGTTTACTTCAAAGCATTGACCTGGTGAGTCAATGGTTGGTTGAATTCTACTCCTTGCAGCTAAATGAAAAACATTGTTAATGTCCTTAAAAAGAGTACTTGATTCATCTTTTGTTATGTCGTACTTGTAATATTTAGCTTCATCATTAAAATAAAATTCTTCATTTTCCTTAGCAGACAAATCGTCAATTACAACTACGTTGTGGTTTCGTCTTACGAGCTCATCTACGATATGTGAACCAATAAACCCGCAGCCGCCGGTAACGAGACTAGTCTTCATCACTTGCCGCCTGGTCTTTCATGCTTTCCCAGTTTCTATCTTTTCTAACACATTCATTGCTGCGCTTTATTTGCTCAAGCAAGAGTGCTGCTCCGCACATGGACCTAGTTAGATATATCATTGTATCTATATCTTTTGGAAAGCAGTGACCGCCATATCCAAAATCACCATCAGACCCGGGGACAGAAAGATGACTTCTACCAACTCTCTCATTAAACAAGGCATACTCAGTTACTTTATCATAATTAATATCTAGTAAATTGTATATTCGATACATTTCGTTTGCAAAGATCACTTCTGTAGATAGAAAGTTGTTAATAAAATACTTTACTATATCAGCAGTTTTGTAACCCGTCTTGACAATTGGTATCTGTGGGAATCGTTTTCTGAACATTGACTTAACTTTAGTCGTATGGGGTCTTGGTCCTCCAAGAATGATGCGTGTTTGATTTTTAAAATCTTCTATCGAATTATCTTCCGTTAGAAACTCAGGACTAAGAATAATGTTAAGATTATCAAATCCTTGACCAATTATGCCTACGTTCATTTATTATCCGTTTTCTATCTCTAGGGTGTGTTTTACACATAATTCAACAGATTCAGCTACTTTTTTAGTAGGTCTAAAGCCTAGCTTTTTTTCAGCCTTCTCGATTGAAGGTATTCTAATCATTACATCATCATCAAAAGATTTTACAGTTTTAAAAGATAGTTCGTTGTCACCCCGATAAATTAAGCGGGCTAAGTCTTTCATTGTGACAGGTTCAGGATTACCTAAATTGTAAATTTGATTGCGTGTCTTTTTATCAAAAGAAAATTTGGCGATCGCCGATGCAACATCATCGATCCATGTAAAACATCTAATTTGTTCACCAGAACCAATAATTGGGAGTGGGTTTTTCTCTTCTATTACTAAATTTTTAACAAAGTCTGCGAAAACGTGACTAATACCTAATTCATTTTCGCCCGATTCGTAAGGGGTAATGATATTAAATGGGCGCCAAATTACATAGTCTATTCCATACTGGCTAGAGAATGCTTGACACAATCTTTCTCCAACAAGCTTACTTAGACCATAATCGGTTGACGGGATTAAAGAGTCATCAACATCTTCCTCCCTAGAAGGGTGTGTATCACATCTTTCATAGACCATTGATGAAGAGATGTATGCAATTTTACCTACACTGTACTTTTTCATTGCCCACAAAATATTTTGGTGCAGAACTATATCTTTAGATAGTATATCTGCTGGATACTTGTGAAAACCGCCAACGCCATAAATTAAAGCAGCTGCTTGAATTACTCCATCAACTCCTTTCATGATTTGATCTACAAAGTCATGATCTGTCAAGTCACCTCTTACAAAATCATAGTTTCGATCTCTTTCTATTTCGCCGTATCTGACGAAATTATCAACGCCCAGTACAGAATGACCCGCCTTTAAAAGGTGAGGAATCACCCATTGCATAAGTGAGCCTTCTGACCCGGTTACTAATATTCTCATTTTCTCATCCCTCTGAAGACTGTTACTTCATATTTTTTATTTTCTTTCAATATATATTGAAAGAATTCTACATCTGTATTGAGCTTTTCAGCTAAATGTGCTAGGGCATTTGTGTCCTTAGGTAAGCACATTCCGCCGAAACCTCTAAGATTATCGTTGCAGTCTAAGTAGACATCACTAATATTTCTCCTAGCGGTGATTGCTTCTTTGACATTTGTATAATTGACACCAGATAGCTTACATAATTCATAAAAGCTGTTGGCGAATGTAACAAGAGTTGCATTATAAACATTGTTAAAGTATTTAGAATATTCTGCTTCGGTAGGCGTTAATCTAACAAATTTTTCTGGAAATTTGCCGTGTGACAACTTTATTGCCGCGTATGCTCCATCATCAGCAGACCCTATTATGCACACATCATGGTTTTCAACAAAGTCAACTTCAGCGCATCGCTCTCTTAAAAACTCAGGAACAAAAGAGATATTTAAATCGCTAAATTGCTTAATCATTCTTTCTGTAGTGCCAGGTTCTACAGTTGATTTGATACAAACATAACCACAGTATTTTAGTGAGCTTAAATCTGATATAACTGACTTAACAATTGAAATGTCGCACTCACCCGAGTCTGACTGAGGTGTTGGGACACAAACATAAATAATTTCGCACGCTTTTAAATCACAAAGCTTTGTGTCAAATTTTATATCATGGACAATAACATTATGACCTAACTTTTTAAAGCCGTGTTCTATTGCTTGACCTACTACACCCAAGCCTACAATTCCAATATTCATTTTTTCTCCCATCTTATAATAACCTATTTTAGTCTGTTTTGATTAAATTATAAACACATGAATAGTAATTTTCAACTTTTGGATGAAAGAATTCTACTTTAATATTGCTAAATAATGACAAATCTAAGTAATCTCTACCTGAAGGGCCACTAATGTACGTTGAAGCATTTAATTCTTTGCAAATATTAGACAACAGTTCTGACTTGCTGCCTGTTGCTGCTAAATCAGATGCGTAAACAATTCTATTTTCAATGTTAAGAATTTTTCGGGCCCATTGTATACTCCTCATGTTGATATCAATGAGAGAATCTCCGGTGTATACATCTGAAAAGTCATAATTAAAACTATACTTAAGTTTTGTTATGACTTTCTTTCGCCAGTTATTGATACTATCTTCTACAGTGGTGATTTCTTTAATTAATTTAGAAGAACTCTTCTTAGGAACAGACACTCCAAACCACTCATCAACACCTTGAGAATTCTTAAACTTATTTCTATTCTGAAAGTAGTTTTTTCTAAATTTTACGTTGTCTAAAACAACAAAAATGTCTGCCTCTTTCATTTTTTCAAAGAATCCCATGTAGGGAAAGTGCTCGGGCTGATGTATTGTAACTTTCATTATTAGACTACTTCTTTTAAAACACGATATGTTTCATAGTAGTGATAATCTTGATAGGTGAAATTTTCAAGATAGTACGCCTTGCCAATGTTGTAATGACTTTCGCTCTGCATGTAATAGCCTGTTTTTGAATAAGACTGTTCATTCTTGATATTGTATTTATCAATACATTCTTTTTTGAGTTGATATGTTCTTTCAAATAGACTTATCCAGTAGTTAGACTTAAATGATCTCGAACTGGGTGAGTAAATTGTTACAAACTTACTGGTATACTTAAACATACCTAGTGCGATTAAATTACATGCAATATGATCAGTATGACAGTCATTTTCATCGTGGGATACAATGTCAAATCGAGTATCAAAGTCTAACTTTTTATAAAAATCATCCTTCAAAGAATCTAGTTTTGTCATCAATGTTCGCTGTTCATAGCCAAAGTTATGGTATGATATCTCCAAGCCTAGATTATGTTGAATTAACTTTAAATTATCTGACCATATTTTTCGCTTCTTTTCCCAATCAGTTGCGATAAAAACATTTATCTTGTTGTATTTTTTTCCATGTTTTGCCAGATAACCTAAGCATGAAATTTCAAAGTCATCGATGTGCGCAACAAAAAAGTAGATATCTTTCTTCATTTTACAATTTCTTCTCTTAAAAAGTTTAAAAACTTTGTATTCTGAAAATTAAAATTTAAGTTATTCCTGATGTAATTCTGAAGCTTTGAAGCGGAAGTCTGTCTAAGCTTGTGATTCCTTATCAGGCTTTCTAAGTTGTACTCCCACGCCTCAGAAGACCTGCATACAAAACCTTTGCCATCAGAGAGAATCTCAAAAGCTGATGGGTAAAAATCTGATATTACTGGAATTCCTAGTTTGCCAAACACTATAATTCTTCCTGGGTTTGTGGGCATCTTGAACCTTAAAACATAATCATCAGCAGCGTAGTTTACACTATTTTGCAACTCGTGTGCATAAGGTGGGTTCTCCTTGAAAGGCATTTTATTAGGAGTTAAGCCAATATCACACTTACTTAACTCAATAACATACTTGTCACTTCCCCACTGAACGTGTGTGACTTTGACATTTTGTGGATACCAGGCTTCCTGACCGGTTGGTGGGCTGCCGTTATATATAACCATTAATTCTAAATTATATTTTTGTCCTAGTCTACTAAGGGCAGGCGTGACAGTGTCGGACATGCATGTCAAGTGTATTTGATTTCCGTGATAACCAATAACAATCTTGTCTTTTTTTGTGTGCACTTTTTTAACTTCGTCAAATGATGGATATTCACTATATCTAAAAATAGGTATTCTAGATTGGCGCCAGTAGTCTTCCATTTCAATGCTGTCAATCACCAAGAAGTCACACATCTTTGCACTTTCAATAACTTTATGACTTCTAGGGTCAACAATAGCAACCTTAATGTTTGGTGCTATTTGCTTAATTTGTTTGACTAATTGATGTTCATAAGTCATAACCAGTGCTACATCAAACTGCCTCAAATCCATTGTTTGATCATAAAATGTAATTTCAGGCATTAACTTCATTGCATACCAATACATTTCAGAAGCAGCTGCGTTTGGTGACGCTGTGATAAAGGCTATTTTCATATTACATCTCCAAATATGACTTTGTCAATGCATTTTTCGTAAGAGCTCATAAAGCCTTCTTGAGAAAAGTTTAGAGAACGCCTGTTGTTGTTTTCAACAAGAAGCTTGTATTGCTTATAAGATATTGCTGAAGCGTAGTCTACTTTATCAGAAATATTTTTAATTAAGTCGCCCTCATCTGACAGCATCATCCCGTCAACATCATCATCGATTAAAATACCTGTCCAAGAATTGATAATAGGTACTAAACCAGCTTTCATTGCCGTTGCAACTGACGTGCAACAACCCTCTGAGCCTGCATGGAATAATACGTAAGAACAGATACTTGCTAACTCATTAAACTTATCCCCTCCGGGTTCAATAAAGCCATGATAAAAAATATTATTTGATTTTGATATCATATCTTTGTACTGTTTCATGAACGGCCCTTCTGCAGGGCCGCAAATATGTAAAACTTTTTCACTTTGATTTGTGAAAGCTTCAACTACCAAGTCTACACCCTTGCAAATCAATCCATTCCCGGCGAAGCAAAGAAAATGATTTCTTTTTCTTGAAGACACCCACTCATCCCTAAACACAACTTTATTGCTGATGCCGGGGTAGAAACCTAAAACAGGCTTATTGTACTGAAGGAAACTTTTATGACTTTGTGTGCCTTCTTCGCCTATGCAGAGAATATAGTCTGTATGGTCAATAATTTCTTTAAATACTTTACCTGTTACTCTCGTCACTGTTCTCATAGCAGGCGCATTTTGCCCGGTTCGCTTATTAAACATTTCGTATCTTTTTAGAGTTCTTCTGTTTGATATATCGGGTTGTGGGCCCATTGCAAGAAGTACTCTCTTTTTTGCCCCAGATGCATTAGCATATCTTGCAAACTTATCACCTGTATTTCCTACACCTAAGCCTAAGAATAGATCATATTTTCTTGTGGGTTGCCAGTTATTATTACCTCTATCAATTAAATCAACTGTATACCCTTTGCTACATATTATTTTAATTGCATGCGCAATTTCCCAATTATTTGTATGTCCGTATTGCCCTATTCCAGACACAAAGGGTTCTGTCTTGTAATACATTGCAGCAAACTTTGTTGGGTTTGTTTCTGGTAGGCGTATATCTGCAACTAAACCTGACATATTTTCTCCTTCTTGCAATTAAATTGCTGTGATAATTCTACTTGGTTTCTATCGGCTTTATTCATGAGAGTCGACAAAAGACATAGCATATCCTATTCTTTGACAAACTCTAAGATGTATCTTCCTTTGGAACCTAAACCTAGATTTTTATTAAAGACAAAACCTGGAAATACTTTTTCAACCTCATTAGTTAGATGACCTATGGAGGAAAATCTCCACCTTGCGACATTTACCCAGCTGCTACCTGGCCCGTCAGGTTGGGATCCGTTCTCATTTAACCTTGTTTCTAGAATAATTCTATTGCAAGATGCTGCTATCTTTTTTCCATTGTCTTCTTGCTTTCTTGTGTGATGAAAAACAGAAAAAAGCATAATTGTGTCAAAAGCATCTAACTTTTCAACCAAGTCTAGGTCTTGATGATCAAATACCACAGATTTCTTCATGATGTTGGCAGTTAACTTTGCAGCAGTAATAATATGAGGATCTATGTCATGTCCGGTCACTTGACAGCCTCTGTCATGAAGATAGAAAGACAGTAAGCCTTGATTGCAACCTACGTCTAAAACTTTTTCATTCTCCTTAAATGATACTTGACTTAAAAGGCTACCTCTAGTATCTAAACTTCTGTGGCCTCTTAGAAATATTTCTTTATGGTCTATTGTGTGATAAAGACCATCAGCTGTATTTGTTGTATTTTGTGTTTTGACTAGTGTCACTTCAGCTATATTTAAAGATCCATTGACTAATAAACTTTCAACTTCTTCATGGGTATATTTACCTTTAAAATGTCTTAGCCAGTCTCCAAGTCCGTACTTAGATTTATCATGCGTTGAGCAGAAATTAAAAAACTTATCATTTGATAAATTGCACTGGTCTTCAGAAAGCCGCAAGGCCTGATCGTAATCTATTAAATAGCAAACTTTTGTGTCAGGATTAAACCTAATATTTGCAGGTTTTACATCACCTTGATAATAACCTAAACATTTTTGCTCAACCATTGCCAAGAGGATGTCAGACAAAGTGTAAGAATCTTCATGTGGAATGTACTCTTGTATAATATAACCAAATTCACTTTGTACTAGATCTGATAGGTCTTCTGATGTGTTGGATAAAATTTTAGACTTACTAATTTTTCCCAACTCATAAGCTTGCGGACATGTTTGACAATTTTTATCATTTAACTCCTTAATAATTTTGTACTCACCTTCTATGTCAAAATTTTTAGTAGGATTTCTATATACCTCTACTTTTATCAACATACTCTTTTCTTTGTCAACGGCTGTAAGCACATGTCGTCGACTATTATAGACAAAATTATTAAATTTGCAGCTATTTAAAAGATTGCTCATATTCTTCCTTCCAATATCATGATTGTATTCTTACCGCCTGATCCAGTAATGCCCATGTCAAATGAGACAGATTTACCAAATCTAGATAAAAATGCAATTTCGTTAAATGCACCAAATCGCTTATTAAAATCATCAAACACCCAGATGCAATTTTTGCTTTGTGTCTTTGACAGTCTTATAACATCATAAAGAACACCTCCGGAGGAATGATTACCATCGACCCAAAAGAGATCAATCTTTTGTTTATTCTCCAGAATTGTTTGTGCCATCAAACTACTATCGCCCAAAGTAAAAAAACAATTTGATTTAAATTCTTCTGAGTATTTGTTGTACCTTACATCCCTTATATCGCATGTGTAACATTGTCCTTTGTTGCCAATGTGATCAGCCATTACGAAGGTCTGGTATCCTTCTGCTGTACCTACTTCAGCAAAATTTTTAAAATTAAAATATTCATGAATCACTTTCAAGAGATGACCTCGATTAATTAGTGTATTAAAAGCCTTCTCTTTTAAATCATTACTTAAATTATTTTCATTTACTTTTTTAATTTGTGATGGTAAATAAACATTTTCCCATATCAATTTGTGCTTTTGAGTTATTTTATCATGATCTTTTCTTAAGAAAGAAAAGTCAGCTTCCTCAAGAAAACTTTCTAAATTTCTATTCATATAATACCTCTAAGCACATTATAGTACATTTTAGAACAGTTTACAATATTTCTTTTCTTTTCTACACGATAATGGTTTGGTGTTGTTTTCTTATTTAAAAAATTAAAAGAAGGCGGATTGTATAGTTTTGTCGGTTTAAAATCCCAATCTTTTTCTTGAATAATTGTACCGTTAGACACTATTTCTTTTGTCCCTCCAGTCGAACTGCAGACTATATGACATCCGTGTGCATGTGCATCAACTACAACGTTCGGGCAATGATCAAGGTATGCTAAGTGAACAAATGTTGTAGAGGCATCGTATACTTGTCTTAGCACATTATACTCAAGACTTCCATAAAACATTACCGCTTTTGATTCTGGCACGCTTAATTGAGAGATCTGGAATCTTTCATTTTTTGTTATAGAGCTAGCTGTTGTATCTCCAGCAACTATGAAGATAGAGTTGTCCGGACCATATTTAAGGTAGTATTTTATATTTTCCAAAAGACGCTTATGAGGTCGCCAAGATGATGCGCAAGACCATATTTCTTTACCTGGAAACGTAGCCTTAAATATATTGTCTTTTACTATATCACCGAAATAAGCGTTATGTATGACATGACTATTTTTGTGCTCGCCAAACCACTTTTCAGTCAATAGCTTGTTAAAGTTTGATTGAAAAACCACGGCATCAGCATTTTCATATGCAAATCTTATTGGTGTGTTCTGCTGATTAAAGTCTTGCTCTGAATTGAAGTATATGCCATCTAGTCTTAGAAGCATTGGTTTCTTTTTATTTATAGACTGCTGTATTAAACAAAACTCTACATCTGCTTCAGCTTGACTACAAAGAGAAAACGATTCTTTGTTTTTAAGTTCTTCAAAAAGCGAACGTGTAAACTTGTTTGGGCCACTATTAGAATTGGGATTAAAATTATGAGCAAAAACTTTCAATCTAAAAAGCCTCTTTGTCTTACCCAGAGTGCCATATCTCTTTGTTTAAGTGATCTATCACTCTTAAATAGATTGGGATTTTCTAAGTCTATGTTGTAATGGTAACAAACAAGTGGGAAATGTACAAGATTTCTTTCTTCTTGAAAACACATGTGCATCATTGGTAAGAAAATAGCTTGATCACAGCCTATCATTATCCATTCACCGTTTTCATCTAAGAAGTTTTTCTTTGGTACCCTTTTAAGATTTTTTGCTCTAAAAGTCTTTAAATGACTAGAGACCCAAGGGTGCTGATATACAGTTTGTCCTTCTTTAAGATTAAGAGGTGCTGATATGTTATTAGCTGTGAATGACCATCTATGATTAGTCCAGGCAGCTCCTGGTTCGTACTTTCTGTATATCTCGTCCATGTAGAACAAAGTATCATTTTCTGTTAACCAGTCGCCGCCGTCTAGTCTACAGACAACTTCATCATCTTCTATATTTTCGATTTCTTCAAGTGTGTTTCTTGTCTCTCCAAACTTTTCTTCTCTTCTAACTACTCTTACTCTGTCGCCCATACCTAATGACTTTGAAATATCTTCTACAACCTGCGCTGTTTGGTCATCTGACACATCATCAATAAAAACTGCGCGCCAACTATCATATGATTGTGCCATCATAGAAAAGAGCGTTTTTTTTATTTCATTTTCGCAATTAAACGCAGGTGTTAAAAAGACAAATTTTGTACTCACTTTTTTACTCTTTTGTAGTCATCTTCTAGCCTGACAACATC
>TARA_R110002126_G_scaffold1279_1_pt1 | contig 10069 bp, 11 predicted proteins | sample TARA_R110002126 | Tara Oceans TARA_R110002126 (sample SAMEA4397536) | marine metagenome | biome: Polar Biome; feature: [DCM] deep chlorophyll maximum layer (ENVO:01000326); material: water (ENVO:00002006), including particulate matter (ENVO:01000060) such as... | depth 30 m | reverse complement strand
CCGGAGTGAGTCCAGTAGATGCGTCCCACGTCGCCAGACTGAGCGACACCATGAGCGGCACGATCTCGGCGGTAGCCGTGGCCGATAGATCGATGCCCCGGTAGTAGTTGGCGCGGAACCGTTCCGAGTCTGGCCGAAGGGTTGTCGAGACGAATGCGATGAGAGTTGGATCTGTGGTCATGCGAGTTCTACCTTGAGTTTGCAGGTGACACGGGTGACGGTGGCGATAGTGGCCGTTGTGACGAACTCCAGAACATCGCCAGCCGAGAGAGAAGTCGTCCAGCCCGACAGCGTCGTATCGCGTGCGTGCTGGGCCGAGGATAGTGCAATGGTGCCGAGTGAGGTAGCCGAGTTGAGCGAACCCGAAGACGGCGTGTACCGCTTTACGGTGATCGTGATCGACCCCGATGCGTCACCGACAAGCGATGCGGCTGTAATGACACCTGCCCGCTCGACTGGGACCAGCACCGACTTGGATGCCGCGATCACTGATCCTTGCCCGTCAAACGTCACGCCGTGATCGACTCGGAGATCAATTTTCGTATCGAGGATTGCGGTAGCGTTCCATGTCCCGGTCCCAACTGTGCCGAGTGTGGTGATGTTGCTCGTGCCTGCCCATGAAGACACGGCGGTATTCTCAACCGCAGACAGACCCACGTCGGACTTCGTCGTGTTGGAGTTGAGCAGGGTGGAAACCGAGGTCAGACCTGTACCGCCTCGTGCGACTGCGAGCGTGCCGCTCGTAAAGTTACCGGCATTCAACCCTGTCAAAGCAGAACCGCTGACCGCAGGCATTGCACCCAACCCAGAGAGTTGAACGACGTTATTGGCACTTGTACCTACAGCAAGAACAGCAGCCGTTGAAAGTCCGAGCGTCTGTCGTTGCGTTGCTGCGTCTGCGTCGTCGAGCAAAGCCTTGCCCGCAGCCGTCAAGGTATAGACCGCCGCAGTGCCAGACCCGGTAAATTGAATACCCTTGTTCGCTGCGGATGTCAGTCCGGCAATCGCAGTCAATTCTGCGTCTACTGGCTGCGCCACAATGTTTGTTACATTTCCAAGACCAACATCGGACTTGGTCGTGTTGGAGTTGAGCAGAGTAGAAACCGAGGTCAGACCCGTGCCGCCACGGCCAACCGGGAGCGTGCCGCTGGTCAACTTGTCTGTCGAGATTGCCGGGATGCGATCAACACCAAGAGTCCCGCTCGTGATCTTGCTCGCTGCGAGTGACGGAATGCGATCGACTCCGAGCGTTCCGCTTGTGACCTTGTCCGCACTGTGGTCGGTAGGTGTTCTGGGGTCCGAGAGCCGGGCGTCGTTGCCGATGATGACCGACGATTGACTCGTGCCGGTGTTTTTGACTGCCGCAGTTCCAAGGCCAGAGACGTAGGTGGTGTCAATCGCAGCGTTCTTCCACTTGCTGGACGAACTCTCATAGAAGAGCAGGTTTTTATTTGCAAGGCTTTCCAGCAGAGTATCGCTGAGGCCCGCAAGAGAACCGCCAGATGTTCCAGTCAGACCTTGTGGCCCCGGAGCAGCCACAGTCACAGTCACATTTGATTCAGTTACTGTTACATCAGCCACTTGTCACCGCCTCGTAAACAGTGAACTTGCCAGTAAGAATGTATTTAACAACATCAGGATTTGGGTCCGTCTGAGAAACCCTGATGTCATAAACGCCTGAGTTAGGAGCCGAGATCCCGCCTGTCACTGTAGACGATAGTCGGATTGTGATATTGGGAGATGTACTAGCAAGTGTAATCCCCGAACTGTTTGAGATACTGAACAGCGTTGAGGCAGAGTCTGCCTCGGTTCTACCAGACATAGTTACGGTGTAACCACTCGCCAAAGGAATAACATCCCCCGCCGAATCTTTGTAGTCAACGGTAAGGTCAAACGTCTCACCTTTAACAAACTCAAAGTCGTATGTTGGCAGCGCCATTCTTTACCCCGAATACTTAAGGGGGGGCTTTCGCCCCCCCAAAAGTTTTGTTTATGTACGCCTGATCACTTCGCCTTGCGAGTGACCATTTCGTGAACGACCATCGAGGTTGCAGTGGTACCTGCCGCCTGACAAACAATGGTAGGACACATCGCAGCGGTGGGAATGAAGGTCTTGTTGGTAGCAATCAACGAACCGTCGAGATAAAACTCGACCGATGAAGTTCGCACAACAATACCCAACTCGTACTTCTGGTTGATCACGATAGCACTACCAACACTCTGCTTCTTGTTAGCAGCAGGGTCGGTCCCGTTCATGGTGACACAGTCAAGCACGCTAGTGCCAGCAGCCGCAGTGGTGAACCCAATGCACTGGTTGGTCAAAGCGTCAGTAGCAATAAGCGTCGTATCAACTACGGCAAGGCCGAAAAACAGTTGCCCGACCTTTTCCAGAACCGTAACGCTACAGTAAAACTCTGCACGCTTATCAGCGTCTGGAGTAACCCCAAAGTTTTTCCACTGGGCGTTAATTCCCTGACGGGCTGTGACATTAACCGAGTCAAGAAGAAGAGCGCCGCCGGGCTGGGACAAGTCCGCCACAAGAGCAGCAGTCCCCGCCGTTGCCTGAGTGGCTGTGGGGTTTCCCGTGCTTCCGTCGTTGAAGTCGAGAACCTGAGCGTCCGCTTGCGACACATCATAGTTCGGCGAATACGCAGACTCGTGTCCGCGATAAGTAACAATTCCAATAGGCATTTTTGCCTCCTTTGCTATCTATCAGTTGTTGGGAATGGAAACATCACCAGTCGAGAGAACCGCGTTGCGGCGTCGATCAGTGCAGTAGGTGTTGAGAGTGCAGTCAATGTGAGTAACCAACGTGGTGTGCTGGTTAGGGGCAACTTCTGGGCCCATTTCTCGCATGTATTCACCTTCAAGGAACACCGGGTGGAACGTACCCCAGTTCAACATATAGATGGGCTTACCTGAAGCCGAATCAAGATGCGGAACATAAGTGATCGGGACGCCACGGAACATGACTCGCCCCGCGTAGGGCTGAAGGTCTGCCGATGTGACCTTGTCGTTGGTACGCTCGACGATTTGCTCAAGACCCGCAAGCGCCTCGTATCCACAATAGATACCGTGGCGATCGCCAGTGTTGTACGACGGGACGTTTGCGTTAGCGATCGGCTTGAAGCCGGTCTTGATATAAGACTCACGCATCTGCTTGACGAGGCCAAGAACCGGGAATGAACCGGAATCATCCGAAGCCTTAGAGTAGTCGTTGTCGTTGGTTGCGCCAGAAGCACCAGTAAGGTCCGCAGCCGCGTAAATACCCCAGTAGTTCTGCCAGCGTGGGTAGTCTGCACTACTCAAACCCGCAGTTCCGCCGGTAAACTTGTCACCACCAAGGAATCCACCAGCGCCAGCAGCGGGGTTGGTGCCTTCAGTGGAGATCCAGTAACCAACACCGTTCATCTTGAGATCATTAGCGGTAGAGGGGCAACCCCAAAAACGCTTCTCCATATGCTCAGCCATGGAGATCATGGCGTCAGCACGTCGAACCGCAACGAGGTCAACGATACGACGGGGATCACGGTTAAACGCAATCTCTCGACGCTCGATGGCGTAGTTGGTCGTCTGGTGCCTCCAGCCGATTTCTGCGGTCTTCATGACATCGCCAATGTTCACTTCATCAGTAGCAAACAGGCTGGTGTCCTTAGCGAGACCGCTGTTCTCAACCATGATATTCCACTGAATGGAAGTACCTGAAGAGAACTGAACGCGAGACTCCTGAAGGAGGCTAGAAAGGGCGGTATGCTCCTGAAGGTCAGTAGCAATTTCCGTCCACTTGAGTTCACCCAGTTCTTTCTGGGTGGTCGTAATAAGATCTTGAAGATCCGAAACAGCAATAGCCATTTGATCTACTCCTTTGGTTTACGAGTTGTACAGGCCACGATCAATCATCAACTTATGAACCGAACGCATCGCTGTTTCCTTGGGGCTCAGAGAGTCGCTTCGACGCCCACTTGCCCTAGAAATCATTTGAGACTTTCGGTCATCAATCTTTGATTGAATGCCTTCTCGTTCAATGTTTGTTTTGAGATCGGCAAACTCCGAGCGGAGCGCCTTCTGAATGATTTCCTGCTCATCCGGAACAGGAACATTTGACCGTTCATATCCAACTTTCAAGATGGAGATGGCGGCCTTCAACTTTTCCCGGTTCGCCTTGTCTTGGAACACCGGGGCCCATTCTTCGCCAAGATTGGTAACAAGGTCGTCAACCTTGGCGGAAGCACCTCTGTCTGCTTTCTCTGACTTGAGGGCGTTGATTTCGCCAACAAGTTTTGTCACAACAGAGGCAAGGTCTTCGTCGATATATTCATCGACGGATTTCATAAGAGAGTCAGGCTGGGGGGTCGGGGCCGGGGTACTTACCACGGGCTCCGTAGTCTTATCTTCATCAGCCTTAACATCTTTATGTTCATCACCAGAATCATGGCCGCCAGAATTATCCACGGGGATATCAGCCACGATTTCTTTGAATCGTTCAGAGGGGTCTTTGATTTCAAACGGCTTCTTTTCAGGTTCTTGTTCAGTCATAACCCTGCATATCCTGCATACCAAGTGCCCTTAACGCTTTTCGCCGCTGAGTTGCGTTCTCGAAAATCGCTCGGCCATCTTTGGTGTAATTGAGATTAACCCCTTTGGCCCTCATGTTTTTCATGGATTGCTTAACGTCGTCAGGATGTGTCCCTGCCGATTCGCTATACAAAGGCCATCCACGTCCACCCGAGGGTTGCTCGCTATGCTCGCTTGCAATATCCCTTATCCAACTCACTCCGTCAATTAAAAGGTTATCACCTTTTGTTTTTTCCCACATTTCAGACATCGACATAAAGACGCTTTTTGTCTCCTCGGTGTCTGGATGCTTGTAGAGATAGATTGGCATTCGATGTAATCCTAGCAAAAGTTCAAAATAACTCAACCCATACTTGGCCGAGGGCCGGGCTGGGCCATCATTTGTTCCTGACCGGGGGTCATAGCGTTGCCCATGAGCGATTGAATGGTCGCCGAATCCCTAGATTCCTGAGTCCCGCCAGTGGAGATATTCTCTCGAACGACATTGCGAGTGGTCTCAGCCGGGGCACCTGATTGGTTTTGCTGCATCTCAGTAGCCTCGCCCATCGAGCCAACAGGCATGAGTAGATTCTCAATGTCAGGCATATTGGTCAGTTCCGCAATCTGACGAATAAACGATGCTGCGTCAATAGTCAGCCCCTGTGCCTGAAGATTGGGGGTCAAAGGCACAAGGAAGTTTGAGATTGTATTTGAAAGCACCGCGAGTTTCTGCTCTGGGGATGTCTCTCTCATAGACGACGGCGAGATATCAAAGTTCATTTCAACAAACTCTGACTCCTTGCGATCCTTCGGCTTGAAGGTCAAGGGGATCTCTAGGCCGGTTTCTTCCAAAGTATCCAGAACTTCAAAGTTACGCACCGGGTCATACCAGACCCATGATGCCAAAGCGGTTACTGCCCGCTCTGCAAAAAGGATCACATGAGATTGCATGTCTTGAATCTTTTGCGAAGAAGAAGCCTTGATGATTTCTTCCTGACCCAGAGTGTCAGCCATCGCTGATAGGCCACCCATTGCAGAAAGATTGCCACCCATGAAATCAAACAACTGTCGCAACTGAACTGAGTAAGCAAGGCTGACTTGGTCTACCCCGCCAAACCGGGCTTCTCGTGTCGCTTCTGGCCGGTCAACCCGAACCATGTCTCCGTCGCTTGAATTAAGGATTCGCTCCCCATCTTCGTCGGAGCCCGCAGCAACCAATGTCACAGTCTTCTGCCGGTCTGCTTGCCGGACAGTCTTTCGGAATGTGCGATTCAAAGCGTCGTTCAGGTCTACAAGGTTGGCAATCGGGGGAAGCGGCATGAGATTGCCGCTGACTTTGCCAAGGCTAAGTGGGACATACGGTCCCATCTCTGGGCCTTTCCAGTCAACCTCTCTAATCGCTTCGTCCATCATGGGGGTGCCGCGATCATCGCACGGGAATGTGTACACCTTCTGCTCGAAAGGCATGAAGATATCCCACAGTTCCAGCACATCCTTGGCCCTCGTATAAGAAGCAGACCCAGAAGTAGCCTTAGAACCAATAGAAGAAACCTTCATTTCTCCATACTCGTTGTATGACTGCTGCGGTTTGGGCGAAGGCTTCTTCTTGAAATCAAACACGTCTGATTCCATTGCGTCTTCATAAGGCAACTCGTATCGGTTGCCCAAGAACTGCATGCCCTCCCAATGCTTTGAGTTCATATCCAGCACAAGGTCATCAAGGTCAACGGCGTCCATAAACGGATACCCGCCGTCGTGCAGGTATCCCCGCATCTCACCAAGAGCCTTGTCGGTGATACCAATCTTTGCCACCCCAAGCCCAAAGAGAGCATCAAAAACAATGGTGTTCATTGATTCTTGAAAATCAATCTCTTTGAGAACCTTGGTAATTGCTAGTTGGAATTTTCTGGCTGCTGGTCTAAGCGGCTTCTTGTCAGTCCGAACCCTTACCGATGGGTTAGCCGTGACTAAGTTCCTGCGATAGATCTGCACAGCCACCTCAAGCATGTTCACAGGAACACGCTCAGAAGTAGACTCGCCGTTGTAGTGGCGGCCAAGGTACGTCTTTAGATTCCGTACCCGCTCCTCACGAAACGGGAGCATTCGCAATCGAGACCACTCGAAAGCCTGTGATAGTTTATGAAAAGGACTGTGGGGGCTTACCATTTAGTTGCCTTCCTCTTGGCTTCCTGTTGCCGTTTACGCCTGTATATCATTGATCCGGGAACTACTTGGGGTTTCGGAGTTGACCGATTCCCTTCATACCCGATCGCCATGCACACCAATGCGTCAGCAGTGGCACGGTCACCATGATTAAGCCGGGCACCAGAAGAGTCTCTGGTGCTTATTGATCTCGTGTGTTCGATGCCACCGTTAGGCATGTACGCTATTTCAGAACACTCATTAAGCGCGTCTCTGGATCTATTTATGAATGACTCTGAAAACAACTGCCGCCGATAGTTCCCGAACAAAGTCAGTTTGGTTTCTCTAGTGGGAATCCACCCCATCATGTCGCCTGTCTTTTTGACCGACACACCTTCTTTGTGCCGATACCAGATCTCTCTGTGCCCAAGTTCGACGATCACGTCCCCGTAGATCCTTCCGGGTCCAGCCGCTTCCCAGCAAATCAGGGCTGGGCGACCATAAGAATCTTTGAGCCAGCGGGCTACTGCCACTGAATACTTGGCAAGTTGGTCTGGCCTCATATTGGGAGTGGCAAACTCACCAACCTTCTCTCTTGTCTTTCGGTCTGCTATGGACAAGCATGAGTTGCTAGATCCTGTCCCAGTCGCAATGTCAACTCCGATTGCATACGACCTATCACTGGGCATATCTCCAAGCGCGTCTGGATGAGCCCACATCTTAAGCCTTCCGCGAGGCTGTTCTGTGAACTTGATATCCGCCATGCTTCCATCAAATTCCATATCACCCCTAACATAGGGTGCCCTAACAAACTTGCTCTGATACTTAGCAAGCAGGTTGATATCGAAAAAGACCTGCTGAGATGCACCGAAGGAAATATCCAGTTCCTGTGCAACTTCAACAGGGCTTCCGCAGCGTTTTACTTCCTTGTCATACCAAGGACTTCTGGCCTTGTCTCCCTCGTAATAAAGCCCCTTGGCTTTTGTGGGATGCAAGTTCCAGTGCAATCTCAGTTGCGGAATGTCTTCGTTCTGTGCGACCGAGTGAAAGGCATTGTTGGTCCCATTAGGCGTCGAGTTGAAAATTCTTGAATTCGTCGCATCTCTGGTAGCCGCGAGCGCCCGGTATCCTGCGTCGGTGTCGAATGCTGCGAACTCGTCAAGTCCAATAGCCGTTCTTCGATCGCCGCGAGCAACATCGCCAGTTGTACTTTCACCATCAATCGTCGATCCATTCGCATGATTACTAAGCCTAAGTTTTGTCCGGCTGAAGTCGGGTAGCATCCAGCCCGGAAGGTGTTTCATGATGAAGTCGATCTTCCAATACAACGACTTCGGGTTACCAGCCTTGTCTACATAGTCCTCGTTTCTCGAAACGAGCAAAAATGATTGTCCATCTTTGAACATCCACCGCCACAAGAAAACACCAACAAGCATCCAAGAAGCACCCATGTCTCTTGACTTGCTGATTACAAGATCGCTAACCCCAATAGAGTCATTGATCTGGCTGATGGCGTCGTCTTGAAAACCATATGTCACCATCGGCACCACGCTTGCTGAAAGGCGGGGGTCATAGGTGAACAAGAATGTATTCCACCAGAACAAGATGTCGTTGCGGCAAAGAGCCCGGATGTCATTCTGGGCATCAACATCAGAACTACAGGCGCGGATGATCCGCTTCCTGAAGTCAATGTTCGTGATCAAGTCTTTTGGGACTATCTTGTTTGGCTTATCTACCAACCAGTTCCCCAGCAATAGATCGGACACGGTCTAACGCTTCGATAAGACGATCTTCATCATTGGCCGCATCCGACGCTTCTTCAATCTCACGCTTCGTTGGGATCACAACCTGCTTATAGATCTGTGTATAGAACTGATCCGGGTTCCGTCTCGCCCAGCACAGCAGCCCCCATGCCGCTGAGTTCGGGGCCCCACCCCTCTTGGCGTCCTCATTGGGCAGGTTCTCTGCTACCCACTTGATATTCACCACATCGTTAGAAGCCACGAATCCCCCATTGGAGGCCGGGCCGTCATTGGCTTCCTCAGGGGGACTCGCTTTGGGGGGCTCTGCGGCTTTTTCTTCTTGTCTCTTCTTTTTTCTTTCTTTTAGAATATCATCAATATGCGAAGACATCAAGTCTCTTGTGATCTTGAACTCTTCGTTTAATGTTTCTTCCCGCTCAAGATAATGAGTGACTCCATCATTGAGTTCTCTTGATCGAGAATGGTACTCGGTGAGGAATTCTTGAGGCTGTTCAGCCAGCCATCGTTTTTTAGCATCTCTAAATAATGGGTCCATGCGTTTAGTTTACGACTGCTGTTGATGATTTACAACCATCTTCAGACTTACGCAACTCCTTGATTATCCAATCAACCAAGTCTGGGCTCCTGACAATCGCCCCAGCAATGCAATGCTCTAGACACCGGATCTCAGACTCCTTCATCTTCAAATCCAGAATATCAGAAGCAGCCTCAATTGATTCATGGATTACTGTCATTGCAGCAATCTCACCCCTTACAGGGCCTATCAGTATTTCAGGGTTTGGAAAAGAGTTGAACTGCCCGAAGTAACTAATGGTCGGATCTTGTTTTACTGATACCCACTGCGAAGCAATCCAGACACGGCTATCAGGAATCCTCATCTTCTTCCTCCATCATGTCTTCGAGATCGTCCCAGTCTGCGGCGTGGACAAAGATAGGTGGGGCCAGCCTCTCGTCTGCCGCACGGTCTACCACAGACTCCTCAAGGAACCTGATGATGTCTCCAACCTCCTCAGGTGTCGCCTCGTCATCCAGATCCTTGTCGATCAGAATGCTTATACGGTCCACTGAGTAGACCGCTACCCGCTGGCCCTTGACCTTGGCCCAGCCCACAATCGCCTTCTCGATGCCTTCAACGATGATCATGACAGTCCCCTTCAGTCGAATTGTATCCGAGTGAGGCAATCTGTATATGGAAAGTTTTAATAGACCGGGGGCCCTTCTCCCAACCTACCTGCCTTCCAACAGGCGATAGGCTTTTAGGAGAAACACTGCCCAAGACTCGCTAGAACTGCTGCTGGTTGGGAGACCCGCAATCCCGAAGGACGGCCCTAGTGGCGGGGTTTTATAAACAGCAGAGAGGAACGCGAGATTTTCACCCCATAACAAGCGGGCTGGCTGATGACTGGCCGGTATCCAGTCACCTCCTTGATAGCCACCTCTAAAAACGCCTTTGGATCAGGACTGAGACCGGATTGAGTACCGGCTAGGCGTGTTTCCGAAACCTGCTGACGCCCCTTATTGGAGGTAACGCCAGAATGGGCAAGCAATGAATTGTCTAAAACTACCGATTCAGCCGTCACCGAACCAGTAGGGGAGAAAAAGAGATCACT
>TARA_R110002126_G_scaffold69668_1_pt1 | contig 10072 bp, 13 predicted proteins | sample TARA_R110002126 | Tara Oceans TARA_R110002126 (sample SAMEA4397536) | marine metagenome | biome: Polar Biome; feature: [DCM] deep chlorophyll maximum layer (ENVO:01000326); material: water (ENVO:00002006), including particulate matter (ENVO:01000060) such as... | depth 30 m | reverse complement strand
GTTTAGAGAAAACTGGAAATCAGAGTATTTACAAAGTTCAGAGTGGTTCATCTTGGCTTCTTACAAAGTCAGCAATCACTATTTCTTTTGCATCTTCAACCATAGTTATATTTCTTACGATAAAGAAGTTTCTGTAAAATCCATTGAAATGAAGAATAATATTACATCTATGCTCTAACTTAACCATAACAGAGTAATGCAATACATCTTTATCGTGATTCTGATGAAGACCAGAGAACATAGAGAATCTGCCTGGGGTATCTTTAAACAGAGTCTGAATAGTCCTGAATATATAACCTGATTTTGTTGGAACGAGAGAAGTCATAACATTTTTTATAGAGCGTTCATACATTTCTGGTTGGAAGCAGTCTTTCTCAGGTAGATACACGATTTTAGGAAGAGGCGTAGAAGCATCGGAAGTAAGAGCATTCATATATGAGTTCATCTTGTAGATTTACTGGGGTCTGCCTGACTTTTCTGCGCCGGGCGGCTCAATTTTTTTTTTTCAAAAAAAGTGTAAATAACATTTGCTCTTTTCTTGATTTTGCATTTTCCTCAAACTCCCGCTCTTTTACTCATCTTCGCTGCCGTCCCCATCAGGCTCTGGCGGATTTACATCTACACGAATAGCCGCACAGATACCAGCCATACTTCTTTGATTCCTGTATTCAACAGTCGCACCTGGCAAGAGTGTATATGTATATCCTGCAACGCTATACACAGAGCCACCATTACTAACCCAGTATCCACCAAAACCATTCTTTCCACCACCATTTCCATAAGTTTGATAGAACACGCCATGAGACCCCTTGTAATCTCTTGCTACACCCTTCGTTTCATCTGTGCTGTTATATACCTCCTCCCACTCTGCCTCGTGCTTATCTTGAGAAATATTTACGCCACACTTCTGGAAAATCAGATTTAGTCTATCATACTCCTCTGGGTTTTCCTTTTGCAACTTCCTCGTATGCTCTAAGAGTGTCTCCATATTTATTTTTACAGAGGGCAGCCTCTCCTTCTTCTTTGCGTCCTCCCTACAGACGATACAGATAACTTCGCCATCGTCCTCGTCTTCCATACCATAGCCCATACACTCGCCGCAGAGGTGAAAGTCTTTCATAGGGTCAGGGAAACGGCAGGTGCGGTTAGGATTATCACTGTTACATGTTCCAGCATACTCGTCGTCGCCGAATCCAGAGCCAGTAAAGGTCTTGTCGCAGCGGTCGCACTTCTGGGGACGACCGTCCTCTTCCTCTTGGCAGTCAGGGCAGCGCCAGACCTCGTCCTCCTCGTCCCATGTTCCACACTCACCGCACAGAGCCTCAATCGGTGGGTCTTGATTGCAGTCGCCATCAGAGCAGCAGCCATGATTTACCTTCTTACCGCAGCCTTGATTTAGAGTTTTATCGCCGCAGCAGCCGCACTCTGGTCCGTCGCAGTCCTCGCAAATCCACTCGTCGTCCTCCTGAACGCCAACACTCTTGATTTCATTACAGCCTACGCACTTTGACATCTTGTATATTTGATTTGGTCTGCCTGACTTGTTTGCGCCGGGCGATTCAATTTTTGGATTTTTTTTCAATTTAGAGATTTCATCTTTACACCCATAAGTATTCTCTTCAGTTTATTAACAACAAGAGGAATACAATCTGGATTTATCACATGCATCCACAGATGAATCCCATAACCCCATTTCCTCTCGTCTGAATCAGAGTAAGGCTGTGTATAAAATGTAGAGTCTCTCATTCGCACAGGAAAGAACTCTCGCTGATTATAGATAAACATTTCATGACCTACCACAAGGTCCAAAATATTCGGCACTAACTTCTTGAAACTTGCAAGAGCGTGATAACTCTTGCCAGGGTAGCCATCAAGATACGCCTGTCTTGCTCTTGTAATGATGTCATTGTTTTTAGAACACCCAAAGAAGCCAATACAAATTGTCTTGTATGATTTGCACTGATAAGTAAAAACATTCTTCTCATAACTCAACATAGTAGTTAGAGGCTTGAAAAGAACAATATCTGTATCGCTGTAAAAACCACCTTCCTCTTGTGCAACTTCAAAGCGTTTCATATCAACAGAGTGTTCTATGTGCTTTATTTGAATACCGTTGTGATGCGTTGGAAACTCAACAAGACGAACTTGAACGCCAGATATATCAATCTGTTTGTCTGTATGTAATATGACTTTCAGACCGCTAACAAAGACAGCCTGTTCCAAAGAGAAAAGTTCAAGAGCATTCATTTCTCTTTTTGAGGAGTTCCAGAAATAGTTTAGGGTCGGAGGTATCATCTACTCCTTCAAAAGAAACTTTGAAAGAAGATTCAGCGTTAAATGTATCTACAGGGTTTTTGATTGCAAGTTTGCTGTAGGCTTTCCAAGTGTCTCTATTTCTTTTCCACCATTCTCTTGAATATTGCTGAGCCTGTGTTGGATTATTCTGCTTCAACTTATTGTAGTATTTTTGTCTATAAACTTTCTTCTTTTCCTTGAGTTCGCGTTCCTCTTCCGTTAGCATTCTACAATAAAGTATCTTTTAACTTTTCAGATAATATTTTATGTAGTTCTAAACCTTCTCTTCTCCAGTTTCCACCAGCCCTGTAATGTAAAAATACATTATCATAAATCTCACAAAAAAACTTATTATTTACATTTCTTGTATCCTCTTTTAAAAACTCTATTAGTTTTGTATTACTTTCTAAGTTCTTTGGAAGTTCGTTCAAGTCCCAAGTTTCAGACCAAAGATGTCTTATAAAATAAATATCATTTGTATGATACTCTTTGTCTATCCAACGAATGTCATCTGTATTAGGAAGAGGTGCATTTTGCATTTGTCTCTTCAACCATTCTTTAGTCATTCCACCAGTATCAAACCCAGGGCATGAATCCCAGTTCATTAACTGAAACTCTTTCATTTTTGTCATATCAAGATAACATAAACCAGGCCACAAATATCCCTCATTATTTCTACTCTGTAAAACTATAGCACAGTCGTATTGAGAGTATTTATTTACATCAAAATAATCTATCAAAAACATATCACTGTCTAACAATAAATACTTATCAGGATTGTCACTCTGATATTTTAAAACATGTTTATTGAATGTATCTGCGTGTCTTGAAGACATAGTAAAAAACTTATGATGTTCGTTTGGAATATTTATACAAGTTATATGTAGTTTATTACAAGTCTCTTGTATTTTCGTTCTTATTGTAGTATCATTACCATTTGTAAAATCAGGAAATCCTTTAGCATCATTAAATACAATAAACTCATAATCACCTTTAAAATATTTTTGTAGAGTATAATATTGTATTTCAATAAAGAGTGGATTATTAACTACAGCGGTAATAATTTTCATTCTACTCTATTAAATATTATTTTCTCTAAATCTATTAAATATCATACATGTAATTTATACGGTCGTAGTCAATCTGTCCTTTCCCTTTATCACCAAAATGATGTTCTGCAATCGGAGCATTTGGATTCAGAACTAATGTGGTTTCTTTACCTTTGTCTTCTAAGAAACGGCTGCCAAGAAATGTAGATTGTTCTGCAATACACTCGGCTTCATCAAGAACTAATGTGTTCTCTGCAGGTGCAAGTTCTTGCTTTTTAACACTCTTTTTCGGCTGCCGTTTTTTTACAGTTTTTTTTGGAGTTTCCTCCGTTTTTGGAGTTTCCTCTTTTTTTAGAGTTTTGTCCATATCAAGTCCAGCGGCTCTATCATAAATCTCAGACAGAATATCCAGAGTATGCTTCATAGATTCCTCAACATCATTACATAGTTCTCTAAAAGTCTTCTTATACAAGTTCTCAACCATAATATTTAGAGCAAAGAATTAAAGATTAAATCTCTTCTTGTAATCGGCTACATTAACTCGGAGGCTTGTGCTATCCCCCCAGAGCAGGTAAAACGAAAGGTGGCCGGCTCTGGTCGGGTCTTTAGTTTCCAGGTCCTTTCTGTGCCTTGTCCTGTAGGCTTTTACTTGTTCGTCCGTCGCACCCAGCGTCTTGTCAATATACCCCTTTGCACCGAAGTTCGTTGTCTTCATTCTTCCATTGTCCTGTAAGAATGTAGCCGTGTATTTGTTCTTTCCATTTGTTGCAGGTTTCACAGAGACCAACTTCATACTACATAGTAGTTTTTTTTTCGTTGTTCCTCTTATTGATGAGGAGAAGTTTATCTTATGTTGCGAGGCTCTCACCAGAGTATCACATGGAGCGTGATTACCTTACGGCATGTATTCTACGAATCTCAGGAGGCTTCTGTCCGAGTGAAAACTTGCGAAAAGCCCAAGAGCATTTGAATAATATTCAGAGGCTCATCAATGAAGTTAAGGTCGCGCCAAAACTTGAATCGGCTGACGCACAAAATCCTGGTAGAAAAAATGTTTCATCACTCTTTTGATGTAGAAAATCATGCCTGGTATTTTAGCCTGGGTGATACCATAGAAGAAATCATCAATAGTCCAAGAAATAAGCATTTACTGAGTTCTCTTGCAGAACCAGCAGAAATAACTTATGTTCTTCATAAATCTAAGGGGTCTATGAGACTCCTCAACTTCACTGATTTAACTGTATTTGAGGTGCTTCAGCGTCTTGTAAAGTTCTACTCACACAAGACAATAAAGCGAATGTTAGGTGGTGCAGATACAACATTTTGCGGATTTGAAGAAATAAATAACAGTAGTGGTGCTATCAGAAGCGTCTTAATCAATCATTTCTAATCTACTGAAATACTTGATAAAACTGTTTCGGGTCAATGTCTGGGACAACCGTAACCTGGGGTAAAAGTATCTTCTTCTTTTTCTTGTGCGTCGGTCTTCGTGTCGGCGTAGGCTTTTTCCTCAACGCATTACAGGCGCGACAGATTCCATCATTTATTCTGATACTGAAGTAATAATATGTGAGGTCTCTTTGGCAACTCAGACAGACTGGCATCTACTATAGAACTTACTTTTTTACACCAAGTTTCAGGACTCTTCATCGCCTCTTTTTTTAAAATCCTTCTTCAATGATAAAATAAACTTGTTACGCTTAACTTTATCTAACATTGAAATAATTTTTTCTTTATGATAAGGAGTTGTATATATATTGTAATAAATATCCCATTCTTCATCTGTAAGATTTGCACTATTACTTTCAAACTCTTCTGTCATAATGATGTACCCCTTAGCCTCGTTCAAAAAATCCCTGATATCATTTAAGTCAGAGAGTTCTAAGATATTGTTTCGTTGATGCTTTAATAGTTTAGTATAAAAATACCATTCTCTCTCTGTCAGTTTGCCTTCTTCTTCATTACAAACTTTGACTTTATTAACATAAGAGAATGGAGAATACTTACTTCTAAACTCATCAGATTTATGAGCCTTGAACTCTGCTTGTTGCTTGTTGTATTCTTTAGCTTTATCTTGTAAAGCTTCTAACTTGTCTCTTTCAGCGCTCTTCCTTTCCTTGTCTGCTTCTCTCAATGATTGTTCAAGTTTGGCTTTCAGTATAATCTGAAGCTTCTCTTCCTGTTCGTCTGCCTCTATTTCATTCAGTCTCTGCTTCTTCTTCCATTCTCTGTCTTGTCTATCTTTTTCTTGTTCTTCGTCGCACCGTTTAATAGCAGCATCAAAAGCCTTTTCAGCAATCTTCAACTCCTCCTTGTATTTAATAAGCACCTTATCCTTTGCTTCTTCAGCACTTAAATCAGGATTCATACCTCTTTCACAATACTCATCGTATCTTGTATATTCATCTTTCAACTCTTTCAACTTACGCTCATAATCAATCTTATTTCTTGTCTTTTCAATGGTGTAATAATCAAACTTCTTCTCATTACTTTGTTTTGCTGAAGCACGAAGTACCTCAGTTCTTATATCTATCTGCTTCTGTAACTTAGTCATTAACCTCTTATTCTTAGTTGATAGTTCTATTGCTGCATCTAAATCCTTGTTTCTGGGTTCAGGGAGTTCAGGAAGTCTTGGCATTTCTACTATTTTTATATTTATTACAAATGTTTTAAGCTGCCGGGGAATACGAATAGCCCCCCCCGGGGGGAGGGGGGGTGTTTAAAAAATAGTTTCTCTAAGAATCTTTCAAACTTTTTTTTTTACAATTTTACTATTTTTACCATATTTACGATAAACTACTATATTTACGATAAATCCTCTATTAAATCAAGTAATCTACAATAGCGTTCAAACTTCTGTAGCGATTCATTCTTCTTGTCATCAGGAACATTAATAAGAGTAGTAGTCCATTCATCATTACCAATGACTTCTTTGAAGAGCCTATTCTTACATTCGCAGAACCAGAAGACTCTAAAGTCTCCAAGGCGTTTTATTTCAATTTGCTTCAGATTATTTATACGATTTTCTTGAAACTGTTTAAGCAGTTCCTCTGATTTTACACGAGCCTCCTCAATGCGTTTAGTTCGTTCCTCTTGCTCAAGTGCCAGTTGTTTATCACGCTCAGCGATTCTCTTCAGCCTCTCGGCTTCTTTTACCAGTTTGATAGCAGCCCTTTCACAAGAGGGACAGTTTGTTTTATCCTTGAGTATTCTTGCCCTACTTAGTTTGCCTCCACATTGACACAGAGGAACTTGCAGTTTCCAATAATCAATACATTTAGAGCCAACCTTGATAAGATTCTCATTAAGAACATTTTTGTAGAAGTAAATATAATGTATATCGTGAGTGCAAAGACACTCTTCAGGTGTTAAAGTTTCTACATTCATCTTGTGGCTAAAGCGCCACTCTTGTAATATTTCACTTGGTTTCCCGTTAATATTACAAGACAACTTTCTTATTTCATTCCAGAAGATTTCGTGGTACTTGTTCTTAATCTGTTCCATTCTTTGCTTCTACTGAGTCAGGGACAACTTTATCAATTTTTGGTTGCCTCTTAAAACCGTTGAGTGGATGAGGTAGCCCATTGCATCTTACACCGCCTCTGTAAAATACATAGTCGCCTCCAACGAAACGGACTTCTCCCTTTAGATACTCTCTACCAATCCAGGGTTTGATTTCAAAGTAGTAATAAACAACAGAGTAGCGATTACCTGTAAATGGCTTGACGCTATGTAGCACCTTAGAGAAGTCTGTAGTGAGTGGATTATGACGCACATCGTAGTTGCCTGATAGGTCGCCTTCATGAATGACTAACTCGCCGCCCTCGTAGTCTCCAAACGCACAAAGTAGAGAAGGACCTCTGTTATGGGAATCATAGTGGGGCTTACACAAGAAGTTTTGATTTAGAGTGATTGCATTCCAAGAGATATCATTTACATAAGTCTCGCCAAAGTCCAGGAGGTAAGAGTAAAGTTCTGGTCTTATCCAGCATTGTCGGGAGTAATCTGGTGGGGCTGAGCGCCTTCCAACGATTCCAAACGCTTGACTGCGTCCAGAGCCAGTCTTTACACGGTAGTTATTAACTTCAAGAGGTCTTTTTTCTAACTCGTCTATGATGTCATCAAAAGCAGAGGCAGGAATCATAAAAACTCTACTGTATGAGAGAAAAACTTCTTTTCAACAGGTACAGAAACATTCTTGGACTCTTTATATTTCTCGTGGCATCTCCTACACCAAGCAGTCCAAGTTCCGCCTATTTTCTTCTTGAAGTCTGTTGTTTTCTTCATTTCTTCACATACGACACATAGCCTTTTTTTAGTCATCTAATGTAGTATGGAAAAAGAATTGAAAATAGAGGTATGTCCTGCAGAGTTCAAACCAAAAGACAAAAGGCTTGATAAGATTAACTTCAAAGACCTCCCAAAACTCCCAGCCAATATTCTCTTATTAGGACGCTGTGGCTCAGGTAAGAGTAGTATTCTTTACACGCTGCTTACTAAAGGCTACACTTATGGACCGAAGAACAAGAGTCTGTTTGATGAAGCATTATTTTACATAGGAACTCTTGATTCAAAACATGTCTTTGAAAAACTACCAATCAAAAACAAATTGGTTTTAGAGGAGTTTGATGCTGTAGATTTCAGCAACTACTTAGACGATTTACGGGCGCATCAGTTAGAAAAGTTAGAGAAAAAAAAGAGTCCGATGAATACTCTTATTTGCTTTGATGACTTTGTTGGCGCTGCTCTAATGAAGAGAATCAACTTCAAAGCGTCACCTCTTGAGAAACTTATATTGACTTCTCGCCATGAAGCGAACGCAACTGTAGTCTTTGCAAGTCAAGTGTATAAATCTTCAGGATTCTCTACACCGACAGTGCGTAACAATCTCACAACGCTCATCTTGGCTCAAATGAATCGCATTGAACTTGAGAAGATTGCTGATGAGTTTGCAGGAGATATGACATCGCAAGAGTTCATTTCTATCTATGACAGAGTAATGGCTAAGAAGCCTTATAACTTTATGGTTTATGACTCACGAAGACCTCTGAATGCCCGATGGACCGAGCAGTTCTCTACACCTATTCCAAGACCGCAAAGACTGTTAGATTTATCTACATCTTTGAAATCTGAATCATCTGATTCCGAATAATATACAGTATAGTAGAATGGTAAGAAAGAATGCTATGACACTTGGCTTGGAGAAGTTATTGAATAGTAAAGAAGCAAGTCCTCTAAACAACCCGGCGGTTTTTAAGAATGTTGTATCAACTTCAGGAATGTCTATTTCTTCTATTTTGAAATATACCGGCAAACAGATTCAGAGACCCAGAAAGCCTACAGACGATGAGAAGAGTAAAGAACGAATCCAGAAACTGGAGGCTGCGTCTGAAAAATGAATAATCGTGGAAAATAATGTTGTATATTAATATACGATGTCATCTCTTCTCCAGTCTTCGCATGGTCTCCCAATGGAGGAAGTCGTTCCTCGTGCCGCGTCAGTTCAGGGCTTGACGCGCTCATCTATCTTAACTGCCAGACGGCGTGTTCGCGCAGCCCCCCAGACAGGAATCAACTATGGTGCTTCTGGTGCAAGTGGAGGCAATCAACAGATTCAGTTCGTAATCGCCGACCAGGGTGGTCTTCTTGACCCGGCATCTGTTGCGATTGTCTATAACATGAGGACTTCTGGCGCGTCTTCGTCTGAAGTTCCTGACGACGGACACCCTTTCACTCGTATGCAGATAAGTTTGAACGGTCAGATGTTGGAGGACAACGCTCAGGCTGCGAAAGCCACTAATGCGGAAGTTCGTCTTGCATCTTCAAAGGCTTGGTATGAGACAAGTGGCTCTTTCTGTGGCTTTGAGTTGCTTAATAACGGCTTAAACACAGGACCGATTACAGCCAGTCCTACTAATTTAGTCATTCAGGCTTACAATGGCGCTTGGTGCGATGTCTCTGGTAATGTTAATGCAATTTCAGCCAGGACAGCCTCAGCAGCCACGACGGCGAATCCTCTTGCTGGAGAACAACGGTCACTTCCGTTGGGTCTGATTTCTGGCGTAGGCAGAATGGCTCAATATTTACCTCTTTCAGTATTAGGAGAATTGAACTTAACACTCTACACGGGTTCAAGACAAGAAGTAATGTTCCAGGTCAATTCAAGCCAGACTGACGGAGACTTCTCTCTTGGTGGAGTCTATATTGAATACGACATTGTAGTTGGACACCCCGAGTATATGAATCTTCTTGCTCGTGTAGCCAATGACCCGTCAGAGCAGGGTCTTGTAATGCCGTTTGAATCAACAATCATGACGAGCAGTGGAACTATTGCCGCCTCTTCCAGTGCTCTTGTAGAAAACTCAATCGTTGTTTCTCGTGCGACGAATCATTTACTCCGCACTTACCTTCTACAGCAGCAGACATCTCTTCTTGCCTCAACCACATGCCCGAGCCAGTCCATGTTCTCTCACTTCCAGACCAATAAGGTCCAGTGGAGAGTAGGCTCTATGTATTACCCTCAAATACCTGCAGAGGGAGATGCTTCTATGTGGAATATGACGGCATTAGCGTATGGGTCTGCTTCTCTCAATGAGGCTGCTTCAGTAATCAATCGTGTATCTTGGGCGCAGACGACAAATGTTGCCACGCCCTCCACTGCGGCTCAGGCTTCATCAGGCTATGAGGGAACACAGAAGTTTAACTTCTCTGATTCTTTCATTCCTGCG
>TARA_R110002126_G_scaffold84233_7_pt1 | contig 10074 bp, 10 predicted proteins | sample TARA_R110002126 | Tara Oceans TARA_R110002126 (sample SAMEA4397536) | marine metagenome | biome: Polar Biome; feature: [DCM] deep chlorophyll maximum layer (ENVO:01000326); material: water (ENVO:00002006), including particulate matter (ENVO:01000060) such as... | depth 30 m | reverse complement strand
GCAGGGCGGGCAGGAGGCCCGGCACGGCTCGGCAGGCGCGCAGTGCATCGGCCATCATCGTGCCACGGCCGGGGCCCAGCTCGACGAGCTGGACCGGATCGGGCTTGCCCATATCGAGCCAGGACTGGGCGACCCACAGGCCGACCAGTTCGCCGAACATCTGGCTGATTTCGGGCGCGGTGATGAAATCGGCACCGGCGCCGATCGGGTCCTTGGTCGCGTAAAACCCCTCGACCGGGTCGAACAGGGCCTGGGTCATGAAGGCGGCGATCGAAATCGGTCCGCCCTCCGCGATGCGCTCGCGCAGCCGGTCTGCAATCATGATCAGGCCTTGCTGGCGGGCAGTGCGGTCCGGCTCAGGGCCTTGTGGACCAGCCAGGCACCGGCAATGATCATCGGGATGGAGAGCAGCATGCCCATGGTGACATGGCCGCGCAGGGCTTCGGGCATGTGCAGATCGGGTTCGCGCACGGTCTCGAGCACGGCCCGGAACAGCCCGTAGCACATCAGGAAGAGCCCGGAATTGAGACCGGGCCGTTCCAGCGCGCGGAATTTCCAGGTCGCCAGATTGATGATCGCAAACAGGGCCAGCCCCTCGAGTGCTGCTTCGTAGAGCTGGCTCGGATGGCGCGGCAGGCACAGGCGGTCGCTGGCGAAGGTCATCGCCCAGGGCAGATCGGTCGGGCGGCCCCAGAGCTCGCCATTGATGAAATTGGCGATGCGCCCGAAGAACAGGCCGATCGGGGTGACCACGGCCGCGGCATCAGCGATGCGCAAGAGGTCGAGCTGGTTCCGGCGGGCATAGACGAAGAGCGCCAGCGCCACACCGATCAACCCGCCATGGAAGGCCATGCCGCCCTCGGTTATGCCGGTGACGGTCCAGAGGAGGCGTTCCATGACGCTGTCCGGGGTGATCATGCCGCCGCGCAGGCCGGTCGCCATGTAATCCCACGCATAAAAAACGACATAGCCCAGCCGGCCGCCGGCAATGACGCCGAGCGTCGCCCACACCAGAAGGTCGTCGACCTGAAGCTCGGTGAAGGGCGCTTTCGGTTTCTTTGTGCCCGGCGCATGCCACATGGCCGGTCGCCGCGACAGCAGCGTCATATAGCGCCAACCCAGCAAAAGCCCGGCGATATAGGCCAGTGCGTACCAGCGCAGGTCGAAGCGAAGGTCGAGGCCGAACACGTCGAACGGGCCGATCGTGAACAGGATCGGGTCGATGAGGTCGAAGCTGGCGGGACAATATTGCATGGGCAGATCCGGAAAATAGATGCAGACAGGAGGCAGGCACGCGTTGCGCTTTTGCGCTCGGCACCGCATATAGGCGAATGTCAGACACACTAATGGCTTTCTTTGATGCAAACGCGCAACCCGCTTCTGAATGATTTCGCTGAACTGATGACGGATGCCTTCGGCGCCGCCCAAGCGGTCGGAGACGAAGCGCGCACCGCCATGCGGGCCCAGGCGGACCGCTTTATCGCGGATATGGATCTGGTCAGCCGCGAGGAATTCGATGTGGTGAAGGCTGCTCTGGCAACGGCGCGCACAGAGATCGAAACGCTCAATGCCCGGCTGGCTGCGCTGGAGGCGGCCGGGGCGGCCAAGCCCGCAGCCCGCAAACGCAAGCCCGCCGCAAAGAGCGCGGCACCGAAATCCACAGACTGATACCGCGCGACCAGCGCTTTTAATTGCGCCTGCAGCGGCGTGCTCATACCGTGCTAACGGTGTGAGTCGCCGCGCAGACGAAGGAGACTACGCCATGGACCTGATGTCAGACGAATACGCCCCCGCGACATCCGACCCGCTCGATGCTGTCGAACAGGCGGTGATCGCCGAGCAATATCCCTATGACCGCGAAGAGAATGGCGAACTGCACCTGAGTGTGCCGGGCGCCTGGCGCGATCATCAGATGTGGTTTGCCTGGCGTCCGGAACTGGATGCGCTGCACATCTGCTCCAGTCTCGACCTGAAAGTGACCAGCAATCGTTTCCGCGATGTCTGCGAACTGGTCGCCCGCTTGAACGAAAAGCTCTGGCTGGGACATTTTGATGTCTGGGCCGAGGATGGCAGCGTGGTATACCGTCACGCGATTTCCCTGCCCGCCGGCGAAAATGTGTCTCCGGCCCAGGCGGCGACGATGATCGCCGCGGCCCAGGAGGCCGGGGAGCGTTTTTACCCGGCTTTCCACTTCCTCATCTGGGGCGGCAAGAATGTCGAGGAAGCAACCGCGGCCGCGATGTTCGAAACTGCCGGTGAGGCCTGACCCAGACCATGAGCACATCGACCAAGATTGCACTGATCGGCGCCGGCAATATGGGCGGTGCGCTCATAGCCGGCTGGCTTCGCACCAAGCGTAGTGGCGTCGCGCCACTCGATTTGCTGGTCGTCGACCCGGCGCCGGGTGATCTCGCCCAGGATCTGATCGCGCAATATCAGCTGGCCCATATCCCAGCCGCCAGTGCCAAGGCCCTGGCTGGTACGGATCTGGTCGTGCTGGCGGTCAAGCCGCAGGCGCTGGAAAAGATCGCCGCCGATCTGGCACCGCTTCTGCCGCGCGACTGCGCCATCCTCTCCCTGATGGCCGGCGTCACCCTGACGCGGCAGGCGGGCCTGTTTGGTGATCGTCCGATTGTGCGCGCCATGACCAATACCGCGGCGGCGATCGGCGCCGGGATCAGCGTCTGCGTCGCCAATGAGGCGGGCGCCTCGATCAAGACGCTCACCACGCGCCTGCTCAAGGCCGGCGGGCCGGTCGAATGGGTCAATGATGAGCGCCTGATCGGTGCCGCGACGGCGGTTGCCGGGTCGGGGCCGGCCTATGCCTATCTGCTGGCCGAAGCGCTGGCAGGGGCCGGTTTCGGCGAAGGCCTGCCGCGCGACCTGGCCGACAAGCTGGCACGCCAGGCGATTATCGGCGCCGGTGCGCTGTTGGCCGCCTCCGACAAGACCCCCCAGGAATTGCGCCGCGCCGCCACCTCGGCGGGCGGCACCACCCAGGCCGCGATTGATGTGTTGATGGGCGGCGGTGGCGGTTTGCCGGAACTGATCCGCCAGGCCGTCTCGGCCGCCGAACGCCGCTCACGCCAGATGGGCGCCGAGCCTCCGGGCCGCTAGCGGCCGGAATTTGGCTCTGTCACAGCGGGCAGTGTCTGCCAGTCTGTCAGTCTGTCACTCGCAGAATATTTTGGCCGCTCGACCGGGCCGCAGCCCGGCGCGCGTTTTCGGGTATCTCATTATTCGGTCAGTGTTTTCGCGGTCTCAAAGGCGCTGTCTGCATCATCCGTCCGCGTCCGGAAACGGGTGGGCGGCGGCGATGTGAGCCTGTCACTGACTGCCATTCTCTGTCACCGGAACCGGCTTTTCTACGACGACGACTACTATAGCGGCGGCGGGCGCCGGACCGGCCTGGGGGCGTGCTGTTTTGCGATGGGCCAACGATGTCAAAGAGCAAAATCGCGCCAGTATACCTGTGCACCGGACGGGGTGGATAAACCCGGGTGCGAGCGGCGGGGCAGGGCGGCGACCGAGGCGCCCGTCATCCTCACCAGCTCCGTCGGCTTCGCCGCCACCTCTTCCATCAAGGAAGAGGAGCGCCGGACGTCAGTCCGGGGCGGAGCTGGTGAGGATGACGAGAGCGGCGATGGATAGGGGTTTCTGGTACACGTCTCTCTGAGCCGCGTGCCCGGCGCGGCACGCCCCACCAAAAACCTTATGCCGGGATCCCGCCATCCGAGGTCCAGCACTGTCAAGGCGCATGCCCGCTTCGCGGCGCCGAAGGCGGCCTTGACAGTGCTGGACCTCGGATGGCCCACTGGCTGGCAAGAGGTTTATGGGCTGGGGTGCGTGGGTGCCAGTGTGCCCGGGGGAAGACACAGAATTGATCGTGAATTGCAACCCGCTATGCTATTGCAGGCTCTCCCGACCACGGTGAGAAACCGCTAGTCTGGGAGAGTGTCGGCCGCCGTTTTGGCGGCCCGGCGGATCACTGCTCCGTCAGCGTGTGAAAATTTCCGGACTCCTCCGTGAAAAAGGACGCCCCACCTGGATCTATTTGCGGGCGCACACGCTAGTTTATCGAGGAGCGGCTTCACCATTACTGGTGTTGGGAACCTTCGGCGGTCCCCCAGAACAACTGCGGATGTGGCCGAAGTCGTCATCCAGTTCTCAGCATCAACTTCACCCTTCATGTGATTCCAATCGACGATCGCTTCTATTACTCCTTCGCCCACGAACGACTGTCTCACAGAACCGGTTCCGCCCACATAGAATAGAACGCGGTCCGCCGCTTTTAATACTTTAGAATTGGGTGTTCTTCTATAGAGAGGCCAGATTCCTCGTTGAAATCGGCGATCCCAAACCTCGGCGCCTGAAATTAGGTGGCCATTTTGATCTTCGATATCTGATGCAACGAAGACAAAGAACGGGCTAGCAGAGACGTTCACGCGATACTTTCAGAATCGAGGGCCGAATGAATATGACGGACCAAAGTATCAACTTGGGAGTGAAGATTTCTGACCTCATCCAAGTTATCAAGCGAGCGCGAAAACTCAAATCCATCACTATAAGTTATACTGTATTTATAGGTAATGTCTGATCGAGAATGATTAAATCTGGGGTTGTCCAAGAATGACGAGGCGTCCTCCACGTTCTTAAAAGCAGCCGCATCCGAATGCGCGGACTCTACAATGCGTATCTCCTGAGGGAGCGCGCTGAGCGATGCCGTTATGCGGCTTTTGAAGCTTTCGAATGTACGCTCTCCAGCCAAAACTCGCAGAGCAGAGGCGGCGTCGCGTTCTTTTTCTGGCGTAAGTGCAGTGATAAGTTTCGCTACAATCTCCTGTTTTCCGTCCTCAGAGAGCGTATCAGGGTAGTCTATGTTCATGCCAACCATCCTGAATGCCTCAAGAATTTTTGATTTCGGAATAAAAAACAGTTCGACGATCCGAGTCCTTACATACTCACGCGCCGGCGCAGTGAATTCGCCGCAGGCCGCAATCGCCAACATACGAGCTGTGGGATAGGTATCGCGCATGGGGAGCAGCTTGTTTGTGTCGTCCCGCGCTTTGTCCTTGGAGTGACGTGCACCGCCGCGCCAGAAGCTTTCGATAAAACCGACTGGAATCCCTCGCGTTTTGGAATTTCCTCCAAGCTCAAGAACGAAATCGTAGTCTACGGAGTTTCCGTCCTCGTCGTCCCAAAGAATCTTGCTCGTGCGACAAGGTCTCGATAAAAAGCGATGGTCTAAGAATAAGTTGAGATCGGCCGCCACTTCGGCCAACAAAACGGCGACCACTCGTTTTTCCCACCAATCTCCGATGATCTGGCCGAGCTTGTGGCCCGCCGAATTCAGAGCTTTTTTCGTGCTACTCGGCGGCAACAGATAACTCCCTTGTGCTATCGATCGCAAGACGCAGATGTCTAGCAAACGCTTCTGCTAACAGCGGAGGCACAGCATTTCCGACCTGGTCATCCTGCGTGACGTATTTCGCCTTTCTTGTCAGATTCCCGAAAAACTGGTAGTCGTCATCGAATGACTGTAGGCGTGCCGCCTCCCTAACTGTTGTCCCCCGCGGAATTTTTGGGTGCAAAATATCGGTTCTATGATTGCACGTGACGGTTCGCGCGGGGCGCTCGCTCGCCAAGCGGCAATAGTTCGCCTTCTTCGTCCGAAGTGCGACGGGCACATCCTTGGCGTTGCCGCCTTCCGGTATCGATGCGTAGCGGTTAATGACCGCCTGACTGTGGCTGGTGGCGCGGTGATTGAAAACGGTTCCTGGTTTCCGGTGCCCGCGCCGGTCGCGCTGATACGAATTTGCGGGCGGTTGAGTGTGGAGTAATTCCTCCCCTCCTTGCCCTTGCTGAATTGTTGGCAGGTCTGACAGCGCATCCCACGTCGTCACATAAGGCAGCAAGCTTTCGAAGAGCGACGTTTGGTCAGACTGGATGCCGTGCGTAGCTGCTGGAAACGTTGGTGCCGTAGCACCACGCTGCCCAATTATAATGACCCGTGGGCGATTCTGGGGGACACCGAAGTCTGCTGCGTTCACGAGGCGCCAAGAGCAGCTATATCCCAGCATTTCAAAGGCGTTTAGAATTGCGTTGAGCACCGCTCCCCCTTTCATGCTGATCAGTCCTCCGACGTTCTCAAACATAAAAAAATGGGGCCGAACCGCATCAACGATCCGCACGAACTCTTTAAAAAGTTGGTTCCTGGGGTCGTCGGCAAGGCGCGCGCCAGCTAGGCTAAAACCTTGACACGGCGGCCCCCCGCAAATGACATCGATCTCGCCAGATTTCACACCTGCGACCGACAATAGTTCGTTCGCATCAAGCTCGCTGATGTCCCGAAGAATGAAGGGGACGTTACCGTGATTGTGTCGGAACGTTCGGCCTGCCATTAGATCGTAATCTGTGGCTGCAAGGGTAGCAAACCCCGCACGACGAAACCCTTCAGCCATTCCGCCTGCACCGGAAAATAGGTCGATTGTGGTATACGTTTTCGTCACGCTGGCCCATCCGAAGGCGGGCCGGTTGGCCCATTAGTGCTGATTCTACTAGTGCACACGATAGGTGCATCGCAAGTCGACCGCAATGGTCACAAGTGCGACCTTTGCCTTGAAAGTTGAGGTGTGTTTGTGTCGGGGCCGCCTAGTCATCCAATAAGTGGGCACCAAATGGGCACACACCAATTAATTGCACCCCACTGGATGAAATGAAGTAGTTGGTTACCGGTACATATTCACTCCCCCATCCCTCACCCCGGCAAACTCAAACAAGCCCTCAAGCCCCCCATCGGGCTTTCGCTCAGCCGGATCTCGCCGCCATGACCGCGCGCCACATCGCGGGCGATGGCCAGGCCCAGGCCTACCCCCTTGCGGTTGGGATTGCGGCTTTCGTCGAGGCGGTTGAAGGGTTTGAGGGCGTCTTCGTATTGGTCGGGCGGGATGCCGGGGCCGTCATCATCGACCAGGATCTCGATGCGGCCCGCGTCGGCGCGGCGGATCGAGACGGCGACATTTTCGCCGTGTTCGCGGGCGTTGTTGACCAGATTGGACAGTGAGCGCTTGACCGAGCCGGGGCGGATGTCGGCCTCGATCGGCTCGCCGGCGACCAGATCGATATGGCTGCCGGCACGGCGGGCATCCTCGATCACGTCCTCGACCAGCGCATTGAGATCGGTGCGCGAGGTTTCCTCATTGGCCTGGCCGCGGGCGAAATCGAGATATTCGTCGAGCATGTCCTGCATTTCGGTGATGTCGCGTTTGGCATCCTCGCGCTCCGGCGTGTCGGGCATCAGGGCCAGTTGCAGGCGCAGGCGGGTGAGCGGGGTGCGCAGATCATGGCTGACGCCGGCGAGCAGGGCGGTGCGCTGTTCGAGCTGGCGCCTGAGGCGGTCGCGCATTTTCAGGAAGGCATGGGCGGCCTGTCTTACTTCGGTGGCGCCGGCGGGGCGGAAATGCGCCACATCCTGGCCGCGGCCGAACTGTTCCGCCGCATCGGCCAGCCGCCGGATCGGCTTGATCTGGTTGCGGATGAAGATGACCGAGACCCCGGTCAGGATGGTCGTCGCGCCGATAATCCACAAAAGGAAGATATTCCCCGTCGTCGCAAACACCCGTTCGCGCAGGGCGATATAGCGCAATATGCCACCATCCACCTCGACCCGGATATCGACATAGTTGGGATAGCGCGTGGTATCGAACCAGAAATTCTGTGTCAGCTGACCGGACAGGGCGCGTTGCAGCGTGCGGTCGAGGGTGCGGAAGAAGGAGGTGCGGCGTGCGGTCGGCAGGGTCTCGCCGGGGCGGAAATCGACCGAGAGCCGCATCGTCGTCATGGCGATCTCGGCCTGGCGGCGGAAGGCGTCGGGATTGGCACGATCATCCTCATACAGCGTTGTCATCATGGCGATATCGCCGGCGACGCCGTCCGAGAGGCGGCTGGTGACCGTCTCCCAATGCTGTTCGAAGAAGGACCACACCACCGCGACCTGCATCAGCGCCACCGGCAGGACGAAGATCAGCAGGGTGCGCGCGAACAGGCCGCGCGGCAGGAAGCGGCGGAAGGCGCTCATGGCCCGCTCACGGGCCGAAGACCGGGTCGGCGGCGAGCTTGTAGCCTTCGCCGCGCACCGTTTGCAGGTGCATCGGCTCCTTGGGGTCGTCCTCGATTTTGCGGCGCAGGCGCGTGACCTGGACATCGACGGCGCGTTCGCCGCCGCCGGTATGATCCGACAGCGTCAGGCGCGAGACGACCTGGCCGGGCATGGAGGCGAGGGCGGCGAGCAGGGCCGCTTCGCCGCCGGTCAGCCGCACGGGCACGCCGCCGCGTTGCAGCATTTCGCGTTCGATATCGAAATGCCAATCGCCGAAACTGACGCGCTGGATCGCCGCCGCGGCCGGGCGCGCCCGGCGCAGGATGGCGTGGATGCGCAGGGCCAGTTCTTCCGGCTCGAAGGGTTTGGGCAGATAATCATCGGCGCCGAGGGAGAGGCCCTTGATACGGTCTTCCGCATCGCCGCGCGCGGTTAAAAGGATGATCGGCGTTTCGGCATGTTTGCGGATCGCCGCCGTCAGCTCGAACCCGTTCATACCCGGCATCATCACATCGAGGATGAGCAGGTCGAAGCTCAGCGAGTTGAGCGTCGACAGCGCCTTGGCCGCATTGGGGGCCGTGGACACGCGAAAGCCGCGCCCCTGCAGGAAACGCTTCAGCAGGGCCCGGATCCGGTCATCATCATCGACCACCAGGATATGGGCTTCATCACCCGCGCTCTCGACCATGCCATCTCCCAAAACCGATCACGCCAACATGACCCGCGCGTGCGACTTGCTCAAGGTGTGGCCCGCATCCGGGCCGGTTCTATTTGCGAAAATAATTCCAGGCCGTCAGCAGGCTCAGCGCGGCGCTGATCCAGAGCGCGCCGATCCAGGCCAGCAGGAGGACATCATGGCTGGTCCAGCCGAGCGGCTGGGCGATCAGCGGAAAGCCGGCAACGATCATGGCGAGCGCGGTTTTCAATTTGGCGGCGGGCGAGACGGCCAGCGCTGTGCTGCCGGGCGCGCCGGGCAGGAGGCGCGCCGCGGTCATGGCGGCATCGCGGGCGACCAGGGCGAAGACCGGCACCGCGATATCAATCGGCGTGCCCAGGATCAGCAGGTAGACGATGAGATAGGCATTCACGAGGAGTTTGTCGGCGATCGGATCGAGGATTTCGCCGAGCACCGATCCGGCATTCCAGCGCCGGGCGAGCCAGCCATCGAGCCAGTCGGTCGCGGCGGCGACGACAAAGGCAATCACCGCAAACACCGCCAGCGCGCGCGCCGCCAGTACCGGATCGCCAAGCCAGAGCGGCACCAGACCTGATTGTGACCATTGATAGGAGGTCCACAGGGCTACCGCGCCGCCGAGCGCCAGAAGAATGCGCAGGGTCGTCAGAATATTGGGGATTTGCCGATGCATGGGTCTCACCTCTGGAACCAGTCATGGATGGTTTTGGCCATCGCTTTGGAGACGCCGTCAACCGCTTCCAGATCGGCCAGCGCCGCATTGCGCACCGATTTGGCCGAGCCGAAATGCGCCAGCAAGGCTTTCTTCCGCGACGGGCCGATGCCCGGCACATCATCGAGCGGATTGTCCGCCATCTGTTTCTTGCGCTTGGCCCGGTGGCCGCCGATCGCGAAGCGGTGGGCTTCATCGCGCAGTCTTTGCAGATAATACAGCACCGGGTCTTTTTGCGGCAATTTGAAGGGCGGTTTGCCCGGCAGGTAGAAGGCCTCGCGGCCGGCATCGCGCTCGGGACCCTTGGCGATGGCGGCGATACAGATGCCGCTGATGCCGAGCTCTTCGACCACACCCATCACCTTGGATAATTGCCCGGCGCCGCCATCGATCAGGATCAGGTCGGGCACCGGTGCGCCATCATCGCGCTCCTTGATCAGGCGCGAGAAACGCCGCCGCAGCATCGCCGCCATCATCGCGAAATCATCATCGGTGGCGGCATCAGAGCCGGTCATGTTGAAGCGGCGATAATGGTTTTTCTCAAAGCCTTCCGGCCCGGCGACAATCATC
>TARA_R110002126_G_scaffold6675_2_pt1 | contig 10076 bp, 2 predicted proteins | sample TARA_R110002126 | Tara Oceans TARA_R110002126 (sample SAMEA4397536) | marine metagenome | biome: Polar Biome; feature: [DCM] deep chlorophyll maximum layer (ENVO:01000326); material: water (ENVO:00002006), including particulate matter (ENVO:01000060) such as... | depth 30 m | reverse complement strand
AATACTGTATATCAAACCGTTTTATTAATACTTAATAAAGAACAGCGAGGTTATTTAACACCTGTTGAGTTTAATAAAATAGGTGCACAAGTTCAACTAGAAATATTTGAAGCATATTTTGATAGTTTAAACCAGCAGATACGTGTTCCACAAACAAATACAGATTATGCTGATAGAGTGGCTAATCTTGACGAAAAAATACAAATATTTAAAACTACCGGTGCAGCTAGTTATGCAAATGGTATTTTTAATCTTCCTACGGGCCAAGGTGCAGTCGCATCTATATGGAGCATAACATCTACTGGTGCTCAAAATTACCCTATAACTACTATTACTACTATAGAAAATGCAATCGTTACTGTAGCTGTTAATGGTATAGTAAGACCTCAAACTGATTATTCTATAGCATCAAGTTCTTTAATATGGAACGCTAATACACCTAGAGGAACTGTAACAAATACAGTTGGTGTTAGTATTACCCCACCAAATCAAATAATAACATCTACAACAATTATTCCACAACCTAATATAACAGTTGGAAGTTACATTACAGGAAATACTATAACTGCTAGTCCTGGAAATGTAGAAAATACTGTTACAATAACATCTAATGGAAACGGTGGTGTGGATATAAATAAACAATTTATTACAGACACGGCTCAAACTTTAACTGCAGGAGATGCTATTACTTTTTTTAACACTATAACAGTTACAGCAACTCCAAACAATTTCTATAGATTAGGTACCGTATTATATACTTCTGGAAGCAGGTTGCAAGAATTAGAAAGAGTAGATAGAAGTGCTTTTTATACAATGAATTTATCTCCTTTAACAAGACCTAGCAAAAGTTTTCCAGTATATCTATATGAAAATAATCAATTAACAGTTTATCCTTCTACTATTCAAACTGGTATAACTATTGATTATATAAGAAAACCTGCAGATCCTAGCTGGAACTTTACTTCAAACGCTACTAATAACTATGCATATATATACGATGCCAGCACATCAACTAATTTTGAGTTACATCCCGCGGAACAAACAGAGATAATATTAAAAACTTTATTGTATGCAGGAGTAGTTATTGAAGATCCAACTATTATTCAAGTTGCAGCTCAACAAATTGAAAAAGAAAATATTAATCAACAAAGATAATAAAGCATGTCAATTCCTAATGGCGGTTTAATCACCGAAACTAACAGACAATATTACGCAGGTGCTCAACAATTCTACATAAGCACCGCAGGAGGTGGACAAACTTTTACAAGTACCTTTGATGCTGATTTGATTTGGGGTAGCTCTGACCCACTAAATAATGACTTTCTTTTAAATAATTTTGATATATTTACTAGTCCAGACGCTCAAACTTGGACAGCTTTAACACCTAATTCTAGCATTGCAACAACCACGATGGTTGCGCCTATAGTTGGTGGTGGCGGTGTTACTCAACCTGGTGCAAATGTAACATTAAATATTGTAATAGCAAATATAAATGTAGTTCCAGGTATGCTAATCAAAAACACAGCAGGGACAACAACATATGGAAGAGTTACTTCTGTAACAACTTCTAATATTTTTATTTGTAATATTACAACAGGAATACCATCTGGTATTGATTTAACTTTAAACTCTCCTTCACCTTGGTCATCAACTAATAATGTTGTAACAGTTGTAAATAACTTAACTGTAGGAACTTATGTTAAAATACAGTTAAGACCAGCCGCTATAGAAGAAAGTTATGGAAATTATGAATACACAAGACTAGATGATGTAATAGAAAACTTTTTAGTTGCCTATGTAGGTCCTGATAAACTTATACCTAGTGTTAAAAGAACTGATGTTATATTTCATGCAAAAAGAGGGTTACAAGAATTTAGTTATGATACATTAAAAAGTATTAGATCTCAAGAGCTTACTGTTAATGATGCATTAAGTGTTATAATACCTCAAGATTATGTTAATTATGTTAGATTATCTTTTATAGATGGTGCAGGCGTACAACGTACTATATTTCCAGCAAACACTTTAACTACAAATCCTTATGCAAATCCAGTTCAAGATAATGACGGAGTACCAACGCAGGATAGTCAAGATGAAAATGTTGATGGTACTTCTCAGACTGAAGCGGCATGGGCTGCTAATGATCCAAGATCAATAAGTGGTGCTTTTGTAAATGATTACGATAATATAAGTGTTTTATATAATAGTTTATATGATACTGCTTTAGGCCAAAGATATGGTTTAAACCCTGAAACAAGTCAAAAAAATGGTTGGTTTACTATAAACGAAAGAGAAGGTAGGTTTGCATTTAGTAATGATTTAAAAGGAGCTTTAATAGTTTTAGAATATATTTCAGACGGTAATGCGTATGATTTAGACTTAAAAATACCTAAGTTAGCTGAAGATGCTTTATATTCTTATATCATGTATGGTATATTATCTTCCACAGCTAAAATATCAGAATATATAATAAGAAGAATTGGAAAAGAAAAAAGTGCTAAATTAAGGAATGCAAAAATAAGATTATCAAATCTCAAATCACAAGAAATGTTACAAGTTATGAGAGGACAATCTAAATGGATTAAATACTAAACATGGCAGAAATTAAAAATAGTTTTTTAAGATCCAAAATGAATAAGGATCTTGATGATAGACTTATACCTAATGGTGAATATAGAGATGCGCTAAATATTTCGGTTGGAAAGTCGGAATCAGATGATATTGGATCTTTAGAAAACATTTTAGGTAATACTCTTATAACTAATTTTGGTTTTACTGGATTACAAGTCATGGGTTATTATGCTGACGAAGCTAATTCAAGATTTTTTGTATTTTTAACTGATTCTGCTCAAACCCGTCTTGATCTACCTAATCCTTCTACAGGTACAGGATCTAATTGCCACATATGCACATGGAGTCTAGCAACCGGTCCAGTGACATTAGTTTCTGGTTATTTTTTAAATTTTTCTACGGCTTTTCCAATGACTGGCGTAAGTTTAGTAGAAAACTTATTGTTTTTTACTGATAATAGAAATCAACCTAGAAAAATAAACGTAAATAAAAGTTTAGGTTATTATACTAAAGAAAACCATATATCTGTAGCTAAATACAATCCCTATACACCTATAAGTTTATTAAAAAGAATAAAAACTACAGCTATTAGTAACGCTGCTAATCCTTTAAATTCTACAGACACTACTACAACTGCTGCGGTAGCCTCTACTCTTATAGAAGGTGATAATATAATTATAGGAAGAAATGATGCATTGACCGCTTATGGAGTTGGAGTAATAAAAATACAATTTCTTGATGGAACCACAGTTGCAACAAGTGGTACTGGTGATGCTTTTTTAAACTCTATTTCAACTACATCAGGTCCAGTTGGTCAAACTTTTCAAACTTACATAGCGGATGTAAATACAACTATACCTATAAACACTCAATTTAAATTTGTTGCTCCAATTGATTTAACAAAAATAATAGTTGCAGACGCAGCTGGTATTGAAGTTGGAATGCAAGTGGTGAGTACAAGTTCTGTAGGTACTGAAAAAATAAAAGCTAATCAATTTGTTTTTGTTACGGCTATTTCAGGAACAACAATAAGCTTGTCTAGTAGCGGAGTTGTTGCACTTAATGATATTTTATACTTCTTAATATCTACTATGACTAACAAGGCTGATGAAGAAAATTGGCCTGGTGATCCGGATTATTTAGAAGATAAATTTATTAGATTAAGTTATAGATTTCAGTTTGATGATGGAGAATACTCTATTATAGCACCTTTTACTCAAATAGCTTATATACCAAAACAAAAAGGTTATTATATAAATGGTGATGAAGAAGCCGCTTATAGAAGTACTATTTTAAGTTGGATGGAGAATAAAATTGATAACATAATTGCTCAAATAGAATTTCCGGATTTACTAAGCAACTGTACTCCAACTGATTCATCTAATTATAAAATATCTAATTTAGAAATTTTATATAAAGAATCTGATGGAATTGCTATTAAAGTTTTAGATGATATAAATTTTGCAGACGCAGTAGGAGGGTGGGAAAACACTAGCACAACAAATATTTATTCTTATAATTATCAATCAAGAAAACCTTATAAAACTTTACCAACTGGTCAAACAACTAGAGTTTATGATAAAGTTCCTACTAGAGCTTTAACTCAAGAAATAGCTGGAAATAGAGTTATATACGCAAACTACAGAGATAAGTATACTCCTCCTAGTAGCTTAGGCTACGAGGTCGCTGTTACGGAAAAACAAGATAACGGACTTTCTGACAGTTGGATAGAATATCCTAACCACTCGTTAAAACAAAATAGAAACTATCAAGTAGGTTTTATATTAGCAGATAAGTTTGGTAGACAATCTGATGTTATTTTATCAAATATAAACACTACTACAAGTGTACTTGGAAATATTACATATAGAGGTTCTACAATTTATAGTCCGTATAATTCTAGTACTCTAGAATCTGTTGTAAAAGACTGGTTTGGTGATGCTTTGGCTGTTGTGGTTAGAAACAGTATACAATCTGGTTTAAATAATTCACCTAATTCTAATTTTACAGAACCTGGGCTTTATGCTATTCCTTTAAATAACGATGCGCAAGGTTTTAATATAGCTGGAAATTCTACCACTTTCCCAACTACAAAGCAATACCGATTTACATTAAATACTACGGTTAATACTGGACAAAACATACCATTAGAAGGAAGTTATTTAAGAGGTGAATTTGTTGATTATGTTGAAGTTACAAGCGTGGTTGCTCCAGTTGGTGCAATTACTTACTACGAAATAACTTGTAATGGTGATATTAATCAAGATTTTTATTCTTCAACTATCCCTGCTATAACTCCAGACCCTAAGTTTGCTTACACTATAAATGAAAGAGGATGGTATTCATATAAAGTTGTAGTAAAACAACAAGAACAAGATTACTATAATGTATATTTACCTGGAATATTAAACGGTTACCCACAGCAACCAGATAGAGTTATTGTTACAGGCCAAACCACAAGTACGGCTATAAATGATGTCAATCTATCTATAACACCAGGTTCTGTTAAAATAGGTGCGGGTCAAGAAATAAGTGGTATAGGTATTAGTGGCGTACCAACTATTGTGCAAGCTAACCCCGCAGGTAGCGTTGTGAATTTTATAATGAGTTCTGCTCAAGTTCTTCCAACAGTAGGAACCGCTTTAACCTTTACGCAACCAGTAGATTATGGTTTGTTTCCTATTAATGAAGATGGTAAAACTGCAAATATTGTTTTAATAAACGATAATATTAATAAAATTCCTAGAGATTTAACAGAGGTTGGTCCTGATCAAAAGCAATTTAGAAGTTCTGTGCAGTTATATGGTAGAGTCCAAAACACTGCCACAGGAAACGTTCAATATTTTCCTGAAACAAATACAGATACAGCTGTTAGTATTTCTACAGCCAACGACTCTGGAATGACAACTAATAGTTTAAATGCGATCGGTCAAGCTAATTTATATCAGTTTGATAGTAATCCTTTAATTGCTAGAATGTCAACTAATAATAATATAGGCGTCACTAGCGAAACTATGATTCCTCATTTAGCTATTTATGAAACAGATCCAATTGATTCTGTATTAGATATATTTTGGGAAAGTACTACTGTAGGTTTAATATCTGACTTAAACTCAGATGTGGTTACGGATTCTGTAGGTCCTGCTCAAACTTCTAGCTTTACACTTGCATTAAACGAAAGCTACCAAGCTGGAACAGCGGTTTCAACAGAATTTACAGTTCAAACTGTAGCAGGAGTTAATTTAAACAATATGAGTGGCGTGTTAACGTGCACTGATTTAAATGGCGATCCGCAAAATAGTGTTTTTGATTTAATTTTACAAAGTAATACTGCAGGACAAGGATCAAAATTTAAAATATTCTTAGTAAGTTCTCTTGTTTTTAATTACGAATCTCCGCAAACAAATGTTTATAATATTTCTATGACATTTACAGATAGTGATGGTATTTCTACCCCTCCTGTTTCACGTGGAATATCTTTAGTAAATATAAAACCTACTATTACAACAGCAGTTGCTAATGTTATTCCTACAATCACCTTACAACAAAACTTTATAGGTAACATAGTTAAATCAGATGGAACCAATATAATTAAAGCGGTTAATGGAACTGCTCTTACTGCTAGTGTTACTAGTGAAATAAAATACACAGCTATTTCAACAAACTCTGGTATGACATATTTTGAAGTAGCACCTCTAACAGGTGTTTTATCAAGAACCTCAGTAGCAATTCCTTTAGGTACTTATGTATTAACAGTGACTGCGCAAGACGCTTGGAATGAAGCTACAAATTTGTTTGCTGTTGGAGTTAGTTTAACTACAAGTTCTCTAAAATCTGACACAGCTACTTTAACTATTATAGTAGGCACGACACCTGTAAACGATGGTGTTGTAGGTCCATGTATTGACTCTAGTGAGCAGTTCATGTCGGCTGGAACTTATAGGACCACTGAACAAACAAATACTCCACCTACTAATATAGATGGTTGTTGGTATTTATCTAGCAGTACTTTAACAAGAAATAACTTACCTGATCCTTGGATTAATGCATCTAATATAAGCACTCAAACTGGAGCACCTGGACTAAATGGAAACGCAGTTCGTTTAGGTGGAGCAAACGGTTTTTCCGCTAAAGCCTTAGAAAAAGGAACAGTTGTCTTTACATTTAATTTATGTCAAAAATATAATTCTACTCAAACTTCGGGTTTGATTAATTTAGAAGCATCATTAAATAGTTTAAGAATTTACCATAGAGCAACTGGGGCTCCTCAAACTGCTTGGGTAATTGCTACAGATATAAATGGCAGAAACATTAGTGGGCCAGATTTAGCAGGATATTTAATTTCAAATTCAACTATTAACACTTCTAAATACCTTCAATTAGTTTTCGCATTTGATACGCCAGGAGAATATGCTATCATTGCATCAAATCTAGGAACAAACGAAACAAGCTCTCCTCCTGATCAGTTTTCTCAACCTCAAATGTGGGTTACATCTAATGATCTTAATTTTACTAATTGTGTAATAGTTCCGGATAGTAATTTAGGTGGAGTACCAGGAGCTGGAACAAACTATGCTTCTACAGCTACTCCTAAATCATATAGATACTATATTAACCCAACTCCATCAAACACGTTTACATGCGGTTCTACAGCCACTGCAAGTGGTAATAATTATGCTCAAGTACCATATCCTGAATATGTTACACAGTTTTATGATTCTGCAGCTTTAACACAAGTTCTAACGCCATCAAACTGGACAACTACAGATAGTTTTTATAACTTTAATGTTTTCACTTTTTCAATGCCTGCAAGCGTAGGTTTGATGCCAGAATATAGTATATATAAATTCAGCACTCAGTTAACAAATGATTCTACTTTTAAGATAGGTTCAATTGTTGATCAAACTGGAGCTCCAAATGTTTTAAACTGTAATCCTCCATCTTCTGGTAATGGTCCATACAGTAAACCGACAGTTAGATCAAACGATAGTAATTATAGATAAAAATAAGTGATAATAAATTATGGCAGCAACACTTGAGATAAAATATTTCAACTCGTTTTGGTTAAAAAAAATGAAGACTATTACAGATGTTGTACCTAGTTCAACTAGTGTTTATGATGCGTCTAGTTCTGGAACTTCTTTTGTTATCCAAACAGCTTTAAATGCTACAAAAATGAATGTAGGCCAAAAAGTTACATTTACTTATAATACCCCTTCGGTTGCTTATATTGGTTATATTGTTTCTAGAACTAATGATACAAGTTTTGTAGTTAATGTAGCACCTGATACTTTTAACCCAACTAGCCAAACTCCCACTATAACGTTTGGTAAAATTACAAATTTTTCAAGGATACCTGGAGCTTACGCTGTAAATACTGCTCTTGATTGGTATGAAGAAGAAGCTAGAGTTAGAGGTGGCTACAATAATACAATAGTAGATCTTGGGGTTAAAGCTTATACAACAGAAGATAATCCTAACCAAAGGCATAGATTTAACTCTTTAATATATTCAGGGATTTTTAATCCAAGAACAGGAACAAACAACACTAATCAGTTTTCTGTAGGAGAAGATATAACTAGAAGTGTAGACCCCGCTTATGCGTCTATACAAAAATTATATGCTGAAGACACAAACTTAATTATATTTCAAGAGCAGAAAGTAAGTAGAGCTTTGATTGATAAAGATGCTATTTATTCAGCAGAAGGAAATCCTATATCTACGTCTTCTAACGTTGTGATAGGTCAAATAGTTGCTTATGCTGGAGAATATGGTATATCTACAGATCCATTTAGCTTTTCAGTATACGGTTATAGAAAGTATTTTACTGATAGAAAACGTAATGCTGTTTTAAGATTATCACAAGATGGTATAACAGAAATATCTAGTTATGGTATGCATGACTTTTTTAGAGATTCATTATCTGTAAGTGGAGACATTAAAATAGTGTCCGCTTGGGATATGCATACTAAAAATTATATTTTATCCATACAAAACACTACCACTACTTCTTCTTCTTCTTCAGGCGACGCACCAGCTTCAACTATACCTCAGGTAATGTTATATGCTGAAAAAGTATCTGGTTGTATTTGGGCTTCATCAGCTGGAAAATGTCCCGTGCCTCCAACAGTTCCAGTTGACCAAACGTTTTTTACAAACTTGTTCACTTGGGACCCTACTTTAGAAAACACACCTGCAGCTTCAACCGCTCAAGTTGTTGTTCAGCCTGGGCAAAGTTACAATGTAGGTGATTTAGAAATTTCAAATAATTACATAACACTTTCATGCAGCGTTAAAATTCAAGATTCTCCATACATTAGTGAATGGAGATTAGTACGATTTACTTATACTTCTAACGCTACAACTGGGCATATTGAAAATTATACATATGAAAATACGTATACATATCCTGCTAATGCAGATTTTAATATTCAAGTGAGGGGGATGGGTTCAGTAAGCGATACTGAGCTTGTAGCTGTAATGAAAAATACTACACTTGATTTATATCAATTAGTAAAAATAACTATTCCCCCATCTGGAACAGAAGTTATTTTAGACTCTTTATTTGATATTCAAGGAGATTTAAGCGATGGAACTGGAGATATAGTTGTAACATTTAAAGCAGATGGAACAACTCCTAACAAGGTTATGATTGGCGGTTACAGTAATCAAACAGGTAATGCAAATTTCAATAGAATATGGCAATATGATTATGAAACAGGAGTTTTAGAGGTAGTAAGCACTGATCAAAGAATTGCGTCTTATGCTAGTGGAGTACCTGGTTTAGCATTAGTTGATGGTTTGTTATATGCAAGCGCAAGTCCAGATGTCACTGGAACCATAGGACCTATTGTTAATGTAAGCTTGGCCTCTCCTTATAACTGGACACCTGTTCCAATGGCTAAATGGCCGCAAAACTTTGGAACTCATTTTAATAATTTACAAGGCGGGACAGGTTATGTAACGGCCAGTAATGTAACCACAACTGTATCACCTAACAATGGGGATGGATTATTAGTAGATATAGTAGCTATTTCAGGCGTTATTACAGAATTAACGATTGTAAAAGTAAGAGATAGAGACATTTCTAATTCAAGTTATTCTGCTGGAGACCTTGTAACAATAACTGGTGGAAACAATGATGCTACTATCACACTAACAGCAGTAAGTTATAATCAACTTGCCGCTGGAGCAGCTAGCACACCAGCAAGTAGAATTAGTGATGGATTAGATGGTTTTCCTAGTCAAGTCACCACTACAACTAGCGTTAATAACGAAACCGTAAGTTTTGATGAAGATGTATTGGGTTGGACTAGTAGATTTGATTATTATCCTGACTACATTGAAAGTTTAGGAGCTAATTATTATTCTTTTAAATCAGGGCAATTATTTCAACACCACATAATTAATCCTACGTTTAGGAATACTTATGCAAATTTTTATGGTACAACATATCCATCTTCAGTACAATTAGTTTTAAACGGACAACCTTCTTTAATTAAAAC
>TARA_R110002126_G_scaffold10067_18_pt1 | contig 10083 bp, 8 predicted proteins | sample TARA_R110002126 | Tara Oceans TARA_R110002126 (sample SAMEA4397536) | marine metagenome | biome: Polar Biome; feature: [DCM] deep chlorophyll maximum layer (ENVO:01000326); material: water (ENVO:00002006), including particulate matter (ENVO:01000060) such as... | depth 30 m | reverse complement strand
CGCGATCGACTACCTGCCCGCGGTCACGCACGCACCGGGCGTGGGCCGGTACGCACGGGAACTCGTACGGGCCGTCGTCCGACGCCACGATGCGCCACCGCTGGTGCTCTGCGAGATCGGCGCGGCTCCACGGGCGGTTCCCGAGGAGGCCCTGGGCCTGGAGGCTTGCGAACCTGGTCGGGTTCGTCGCGTCCAAAGGCGGATCCCCCAGCGCGCGTTGGACCTGGGGCACAAGCTCGTGCGCCTCGGCGTGGACGACCTGTGCGGGCGACCCAAGGTCTTTCATCGCGCGCGTCCATGGTTGCCCCCGATTCGCAAGGCTGCGATCGTCCTGCCCTTGGCGGAACTGCCTGCGCCCGACACAGCGGCCGAGCGCGCGCTCGCCGCACGCGCCCGGGAAGCCGCGGCCGTCATCGCGTTCAGCGAGGACTACGCGCAGCGCGCGGTGCAGCGCTTGGGCGTCGATCCCGGACGCGTCCACCGAACACCGGTCGGCGCCGAACACTGGGTCCGTGATCTCGGTGGACCCGCGGGGAGCACGCGTCCGCGCATCGTCGTTCTGGGTGCCATGCGCCGAGCGCGCCGACCGCTGGCGGCGCTCGCTGGCTTCGAACACCTGATCGCATCGGGTGTGGACGCGGAACTGGTGTGGGTCGGTCGCGGCGACGACGCGGCAAGCGCGTTCCAGGTCGCCTGGTCCGCTTCGCCCGCCCGCGAGCGCATCTCTTGGGTGGATCACCCGCTCGAGCGGGACATGCCGTCCACCGTCGGAGAGGCCGCGGTGCTGCTGCACCTGGCCGACGACGAGGGCACGGCCGTCACGCCGCTCGAAGCCTGCGCACTCGGAACGGCAGTGGCAGCCGAGCGCATCCCCGCGTTCGAAGAGGTGTTGCCGCCCGATACGCAGTGGATCGAGCGTGATCCGAGTCCCGAATCCATCGCCACGGCGCTGGCTGCCGCGCTCGGCCTCGGACTCGATCCGGAGCGTCGAGCCACCCGGGCACGCGACGCCGAGCGACACACCTGGGACGCATGTGCCGCTGCGACCATTCCGGTCTGGCGTGCGGTCGCAGGCGCATGCTAGTACGCTTTGCAAGACCCTCGAACCCCTACGACATCCAACGCAACATGAAGATCCTCCTCCCCATCAGCTTGGCCGCCGGCGCACTTGCGATCCTACCGGCCCTCGTCCCCGCTTCCAACGTCTCCAACGGGGACGCACCGACCGTTCGACTTCAAGACGAAGAGGAAAGCGGGCCTCTCCACGGAGCCATGGAGACGCTCGGCGGAGGGATGCGCAAGTTGCGCAAGCTCGTGAAGGATCCCAAGAGCAAGGAGCTCCTGCCCCTTCTCGAGGAGATGGAAGCCGCCGCCATGATCGCCTTGGCGAATCCGCCCGAGGCGCCCGGCGACCTCAAGGACGCCGACCTGGCGCTCTGGAAGATCTCCTTTCGCATGGAGACGCTCGTGCTCGCCCAGGAGATCCTGTCCATGCAGACCGCTGCAGTGAATCAGGACGGCGAAGCCTTGAAGGCAGCCAGCAAGGCCCTGGTGGAACGCAAGAAGTCCGGGCACGACAAGTTCCAGTAATCGACGCGTTTCGAAAGCAACGCAAGGGCGACGCGCCCCGGCGACATATCTCGAATCCCATGAAGATCCTCCTCACACTCGGCCTTGCCGCAGGCGCTTGGTGCCTGTTGCCCGCCTTCGTCTCCACCTCCCCCTCCGTTCTCGACCCGGAACCCAGCTTCGACGTCCAAGAGGACGAGCCGACGCCCCTGCAACTGGCCATGCGCACGCTCGGTGACTCCATCGGCAAGGTGCGCAAGCTGGCCAAGGACCCGAAGAGCAAGGAGCTGCTGCCGCTCCTCGTGCAGGCGGAAGCCGCGGCGATGTCGTTGCTGGTCAACCCGCCGGAGGATCCGGACGACCTCAAGGACGCGGCGTTGACGCTCTGGAAGATCTCCTTCCGGCAGGAGGCCCTGGCCCTCGCCCAGGACATCCTCAACTTGCAGGTGGCCGTGGTGAATCAGGACGCCGACGCGATCCAGAAGGGCTTGAAGGCCCTGGGCGATCGGGAAGGCTCCGGTCACATGAAGTTCGGCTAGAGGATTCCGACGGTCAGCACGCCGCGTCCCAACGCGAATCTCGGCCCCCTCGCACGTCCTCGCGTGCGGGGGGGCCGTCGTCGTTCCGGGATCCCAGATCGAGGCGTCCGGCATGGGGGGCGTAGTTGGTTTCAGACCCGCAGGACGGTGCTCCGATGTTGGAGAGATCTCCCGGCCCTAGGCTCCACGCTCCAGACCTCCCTCCCTCATGGCGACCCAGCTCAAGAACATCGTTGCGGACATGCGCAGCTTGGCCCCCTTCCCGACGGTGGCCACCTCCGTACTCGCGCTCGCGTCCAACGAAGACACGGTCCCCGAGGATCTCGTCACGTTGATCCAGACCGACCCTGGCCTGACGGGCAAGGTGCTGAAGCTCTGCAACTCGGCCTACTACGGCTTCCAGCGCGAGATCGCCTCGTTGCACGAAGCCGGCAACATGCTGGGCGTGCGCACGTTGACCAACCTGGTGCTCACCTCGAGCGCCGGCAACTACTTCCAGGACCACGGCAAGGCCACCGGCACGTCCCAGTACAACCTCTGGGAGCAGTGCGTCACGAACGCCATCGCCGCGCGCCTCATCGCGCGTCATCACCGTCGGACGGATCCGGAGCGCGCGTACACCGCGGGTCTGCTGCAGAACGTCGGACACCTGGTCCTCGATCGCTTCTACGGGGACGAGACCGCGCAGGTTCAAGATCAGATGGCGAACGGGAGCTCGCGACTTCAGGCGGAGAAGTCCGTCATCGGCATGCATCACGCCGAGATCGGCGCGCGTCTGTCGAGCCGCTGGATGCTGCCCGATGTTCTGGTCGACACGATTCGTTACCACCACGAACCGCAGAACGCCGAGAACGACCCGGCGCTGGCCGGCACGATCCACCTGGCCGAAGCCCTCGCCCGGGCGGCCTGTGGCGACGAGGACGCCAGCCGCATCGTCTACGAGATCTCGGATGCGGCGTACGAGTTGACCGACCTGTGCGCCGGCGACCTCGCGGAGCTCGACACGGAACTGGCATCGGAGATGCAGAAGGCACGCGACCTGGTCGGGATCTAGATCCGGTTCGAGGAACGGGCTGAGCCCGAACGATGGAACGGGGCGTGGACTGCGAAGCGGTGCGCGCTCCGATCCATTCTGGCCGTGAACGCCGCATGGGATCGAGGCGGTGCGATGCCGCTCTCCGGCTCCAAGCGACTCCGACTTCCGGGGAACGTTGGGGTTCCACCGGAGGAAGTCGGGGAACGCCTGGCACGCCGTGGTCCTGCGTGCGGGAGACCCGTTCCGGGTCTCGACTGGGGTGGGTAACGGGACTTGAACCCGCGACCTCCGGTACCACAAACCGGCGCTCTAACCAACTGAGCTACACCCACCAGTCGAGTCCCCAGCAGGTCGAAGACCGGCTGGGACGAGGAAGATCGGTTCACGCCCATCGATTGTCAAGAGCGGATCCCCAGTCCGCGCGCGATGGACGCCTTTTCTGGTCGGGGGACACCCGCGAAACGGGCAGGGTCAGCGCTCGGAGCGAGCCCTGGAGGTGCCCGTCAAGCGAGCCCAGAACCCGCGCGGAACCGGCTCCGGTTCGGGCTTGGCCGCGATCCGGGCCAGCTGACTCCGGGCATCGACCAACGCCTCGCGCAGGCGCTCCGATTCGCGGAGCTCGGCACCGAGGGCGATCAACAACCGGCTCTTCTGCTGGCGAACGACCTCGGTCTGCTCCTGAGCCTCGGTGACTTGGGCCTCGAGACGATCCACGAAGCGACTCGTTCCGCGCTCAACGCGGCGGGCCACCTCGAGCTCGATCTCGGCCTGGACCCGATGGGCACGCAGCGCTTCCGCCTCGACCTCGAGGCTCTCCAGGCGTTCCTGGTAGGCGCGCTCCTTGCGACCCGGACCGGAGATCCGAAGGGTGCCGTAGGGGGTGCGGTCGGGTTGGACGGGGGCGGCCGGACGCAGGAAGGCCTCGGGCTCCCCGGTGGAATCGTCGATCCGGCCGGTGAACAGGACCGGAGGAACGGCCACGGGGGTCCGTTGGGGTCCGGATCGGGCCTCGGGCCGCTGGAAACGCGGCTGGGCCGAGAGGGCCGGGCGGGAGCCGATCAGGTGGGTCGGGACGGATTCGGCGGCGGTCCGGGGTTGGGTGTCCATGAAAGTCTCCATCGGCCCAGACCAGCGAGACTGGCCTAGCTCGCTCCGCAATCCTGCGGAGCCCTGACTCCTGGGCCGCCAGCGCGGTTTCCTCGGATTCGAAACTCCATGGACGGCCTCCAGGGTACGAAGCTGCATCCGTGCGGAGCGAAGTAGGCCAGTCTCCAGAGGGGGAGCGCCTAGCCCGTCCTGCACCGGTACCCTTGGGTCTCACATGTCCGAGCCCTCCTCCCTACCTCCTGGGCCCTCCGATGGTCCTTCCGACGGTCCTTCCAACGGGCCCCAGGACAAGCCGCCCCACCCCGGGCGCACGTCCGGGCCTGAAGGCAAGCCCCAGCCTCCCCCGTCGAGCCTGGGGAACATGGGTGAGCACCACTGGACGCGGTCCCGCAGCACCGAGAATCAGGCGGCCATCGACTACTACCGAGAGCGCTCCAAAGCGCCGGGCGTGGCCGAGGGCGGTGAGGAGCGCAATCATTATTGTCTCGAGTGCGATGGCGTCATCCCCCACGACGCCTCCACCACCTCGTGCCCGCACTGCGGCGCCGAGATCGAAGGGCACACCAAACGCTACTTCAACTGGGTCGAGATCGACGACACGACGGACTCGGACCTGAAGGCGCTCTTGCCGTGGCTGATCCTCGGGCTCGCGCTCCTGCTCGGCGTCGCGGTCGGCGCCTGGTTCCTGTTCTCCTGATCCGCATCTCGCCATGAGTTCCCCGTCGCGCTTCGAACGTCAGGCTCGCTTCGCTCCTCTCGGGGACGCGGGGCAAGCACGCCTCGAGGATGCGCGCGTCCTGCTGGTCGGTTGCGGCGCCCTCGGTGGCGTGCTCGCCCAGAGTCTCACGCGGGCGGGCATCGGTCGGTTGGTGCTGGTCGATCGCGACGTCGTCGAGGTCACGAACTTGCCGCGCCAAGTTCTGTTCGAGGATCGCCACGCGCGCGAGGGCACGCCGAAGGTCGAGGCGGCGCTCGAGAGCCTGGAAAGGATCGGTGGGCCCACGCGATTCGAGACGCACGCTCTGCACCTCGACGCCGATCACCTGACGACGTTGGCGCAGGGTTGCGACCTGGTGCTCGACGGCACCGACAACCTGGCGACGCGCTACCTCATCAACGACTACTGCGTGCGGGAAGGCGTGCCGTGGATCTACGGCGGCGTCGTCGGAGCGGGCGGTCTGATCCTCGCCGTGCGTCCGGGCGTGGGACCCTGCATGCGCTGCGTGTTCCCGGATCCGCCGCCCAGCGGTGTGCTGCCGACGTGCGACACGGCCGGCGTGATCCTGCCTGCGGTCGGCGCCGTCGCGTCCATGCAAGCGGGGTTGGCGATGCGCTTGCTCGCGGACCCGGCGAAGTTCGAACCGGCGCTGATCGAGTTGGATGTGTGGCACGGCGATGTGCGGCGCATCGCGCTCCCGCGCGCGGAGGCCTGCCCTTGCTGCGGTCGACGTGAGTTCCCGTTCCTCGAAGCACCCGCCGCGGACACCGCCGTCTCCCTCTGCGGGCGCAACACCGTGCAAGTGCGCGCACGCGGGCAGCGCCCGGACCTGGATCGGTTGACGGAACGGTTGACGTCGACGGCCCAGGACGTGAACCGCGCCGGTCCCTTGCTGCGCTTCGCCGCGGACGGCTTCCGCATGACGGTGTTCCCGGACGGGCGCGCTCTGATCGAAGGTACCGAGGACACCGAGCGCGCCCTCGCGATCTACGACCGCTGGATCGGTTCGTGAAACCCGCATTGGTCGTCCTGGCCGCGGGGGCCTCGTCGCGTCTGGGTCGCTGCAAAGCGCTGACGCCCCTCGATGGCGTGACGGTGTTGCAGCGCATCCTCAGCGCGGACGCCGGGCACGACCCGAGGCCGCTCGTCGTCGCCGGCCCCGACTTCGAGGCGATCTCGGCCGCGGCCCCGAACGACGTCGACGTCGTGGCACACCCGAATTGGGCGGCGGGTCGAACGGGGTCGATCGCGCGTGCCCTGCTGGAGCGCGAGGACCGGGATCTCCTGCTGGCCCCCGTCGATTGCCCCGCGGTCCCGGCGAGCGTGTTCCTGGCCCTGCGCCAGGCTTGGACTCGGGCGGAATCCCCCCCGCTCGGCTGGCTGGCTCCGCGGCACACCAGCGGCCGCTTCGGGCATCCGATCGTGGTCGGCAGGGACCTGCTCCGGGCGCTGGCAGGGTTCGATCCGGACCGTCCGTTGCGCGACCTGAGAGCCTCGGCCGAGCCCCTGCTGTCCATCCAAGTGGACTCCGAAGCGGTGCTGGAAGATCTGGACACCCCCCAGGACAGGGCCAGGATCGAGGATCGCCTGCGAAACGAGCGCGGCTAGGTCGAATTCGCAGGACCGGATTCAGGCTGGCGGGACCGAGGGTCGAAGAATCGCAGGACATCCCACTTCCGTGGGGAGTCCATCGACCCCATTCCTCTCGACCCACGATCCCCGCCCCATGAGTTTCCAGGGTGACGTCCGCGGTATTGGCCTTGCCGAGCTGCTGCAAGGCCTTTCACGAGGCCGCAAAGAAGGTCTGTTGACCTTGACCTCCCAGCGGGGCCTGCGCTCCGTTCTGGGGCTCGGCAACGGCAAGGTCTACCTCCTGCCGGACGAAGGCGACAACAGCGAGTTCTGGCGCGACCGCGTTCGGGACGCGTACGCGGGGGACGATGCGGAACGCGTCGACCTGCTGCGCATGGGCGAGATCGCCAAAGCTGGGCGCCTGGAGATCCTGTATCAACTGCTCGACGGCGGAGGCGTGCACTTCCGCTTCGAACCGGCGGACCTGCCGAAAGGCATGGAAGAGGGCACATCGGATGCGTTCGACCTTCCGATCCAGGGCACGCAGATCGAGTTCCTACTGCTCGAGTACGCACGGATCTCGGATGAACTGACGGGCTTCCCGGAGACCTCCGAGCTGGCCGACGACGTCATTCCGGTCATGCTGGACAAGTCGATCCAGACCAACGCGCCGGCACGGCTGGTCGAGCAGATCGATGGGTCGACGACGCTGCGCGAACTGGCCGATCGGATCGGCTGGCCGATCCGTCAGGTGCGCTTGGGACTGGGTCCTCTGGTCCGCTCGGGCGCCGCACGCTTCGCGATCTCGGACGAGACGCTGTTCCTGGCGCTCAGCGAACTGCGCGCCAAGAACTACTCGCGCGCGGCCCAACGCCTGAACGCCTGGTGCCGCGATGGCGCGCCGGGTCCGTTGCACCCCGACGCCTGTGAGGCGTTGGCCAACGAGTGGATCTCCGGTCGCTTGACCGCCGCGCTAAAGGGCCTGCCCGCGAAACGCGTTCGGGTGCTCTTGCGACGGATGGACCACACGCTCAAGAACCCCTCCACCGCTGTCGTGCACTGGAGCGAGGCGTGCCGCGTCAGTCGCTCGGACCGACTGTCGCGTTTGCACAAGATGGCGGTCGAGTTCGCCGAGACGAACGACGAAGAGCGCCCGAACGTGCGCGAGTTGCTCGACCTCGCGCGCGACTTCCGTGAAGCCGATCACCCGGCTCGCTCCGCGCCCTTGCTGGTCATGGCTGCGCACAAGCAGCCCGACACGATGGCGCTGCAGCTCGAACTGGGTCAAGGACTGTTGACCGCCGGACGGGAAGCCGAGGCCGGGCCCTGGATCGTGACGGCGGCCCAGCAGATGATCGATCGCGGCCAGTCGGACCGCGCCGTCGGTCCGCTGCGAGCGTTGATCGAAGCCGACCCGCGCAACCGCGATGCACGGGCGCTGCTCAGCCGGGCTCGCCGCACCACGACGGGTGCCAAGCGACTGCGCAAGAACCTGCTCGTGTCCCTGGCGGGCACGACGCTGCTTGGCTCCGCCGCGATCGTCCAGGTCTACCGCGAGAACGTCTGGAATCGCAAGATTCAGGAGGTCCGCCAACAACTGGGCGACCCCATGATGGCGATGGTTTCCCTGCGCGAGAACTTCGGCAACGACGATCACCCGGACGTCGCAGCCCTGCGCGCCTCGATCGAAGAACAACAGCGTTTGGACGAGATCGTCCTGCGCAACGGTTGGCTCGAGCTCTACCACGAGGCTCAGGTGGAGGCTTCCAAGGGGGACGTCGTCCATGCGCTCGAGCTCATCCGCGCACTGCCGCTGCCGCCGCGACTGCAACTGGTTCAAGGCAACTGGCCCCTGCGGAGTGACCTCTACGAGGGCATCACCGTCCAGCTCGACAAGCGTCTTGACGACCTGGGCCCGGTGGTCGAAGGCCTCCCGGTCCAGCTGCGAGGTGAGAACAACGTTCACGAGGAAGCGCAGACGTTGCTGGCTGCCCTCACGCCCAAAGAACTGAAGATCGAAGAGGTCCAGAGCCTCAAGACCCAGCTCGAGTTGGTGCAATCGAAGGCTCGCGGCCGCAAGGACGAGCGCGAGAAGATCATCAACTCGCGTCTCGGTCGCGAGACGATGGCGGAACAGAATCGCCTCTTGCAGCAAGCCCAAGCCCTCGTCAAGAGTGGTGACTTCGGTCGCGCGCTCGAGGTGTACGACGACCTCTTGAAGTTGGGTGGGGACGACCGGGTGCTCTCAGTGCTCGGGCCCGAGATCCAGGACGTCGAGCGTCAGCACGAGGCCGTGCTGGAAGCCCGTGAGCTGGCCACCGACGGCAACCACAAGAAGGCGATCGAGATCCTGAACGAGAACTTCGAGGAGCCGAATCTGTACTCGCTCCCCTTCGAAGTGACCTCGTTCCCGAACGGCGCGACGGTCGTCACGTCCACCGGCCGCGAATTCAGGACGCCCTTCACGATGGAGTCGCAGATCGGCCAAGAGGTGTCCCTGACCTTCACGATCGAGGGATCGCTCCCGCGCAAGCTCTCCATGTCGCGTCCGGGCAACCAGTTCCTGATCCTCTCCCGCGTGCCCGAGCGTGCGTGGAAGACCGACGGACGCGTCGATGCCATTCCGGTCGCGGTCGCCGACGACCACGTCCTGGTCGACCGTCGTGGACGACTGGTTCGCATGGGACCGAACGGCGAGACGCGATGGTCGCGCGACCTCAAGCGCCTCGACGGCATCATGCGCGCGCCGGTCTTCGTGCCTCGTCGCAAGGGTGAATTGCTGGTCGTGGCCGAGGACGGCACGGCCTGGATGGTGGACGCCGAGAGCGGCGAGCTGGAAGGCCCGTGGGAACTCGGGGCGCCTCCGACCGTCGGCCCGACCCCCACCAGCCGCAACGTCCAGTTGCGCTTGAGCGATGGGCGCGTCGCGCTGTGGGACGAAGGACTTCGGCCCCGCATCGAACGCGCCGAGAGCATCGAGAACCTGTTGGTCGATGATTCCGATTACCGCTTCGGATCCGAATGCGGCATGCAGGTCCTGCGTCGCCGCGAAGCGAATCAAGGCCAGAGCTTCACGAGCCGCTTCAACAAGGCATGGACCGTCGACGTCGAGGACGAGGCCTTCCGCATTCGTCACGAGGACGGTGAGGGATACGCCGTCGTCCGCAAGGGCGATTGGTCCTACCTCGCCTGGGAAGCCCCTAGCGCCCGTGCCTCCGAAGGCCGGCTGTGGATCGCCGACGGTGCGGGAGTGCGCGCCTTCGTGCCCACGCAGCAATGATCGTTCGCGAACGCCCGGATCGCGGTTAGCATCCGGGCGTGCGTATTCGACTCGCCCCGCTCGTCCTTTTCGTCCTCGTCGCGTCCTGCGCGCCGGAGTCGAATTCGTCGTCGGGGAAGGCCCACGTGCCGGCCACGGTGACGGCCCGGACCCTGCCGTCCAGGTGGGACACCGCAACCCGGCGCGAGTTCGAGGACGTCGCTCTGCGCCTCACCGCGCGCAAGCCGGAGTGGACGGCCGCCGACTTGGAAGAGCTTGACGC
>TARA_R110002126_G_scaffold71121_5_pt1 | contig 10089 bp, 14 predicted proteins | sample TARA_R110002126 | Tara Oceans TARA_R110002126 (sample SAMEA4397536) | marine metagenome | biome: Polar Biome; feature: [DCM] deep chlorophyll maximum layer (ENVO:01000326); material: water (ENVO:00002006), including particulate matter (ENVO:01000060) such as... | depth 30 m | reverse complement strand
CAGCATTTAACGCAGATAGCTACGAGAAAAGAATACACATGATTGGAAGCGTTAATTAATATTAGAATTGAATATATGACATAAACTGGGGTAAGTACATGTTATTTATAAATATTACGCATAAATAATATATTAGATCATAATAATCTACTCAAATGGATTCTTTTTCCTAGTGCCGGGCTTGAGTGAATATTTACTAGAAGGCATTTTCATAATCTTAACTTCAGGTTGTACTTCATAAAATCTGCTACGTGTACTTACACGCATCTTAAATTCACCAACACCGGATAGTAATGGTACGTCTCTTGGTACACCCAATGGATTTTTCTTACTAATCATATAGAAGTCATCCGCAGCTTGCATATAATATACAGGCTCAGCTTTACCTTTAATATAGTGTGCTGTAACCAGTTTACCCATATCCATTCTGGCGGTTTTTAGAATATATCTGTTACGGGTATTAAAGAAGTTTTTCATCACATCAAGTGGAACCGCTTTCGGGTCTTTTAATCCGCCAAGCGTAGTAGGGATCTTGATATCCTCCATCTTAGCGAATTTCTCGAGATCCTCGAGAAACTTTTTAGCTTCTCTTGACTTGTTTAGAGTATCTACACAAAATTGTTTTAGTGGTGATAGCGCGCCAGTTTTCTCATGAGAAGCGTCCCATTTCTTACCATCAAAGAACACACGAGTGTTACCGAGGTTATCGGTGTGATTCATCTTAACTTCCAACCATACCTTCTGGCCTTTGTGTTTAATCAGAATATCGGAGTATTTTGAACTGACTTTCGGTCGAGTAGCATCGATTGCTAATGATTGGATGTACTTGGCAACATCTATTTCGTACTTATCTGATACGTTACTCAATTCCACGTACCAATAGTAATATTAAGTACTTCTATTTGCACTAAATAGAAAATAAGAAAGACTACGGCATTTGCGCTAGAAATAATCCATTTCCACTTATAAAAACTGTTTTCTAAAACACTCAATCGTTTTTGATTTATGTATTGTTTTTCTTTATATTCGTCTCTGAATTTTTTAATTTGTAACAAAACTTCATTTTTACCTTTGGCAGCGGCATTAGCGTGTTTGATTAATTCTTCTTGAATGTTAGAAATACGTTCGTCTTGTATTGCGACCATTTTGTCAATATCACCAACCGCGGTTTGTAATTTATCTAAAGTGTTATCCATACTAGATATTAATTTTTCTAAATATGGTATTAACTCTGCATTTTTGTTTTCTTCTGCCATTTCGTCGACCTATTTTATTTTTTTTGATTAACTGACATATATGCAGTAACGCCCATATATGTGCCAACAATAGAAGAATTTCCCAAATAAAATAGCGTTATTATATCGCCTAATGCGTTAATTCGCGTATCAGGAAAAACAGGAAGAAATAAAAATATTGTTAATACTACCATAGACCAAATAGCTATATAAGCTAGTGTCGACTGTGTTTCGTTTTTTACTAATAAATTATTCGAAATTATTTCATCTTCTGAAAGAATACCATCATTATTTAAGTCCATCGCTGTTCTCGTTTTTGTTGTCATTTACATTATCCTCGTAATAATTACGGTATTCTTTCAGAATAAACTGATACTGAATAATGTAGTTTCGAATTTTCATCATATTAACAGACAATTTTTCATAATCATTGTCTGTTAATCCAATAAGAACAGGATCTATATTTTTGCCTTTTAGTTTCTTAAAAACTTCTTCGGCATTGGCTTCTGTTATTACGTTCCACTTAATATCTTCTAATTCAAAATTGTCCGGATCTTTTAAATTTAATGGTGTTTTTTCTATTGGTTTACTAAAAAACTCTAAAGGTTTAATAGATGAACAACCATTAAGGGTTAATAATGTTATTACAATTATTATTAGCTTCATTTTTGGACAATTCCTCAAAACACTTGAATACCTTCCGTGTACCCTTATTTATAATCTTTTCGACTAAACCACTTTTATTTAATAATAAATTACCAATATCACGTTTACTTCCATCTGCTTTTGCTTTATTGAATTTATTTTGTAATTCTTTCATATCGTTCGTTAATGCATTGGTGTATTCTTTTTGTTTAGTGAAAGATTCTTTTATGTACGCGAAATCTGCTTCTTTTTGTACGAGCGCTTGTTTTTGTTCATTTACTGCAACAGTGAGGCCTGCATTGTTTTCTTTTAATGTCTGGTAATCATCATATTTTGCTTTAATGTATAATCCACCACCAGCAACAACAATCGTAAGCATCGCTGGCACAATAAACGTTTTTAACACTGTGAACCATATCATATTAGCCTGCCGATTCGCCAATTAAGTTGTCTTCTGCTGATACGACGTAAGTAGCCCATGGGTTTAATGTGCCACCTACTCGAATCGTATTAGAAATAGCAAGCACCTGTTCAACGGTTTTTGTTGAAAAATTAATATCGATAGATGGTGACGCATCACCTTGATCAGTCGCAAATAAAATTACTAGTGTAGCCATATTAGTTTCCTTACGCTAACTGAAAATGACATGCATCTATAAATGGACGCCTGCCCTGTGATCTACGAAGATCAATGTAACTTAACATTGCTTCTTCCATCGTTTTATCCCATTTTGTAATATTAGGCACACTCCAAGCCGCTCCCCAGCAAACATCAACATCTAATTCAATAGCAGCGGCTTTTATCGCATCTGCGATGTCATCATAGAGATTTAGTTCCCATGATACAGAACTACCAACATATGCTACTAGATCAACTGCATCGCCGGTAATATGCTTACTGTTCATAGTCTGTGATTTACCGGCATCTACGTATTTCTGCTGTGTTTCAATGGTGCGCAATCCTTCCGTAACACCAAAATCAATCTTAGTGAGAGTGATAGCATCCTTAACAACTTCAACAAGGCGCTCATCAACACCTTCAAGTCGACTTAATGATCTCTTACTTAATTTAAACATAATTACTATACTCCTTTAATCTTCTATGAAAGTCAAAGCTACGCTTGCACGAGAAACTGTGTCGGTAGACTGAAATGCAACGGTAATTTTATTGTTTGGCGGTAATGCTATTCTTAGTTTTTCTAGGTCAAGATTCGTGGATTCACCTCCAGACGAGAAAAACGTATAGATGGGAATATTAGTGCCCAAAGTTAATGTTCCTACGGTATTATTGTAGAAAACTGAAGACTCGGTAGAACTAATTACATTATACACACTAGGGCTTGGTAGATCGTCAAAATTATAAAACACAAAAATCTCGATTGGTTGACCTGCTGGCGATGTCCTAAACGCCGCTGAAATTTCTTTCAATAAAACTTCACGAGTATTTATTTTATTATCGAATACTAGTCGATTGTGTATAGTTAATGCATGATGTAATGAACCTGTGGTATAACTACCAGCAATAGATACTGCGGCAGATGTTGGCAAATTGGTAGTTTCAATCAAACCTTCGATAGCACCCATTATCGAACCGCCAGTAACAACTACATTTGTGCCAGTTCCGCCAAGACTTGCTGCTACATAACCAAGCTTCAATGAAGGATTGTCAAGATGTAAGGTAGTATTTGTATTTACATAATGTTCTTTGTGAATTGCAATCATTTCACCATTATCTGGGTGTTCAATGCTATACGTTATTTGTCCTGCACCGAGCCAACGAAAGTTGATTTGATATACATTTAGTTTAGTAGGATCTAACAAAATATTACTAGGATTGCCGTTATCTGGACCGTCGCCTAGACAAGTATCAATATTCCAATTTTCTTGTGTTGTCCAATTATTAACATCAGCTACTCCAGTTTGTATCGTTTCTATTGTAGCCGTTGCGGTTGTAGTACCGGCAGAAAACGAAAATGTTCCTGCTTTAACACCTATACTTGTACTCAAGAAATTAACAATACCATCACAGTGTTCTACAACCCAACCGGCGGTAGCATTTATTTGAAACCATTCTGATATTTCCGCTGCGTTGATAGAAGCGGTATCTATGCTTATAGGCACAACATATGCAACACCGTTTAATGTTATTGTTACATCCGATGCAACAGATGCTGCACCAGTAACAACCAGCTTTTCTATGTGTGCTTTGCCTTCGTTTTGTCTTAAAATGCCAAACGATGTTCCGTTATAACCAATCTGCAATGCTTGTTCTTGTGAGAAAAAACCTGCTCGTTGCGTGTAACCAGCGGTGCCTTGGGTAAACGCTGCGGTAAACCTCGTTAAAGCACCCTGCCCCGGCCTGTATCGTACTGCCCTGCGTGAACGTAATACCCCATATCCATACTGAGCTGTTCCAGTTTGGCATCGCATTAGTGTGCCGGTACTATCTACAGTACCGCCAAACGCATCAAAACTTTCAAACTTTCTTGAATCTAGGCCATATAATCCATCTAATTGAACAACAGGTGTAATAGAAACCGCAATAGATTCGCCAAATGCAGATCGAGAAGTCGCGGTTTCATTAATTATGTTACCATACTGATCCGAACGCATATATACTTCATGACGTGTAGATTGGTTGTCATAACTTTGTGCGTCTTTATTCCATTGTGCCACGTTTATTCACCTTATTGTTTTAAAGATCTTCTAAGAATATCTAATTTTTTCTTTTTCGAAAGTTCTTTTGGTGTTTTCCAATGAGCGACATCACTTCCGGTACCAGGGACAGACGGACCTGTTACATTAACAATTTCTTCCATTAATTCAGTGTTTTGTTTTAAATATTCTATATTTTCAAAAATAATATCTAACAATTCTTTGTCTGAATATTCTTTGTTGCTTTCTTCTCTTAACAAAAACAACGCTGCAGCAAAAGTAGCTAATTTACTCTCAAGGCCGACTTTGGCCAATAATCTCTTCAGATTAAAGATAAACCTAAAGAAATAAGAATAAGCTTCTCTTTCTTTTTTTGTTTTCGGCCTTTTTAATAATTTTCCTTTTTTGTCTATTAATCCAAGATCGAACGCCTTCGTTTTATCGAAAGGCGTAGAGAGCTCTCTAATAATTTTATAAAGAACGAATAAATTTACAACTTTTTCTGCCATGTCCTATCCTACAGTTTTCTTAGTTTGTGAATAATATACTCGTCCATGTGTATATTTGATCCAATTATAATTTCTTTATCAAATCCAATTGGTTCTATTCTTTCTTCCCAATATGACAAATATAATAAAAATGGTTTCAAATAATGTAAATATTCTTTTAATTTAAAACATAACATTCTTGTACAGGCTTTATAATAAAATACATTATACAAAATAGTCAAATGATTCATAATTAATCTTTCATTAATATCATTTCTATCTCTGTATCTAGCAAATAGTTTTTTGATAGATCGTATTCTTCCCAAATCTTCCTGGAACTCAATATCACCTACTCCGCTCGGATTATCATAATATTTGGCTGCATACAGAACAAAATTTGTATCATCAAGTGTATCAAACATAAATTCTCTTTTTATTTTATGACAAGGAACGAGCTCATGCGCTTGTTAAGTAAATTATGGTGCAAAATCTAAAAATTGCATTCTTTTCAGAGAGCCATCTACATCTACATTGTTAATAGCTAGATACAAATATGTATTAGTACCGTCATGAGACCAAACTAGTTTTCCTTCCGGGTTTGCGCCTAATACGGTTGTTGCATTATTCGAAGTTGGCGTTCCTGTGAGTTTAGCCAGCTGTAAAGATGTTCCTTGTATTGAAGTATTACCAGAAACTACCAAATCCCCAGTAATATTAGTATTACTGGGGATATTACCGACAAGATCAGAAATAGCTATTGATTTGGTTGCGCTATTGTTTGTGTCAACTACTACTAATAAATCATTATTCGCAACAAGAGCACCTAAACTTGTTAACTCCGAAATTTTCAAATCTGCCATTTCAGATTACTCCTTAGTCTACTATAGTGAATTCGCCATTAGCGAGAGAATCGCCTATGACCGAGATTACGCTATTTGAAACTGGGCCGGCTATCGTTAGAGAAACAGGTTCGCCGTCAGAGTTAGTACTCGTTGGCGGCGCGACCGAAGTTAAAAGGTCAGCCGTTTCAAATTTGTATTGGCCAACTGCAGTTACAGTTGGTGTTCCTTTGAATAGCAAAGTATTATTAGCGACATAATCAGGCGATTCTGGTCCAGTAGATGTAAAGACTATTGTGTTCGCACCAGATACTATATCTTTAGCAGTAAGTACAACATCAGCAGTAGCCGCAAAAGGCTCGTTCCATGTAACAAATACTTCCATTTCCACGGTTGTTTTGAAGGTAGAAGAACCGGTTATGGTATTTGCGCCTAACTGAATTAGTGTAATATCTGGTTCACCTAGATTTGCGGCATTAGTATAGCCACCAACTTGGCTAGGTCCTGGATGTGCTGCGACAATAACTTCTTCTTTTACTCGAACATTACCATGAGTATCCGTATAAGCTTGCTGACGTACCCAACCTTTTTCTGTAGCTACTACATTACGTTTTGAAGCAACATTATCTGCTTCTGGGAGCGGCTGTGCTCCTGTTGTAAAATCCCATGTTGACATTTGTATTTCTCCTAGTTTCTCTTTTCGTGCAAATCACTACTCAGCATAATATAAGTTATTTATGTTTATTTTTTTCTAATATCTTCAACAAATTCTTTAAATGTTTTTTTCTTTTTTGAACACAGTGGACAAGAATCATCTTTTTTGTGCTCACAACTCTCTCCTATAGGAGCTACTTTTGCTTCCTCTGGATTAGATTCATATGTTGTGCCATTCTTTAATTTTATTTTCTTTTTTACTGTTAAAATTTCTGGACGTTTTTCTTCTACTTTAATGTTTTGCGTTTTCTTTCTCTCGCTATTCCATCTAGGTCTGCCATCTGGGCCGCGGCCTATACTTGGTTTTCTCATTACTCTCATTTCTGGCTTAGAAATATCTTCTAATATTTCAGATTCTATTTCTGTAGATTCCGACGCTGTTATTTTTTTATGTTTTTTCTGTTTGCCTATAGCTTTTTCCATAGATTTACGACGTTTTCTTATGAATTGATCCACAACATCATTGTCTCCATCACCATCTTGATCTGCTGCGCGTACGTTAATGGCTTTATGAATGCGACGTTTATGTCTTTTTCCAGTATCTGGATCTCTATAAAAAATAACTTTCACATCCTTTGAACGTATTACGTCGCTATGACTCCGCGCAGCGCCATCTCCTTCTTCAATATTTTTTGATTTGTCATTCATACACATAACTCCGAGTTTAATTTATTTATAATTATTTTTATTGACCAGGAGTATCTTTTTGATACTTCTTGCGTAATTTATCTGTACCTTGTTCGTAGTGTTCGCTTTCCGATTCTATTTTATCTTCTTCTTTCTTTTCTAAAACTGACGGATGATACGCAAATCCACCTTGAATTTGTAATGCTTCTAAATCTTTTGCATAAACAGTATCTGGTATACCAGCAACAAATGATTCATTTAATGATTCATTTTGCATTTTTGATTTTCTGCGTTGTAATAACTTTTCGCGAATTTTCGGTATCATTCTTTTTGCAATCGTGACGCTAAGTTTTTTATTATTTGCTAATTTCTTTTGCATTATTTTATCAACTGCGGACTTACCGGAGATTGAAAGCTCATTATATTTTTCCCCGCGGCTCGAAGCAAATTTTTTCTTTAAGAATTTTAACGCTCCGCGCGCGGCTAATCTTTTTACTCTTTCTAGTGAAGGCGGCCGTTTTTCTACAATTTTCTTTCTTCTATTTAAACGAACCTTTCTGACTTTCATACTACGAGACAATTTTCTTCTCGCCATAGGAGTAAGAACTCTAGATTCTTCTAGTGCAGATTCTATTTGCAAAAATACTTCTAGAAAATTGTCAATTTCTTTATCAGAAATCGAAATAATATTTTTTTCTGTCATTTTATAAAATCCTGAATGTTTCTAATATATTTATAATATAAATATACTCATAGTACAATAAAGGATCTTCAATGACTTTTACAGTAAATGACAATTTAAAAACTAATGCAATAATAGCCGCTTCCTCTAATAGCATAGGCACAGATGGTCAAGTATTGCAGTCAAATGGTTCTGTAATCTACTGGGGATCAGGTGTTGATGTTACCTGGCCTGGCGCAAATAGTAATATATTCTTTCATGACAACGGAGCAATATCCGCTAATACTCAGTTAAATTGGTATCACGCTAATTCTACTTTTTCGGTTTCTGGCGAAGGCGCTTCTGGATTAACATATAACGGATCTGTACTTACTGTAACTACACCCGCCGCGGGGCTTGGTGGGACATTAAACGACGCTATTGTTCACTCCGATTTCCTCGGCTGGAATGCCAATGCATCGCACTTGGAAGATATATCCATTAGGTTGGCGACGGGCACATCATGGACTACCGCAGGCAGAAGAATACAACATCGAATTGATGCTACGTATATGGGTTACATGCAATTCAACGATGTTGGCGGGTTGACAGACATTACGTTTGGAGTAGGCACTAGTGTCGTTGGCCCGGAAGCAGTCCCAGAGGTACTTCGAATTACTACCACCGGTATAGATGTTTCAGGAACTGTTACAGCTTCAAATCTAAGTGGGACAAATACTGGTGACCAAGCCGCTGCTGAAATAATAACTAAAATAGGCACGCCGGTTGATAATCAAGTAGCAGTATGGACTGGCGATGGAACATTAGAAGGCATTTCTGCATTAACATATGACGGATCTGTACTTGCATCCACCGGAAACGTAACCCTCGATGGAGGCGGGGTTACTTGGGCGGCCGTTGGCAGTGCCGGGGCGCAATCTGGTACTTTTAGAATGGAGATGCCCGCGGCCGCAGTTGGCTCCTTCGCTGGCCAGGTTAATACTCTTGAGGTTAAGCAGTTAACAACCGACAGTGTGAATGACGCCTTTATGACATTCCACATTGGTAGCGTGTACGCGGTACATTTTGGATTAGATAACCAAACAAATGATTTGTTTGTTGGTGGTTGGTCGTTGGGAGCAAATAAGTACAAAATATTCCACGAAAATAATTCAGGTCGGTTTGTTCGTGGAGACAATGTTGATAACGGACTTACAACTATTCGTGTTGATGATACAGATTTTATAGTATCTGATAGTACCGACAGCACGACAAATTTCATTTGGAGAGATCACGACGTTGGCAAACTATATTTAGGTACATCTGATGCGGTAATAACAGCTCGTTCAGATATATTACCTCTCGCGGACAACACATATGATTTAGGTAGTACAACCCTGCTGTGGAGTGACATGTTCTCTAGCCAGTATACTACTACTAACGCGGTCGATCGAGTTAAATTTGCGGTGTGGGAAGGTAATAGTTATGGTATGGGTATGGATAGTTTGTATACCTTTGGTGGTTTAGGACCAACAGATGGTTACGCAGTGACATTCCAAATGAGCAACTCCCCAAATCGTGGTTTTTGGTGGGGTGACACCGCTCATAGTAATGCACAGGGCGCTATGTCACTTACGACTGAAGGAAAACTATATGTTGCGGATTCTATACGTGTGGGCGATGGCGAAAGTGCTACTACTACACCGGGAGGCACAGCAATATTAGAAGTTAATGTAAGCGGGTTTGTGGACAACAAAAGTGCTATTACCCTAAGATCCGACGATACTGTTGCAAACAGCAATTTTACCGGTGCACTACATCTTACATACAATAGCAGCGGAACGGATGCGATTTCGGTTGCTAACAAAAGCAAAATCGCATTTAGAATTGATGGAAATTACAGTGCCACTGGCGGTACAGAAGTAGACGGCGAACGACAGAGCATATACACCAATTATATTACATCAACAAACAGCGGTGATGCTTATGTACATTATGGTCAGTATAGCTATACTGATACCAATCATTCTGCCGGAAATGTTGTATTGAACTATGGAGTATACTCATTAACTGACGCGCTCAATCCGTCTCCTGGTACTATTGACAATAATAGGGCAATGGTCGGGATTGCTAGAATTCGCTCATCCGGTGATGTAACAAATACATATGGGGGCTACTTCGGCGCTTACGCGCTGGATGCATCCAGCGCTTCCGGGAATATTTTA
>TARA_R110002126_G_scaffold32516_4_pt1 | contig 10089 bp, 5 predicted proteins | sample TARA_R110002126 | Tara Oceans TARA_R110002126 (sample SAMEA4397536) | marine metagenome | biome: Polar Biome; feature: [DCM] deep chlorophyll maximum layer (ENVO:01000326); material: water (ENVO:00002006), including particulate matter (ENVO:01000060) such as... | depth 30 m | reverse complement strand
GCGATCCAATAAAGCTTGCAACAAATGTATTAGCCGGCGTGTCATAGATCTCAGTTGGACTGCCAACTTGTTGAACGATACCGCTCTTCATAACCACAACACGATCGGCCAAGGTCATGGCTTCGATCTGATCGTGCGTTACATATATTGTTGTCACCTTAAGCTCATGGCTTAAGTTTTTAATCTGAGCACGCGTCGACACACGCAATTTTGCATCCAAGTTAGATAAAGGCTCATCCATCAAAAAGACATTTGGCTCGCGAACAATGGCTCTTGCAAGCGCTACACGTTGACGCTGGCCACCAGATAATTCTGCCGGACGGCGATGCATGAATTCTTCAAGTTCGACCATCGCACCTGCACGTTTGACTTTTTCATCGTGCAAAGCGGGATCAATCTTGCGAACCTTCAATGGAAAGCGAATATTTTCATATACATTTAAATTTGGATACAGCGCATAGGATTGAAACACCATGGCGACATCGCGGTCTTTGGGTTCCATATCATTGACGCGTTGACCATCGATAATAATGTCACCACCGGTGGCATCTTCAAGGCCTGCAATCATCCGCATGGTTGTGGTTTTCCCACAGCCTGATGGTCCCAATAGCACCAAAAATTCTTGGTCCTTAATTGTGAGATTGAAATTATCAACCCCGACAAAAGAACCCCAACGTTTGGATAGGTTTTTTAACTGAATCTCTGCCAACCGGACCCCTCCTATGGGCGTCACAAACGATATTGCATACGTATGCATCTAAGATTAAGCTGAATTTTGATTGCTTGGCAAGTATTTATTGCATACGTATGCAAAATGAAATTATGTTTTCAAACGGACAAACGTCTGAAGGGTCCAAATTGTTATGAATTATCAAAGTGAAAAGCAAATTGTCAGATCATATTATGCAGAACTTGATGATGTTAAAAATCATACGCCTTCACAAGTATTAAAAAAATACACCAGCGATAATTATACCTGGCGTGGGTACTACCCCTTTGATAATTTGAACAATGCAGACGACGTTGCGACCCAATTTTGGCAGCCACTACACACATCACTGACATCAATGCAAAGACGAATGGACGTCTTTTTTGCTGGCAAAAACGAGATGGATAATTTCCAATCAGTTTGGGTCGTATCGATGGGCCATATGATGGGCTTATTCGACAAGGAATGGTTAGGGATCCAACCAACCAAAAAACTGGCTTTCCTGCGCTATTGTGAATTTCATAAAGTTGAAAATGGCAAAATCACTGAAACAAGCATGTATTTCGACATACCGCATTTCATGGCGCAAGCTGGTTATAATTTATTCCCCGATGCCACGGCGGCTCAACTCGTCCAACCAGGGCCAATGACCCATGATGGCTTGTTATTTGATGAGCAACTCGCCTCTGAAGGCCAAGCAACGTTGCAGTCAATCAACAAGATGATTTCAGATTTGGGCCAATGGCAAAACCCACTTCCGCTTGAAGATGAGCTTCGCCAATCATGGCATGAAGATATGATGTGGTGGGGGCCCACCGGCATTGGCGCAAGCTACACAATTGAGCGATACGCACAACAGCATTCCCGCCCATTTAGAACCGCTTTTTCAGACCGAACTGGAACGGGCCACATTGCCCGATTAGCAGAAGGCCATTATGGCGCATTTTTTGGCTGGCCAAATTTCAAAGCCCGTCTAACAGGTCCTTTTATGGGCATGGAGCCCACAGATGAAATTGGTGAATTCCGTGTGATTGATGTCTATAGACGTTCCGGCGACAAGCTGGCCGAGAATTGGATATTTATTGATATGCTACATTTTTGGAAACAACAGGGTAGAGATTTTCTAAAGGAAACGACCGGCTTTACATCGTTGTAAACGCGAATACTACAAAGAGACATGATATGACAAAGACACCAGATAGCAGTACTAATGCCGCAATAGATGAAGCACAAACAGATGCTGTAAAACGGCGGTCAAAAGGTGAATTTGTTCGCGGCATTAGCAAATTCAGACATCAGCTTGGCGTTGATAAGGATTTTCCAGCCGAGGCCAATCGATACCATCTTTTTGTCGCGCTAAATTGCCCATGGTGTCATCGTGTGATGTTGGCAAGAAACATATTGGGTTTGCAAAACACTATCAGTGTCGATATCGCATTTCCAAGCAGAACAGGCGAAGATGACCTTATTGAGCCAAACCGGTGGGAGTTTAACCCCAATCGAATTGCCACGCTGACCGGTAGAACACTTCCCGAATGCACTTCAGATACAGCAACAGGAAAAAATGTCCGATTAGCATTAGAAATTTATCAAAAAGAGGGTTCAGATGAAGCCTCTGTTCCAATCCTGTATGACAAGAAACACAAACGGATTGTCTCCAACGAAAGCGCCGATATTATCCGAATGCTGAATGCGGTAGCTTACGAACTAGGTAGTCAATTACCCGAAGATATAAGGCCTAATCTATACCCACAAGGTGATGGTGCCCGTGCTTTAAGATCAGACATAGATCAATTGAACGAGCTTATATATGTAACGATCAACAATGGAGCCTATAAAGCCGGCTTCTCATCAGATCAAAATATCTATGCCAAAGCTTTTACAGACTATTTTAAAACCCTTGCTCAGCTTGAAGAACGTTTATCAGATGGTAGACCATATTTGACCGGTGATACATTCACCGAAGCAGATCTACGTCTGTTCCCAACGCTTTATCGCCATGATCCGGTTTATTACGTCAGAATGAAGTTAAACGGCGCCCGCATTCTGGACTATCCAAATCTATGGCAATGGCTCTGCCGTGTTTATGCAATCAAAGGCGTGCCCGAAAGCAACTCACTCATTCATTGCAAACAAGGTTATTTTGGCCGGTCCTGGAACAACGTCATTCCATTAGGCCCATTACAACCAATGACCTACCCAGAAGCTTATGAACATCCCAAATTGGCCGATAGATAAAAACTAGGTGTCGACCTCACCCAGCCATTGGACTGGAGACTTTTGGAGTTGAGATCTGATAGATTTAAGATCATATTCATCACATGATTTAAGAAGGGTTTTAAGCAATTCATCTAGCTCGATAGGGGACAGTTTAAATTCACTATCGGTAAAAATCCGAGGATGCGCTGTTTCAGTGGGATTGCCTTCAATCAACAATTCCTCATATAATTTCTCACCAGGCCTTAGGCCAGTAATAACAACCTCGATTTCACCACTTTGTAGATCACGATCATTCTCACTTGCACGAAATGGCGTAAATCCATGAAGTCTGATCATACGCTCCACCAGATCAATAATCTTGACTGGTGTTCCCATATCTAAAAGAAAAATATCACCCTTTGAGGACATTGAACTTGCTTGAATAACCAATTGGGCAGCTTCACGAATCGTCATAAAGTATCGCGTGACCACCGCATCAGTCACGGTCACAGGACCACCGTTTTTAATCTGTTCTCTGAACTTCGGTATAACAGAACCAGACGATCCTAAAACATTTCCAAAACGAACAATTGACACTTTTGTATCAGAATTCTCACCTGCAACAGCCTGACAGATTAACTCTGCAATACGTTTAGAAGCCCCCATAATATTTGTTGGTCTAACTGCTTTATCAGTCGATATGAGAGTAAAGTTTTTAACCTTCGCTTTAATTGCAGCCTCAATAATATTTTTGGTGCCCCAAATATTATTTCGCATCCCAACAACAATATTTTGTTCAACAAGAGTCACGTGTTTATAGGCTGCCGCATGATAAACAGAATCGGTTTTAAACTTTTTCAAAAGACTATGAATTCTGCCTTTATCAAGCACAGACCCTAATACTGGAACAATTTTGGTAGTTGGCGAGTGTTCAAGTGCAAATTGTTCAAGCTCTTCGTTGATTTGATAAAGAGCATATTCAGACACATCAAATAAAATGAGTGTATCCGGTTTTTGCATCAAAATTTGACGACAAAGCTCGCTTCCAATTGAACCACCTGCACCGCTGACCAATACAGTTTTGTCGGTGATATTTTTCGCAAGTAACTCAGGATCTGCGTCAACCGCATCGCGACCTAAAAGCTCTTCAACCCTTACAATTTTTAAGTCACTGACCTTTGACTTACCTGTAATAAGGTCTCCAATTGAAGGAATGGTTCGAACTTCAACAGAAAAGTTTTCTATTCGAGAAAGAATTTTTTGACGTTGGCTTACAGTAGCTGTTGGTACAGCTAACAATACAGAACGAACTTCTTGTTTTGAAATGATTTCTTCCAAAAATGACGGCACATAAATCGGTATCCCACCAATTTCTCTTCCTGCAAGTTCGGTATTATCATCGATGAAACAAATTGCTCTGTATTTACCTTCAAGATCCAGCGTATTGAGCAATTGCCGTCCTGCATGCCCTGCACCAAAAATGATGATATTTTCTTTACTTGGCGCTACATGATATCGGAAAGCCGTTCTGAGAAAAAAGCGGATACCACAGGTAGCACTGAACAGTAACAATACATAAATAATTGGGACTGATCTTGGGACTGGTAATACGAAAATTTGGTCGGTTACAAACATCGTTACAGCTGAAATAAAAGATCCAAATATGATAACCTTGAGAACACGGCTTGAGATATACCGAATAATCGCTCTATATAATCCGCTCCGAATAAATACAAATATGCTGACCGGTATAACAGTTAAAAGAACATACCAGGACCGAGGATTATAGATAAAATCCAAATCATCTAAGCGAAGATACATCGCTGTGGCAAAACAAAGTACGATCAAAAAACAATCAACTAAAACCTGAATAATACGCTTTGTTAACTTATCTAGTTGAAAAAGTTTTGATAAAATTACTTTATACAAAATCGACCTCTGATCAAATTCCTCACTGCATCGATTGCATAACACTAAATATGACAATCATCCAATTAGAAATTGCAACTAGAAAAGTCGTTTATCTCATTAACGCTCCAAAATAGTTATAATGAAGCAAGCTTATTCGCTACTTCAAAACAAATTATACCCCCGCAAGTAACGAAGCATTGCCGCCTGCGGCAGTTGTATCAATGCATATATGGCGTTCAATGACGCAGTAATTTGATAAATCTTCAGTTGATATAAGCGGTATTATCGGTCCATCGCGCTTTGCAAGCGCTTGTTTTGCAATGGATAAATCATCATCATTTGACCATAAAACGACAGCATCAAATCCATGTAAGCCCTCAAGCATTGCACGATCTAAATAACCATTCATTGCGTTTGCCCCTGAAGCTCCGGCAACAATTGTAAACGTCGAACACCCACAACTAACAGCAATCTCTGACTGCTTTTGTGCATCTTCCAATGTTGGGCCAAGGCACAAAACAAGCCCCCTAGACAATTGTGAATATTTATTCAGCTCGCCTGTCGGCCCAGGTAATTCTAATGATAAAAGTGTTTTTTGTTCATAAGCTGGAAGGTCTAAAATCTGCTTTTGAACATCATCAAAATCTAAAACGTGCCCTTCCAATAGATCATGGCCAACACTATTATAATGGACAAATCGAATTAAATATTTTGGACCACCTGCTTTTGGTCCCGTTCCCGATAGCCCCTCACCACCAAATGGTTGTGATCCAACCACAGCGCCAATTTGGTTGCGATTTATGTAGATATTGCCAACATTAAGCTCCGTTGAAAGTGTCTCAACACGATCATCAATACGTGTATGAAGCCCAAAAGTTAGTCCATATTGACTGTCATTTATGTCATCGACAATTTGCTCAAGCTCATCTGCTTTAAATGTTGCAACATGCAGTACAGGTCCAAATATCTCTTCTTTAAGATCAGCAATTCCGCTCGTTTTGATAACGCTTGGCGCTACAAAACATCCATCTTTTGGTTTGTTCAGGCGTTTTAATAATCGACCAGAATTTGCAGCCTGCTCAATATAATCATCAATTTTAGTTTTTGCATCCAGATTGATAATGGGCCCAATATCTGTTGATAAATGCCACGGCGAACCAATTTTCAATTCATCCATCGCACCATAAAGCATCTCAAGAAATTCCTCTGCCACATCTTCTTGCAGGTAAAGCAATCTGAGCGCAGAACAACGCTGACCAGCAGATTGGAACGCTGAGACAACGATGTCCTTAATCGCTTGTTCTGGCAGTGCAGTTGAATCCACAATCATTGCATTCAGACCACCCGTCTCGGCAATCAACATTGAATTGGGATTTAAATAGGTGGCGACATTTCGATTAATAATTTGGGCCGTTTGGGTCGAGCCTGTGAAACAAACACCATTTATGCGTGGATCAGATGTGAGTTTTGAACCCACAACAGACCCAAGACCTGGCAATAATTGCAATACATCTGCTGGAACCCCTGCTTCATGCATAAGCTTTATAGCGATTGAGGCAATGATTGGTGTTGATTCAGCGGGTTTTGCCAAAACACCATTACCTGCGGCGAGCGCCGCCGATATTTGCCCCGTAAAAATAGCCAGCGGGAAGTTCCATGGAGAAATACAAGTGATCAAACCCCGTGGCAACTCATCCTCGTTAAGCTCGATTGCGCGTGCGCCATAATACCTTAAAAAATCGACAGCTTCGCGAATTTCCGACACAGCATCAAGCGGGGTTTTTCCAGCTTCGCGACATAGAACTGCAAAAATCTCACCAGCATTTTCTTCATAAAGATCTGCCGTGCGATCAAGTATGTTTTTACGTTCTAAGGCTGTTGCTGTCGTCCAGCTTTTGGCAGAGCTGATCGCCAATTCCACATCCTCAATAGAAGCCTCTAAAACCTGCCCAACTTTATCAGTTGATATCGCTGGATTTATAATATCTGAGGTATCATCATCGTTTTTCGATGACAAACCATTTTGATCTGCAATCATCGGACCAACGGACCATTGATTGGCTTTGGAAGCCTCGCGCGCTTGTTCAAAAAGCTCGATATCATGTTCATCGGTTAGATCCCAACCCGATGAATTTTTGCGTTCAGGCAGATAAAGTTCTGATGAATTTGCAATTGCGGCTGGATGGTTTTCAAAATCCATTTCAATCATTGAAAATGGATCCCGCGCTATGACTTTAGCGGACACATTATTGTCAACGATTTGATTGACAAAAGAGCTATTGGCTCCATTTTCTAACAGTCTACGAACAAGATATGCCAACAGGTCTTTATGCTCGCCGACCGGCGCATAAACTCGGCACTGCGCTTTGTAACGCTCAACAAGACCATTATGTAGGGCATCGCCCATGCCATGTAATTTTTGAAATTCAAACTTTTCTTTATCATCGGCCATCGCAAGAATGGCGCATACACTATGGGCATTATGCGTTGCAAATTGCGGATAAATCCGATCGGTCATAGCCAACAATTTTTCGGCGCTACACATATAAGAAATATCAGTTGCAGCCTTGTGGGTGAAAACAGGAAATCCATCAACCCCTTCAATTTGGGCAAGCTTAATCTCTGTATCCCAATAAGCGCCCTTAACAAGTCGAACCATGATTTTGCGGTCACATTCTGTTGCAAGATCATATAACCAATCAAGAACAGGGTTTGCCCGCTTGCCATAGGCCTGAACAACAACACCAAAACCATCCCAATTTTCAAGGTCTGGCGTCCGCAATACAGCCTCAATAACATCAAGAGACAAATCAAGCCGATTGGCTTCTTCTGCATCAATGTTGAAACCCATTTTTGCATCTTTAGCCATGATCGCAAGCTCAAGAACTTTCGGTACCAACTCTGTTAAGACGCGTTGTTTCTGACCAACTTCATAGCGCGGATGAAGCGCAGATAGCTTGATTGAAATCCCTGGATTGCGCCGAATATCAGCTGAATGAGAATGAAGGGCTAACCTGCCGATTGCATCACTATAAGATGTGTAAAATTCATCGGCGTCTTTTTGCGTCAGCGCAGCTTCTCCCAACATGTCATATGAATAGGTAAAGCCCTTTTTTTGCCAAGACTTGCCGCGCAGAACGGCTTCATCGATTGTTTCACCTAAAACAAACTGATGGCCCATTTCTTTCATTGCTCTGGTCACAGCCACCCGAATAAGTGGCTCGCCCAAGCGCTTGACCATTCCATGGAGCGTTTTAGCAACACCATCATCATTGGGTTCTTTCAACACTTTTCCGGTCAGCATGAGACCCCAAGTCGATGCATTGACCAATGGCGAGGTTGATTGACCTAAATGCGCACTCCACGACGAAGGCGAAATCTTGTCTTCAATCAAATCATCCATGGTTTGGGTATCTGGAACACGCAACAAAGCCTCTGCCAAACACATAAGCGCGACACCTTCATCAGACGACAAGCCGTATTCAGCAAGAAAGACTTCCATCAATCCTGGATCATCAGAGGCTCTGATATGCTCGATGAATTCGGCAGCATCATCTGAAATCTGAGTGCGCATTTCATTTGTGATCGAAGATGATCGAATTAGGAATTGCAAAATTTCATTTTCAGGTGCCAAATGAGACGACCTAATATTAGCTCGTTGTGCATCTAATGTATTCATAATGACCTCCTTCAAATGATTAAGGTCATCCTATCAGTTAATTGAAAGCGATAATTTCCGTATATTGAAATAAAACAGTGATATTCGCCAATTATATTAAATTTTTAAGAGATTAGGGTTGTTTTCATGCCTTGTTAAAGATAATTTCTTGTCATCACCTTCATCACAAACACCATCTTGTAAAACAGAACGAGCACATACTATGGATGATAAATCACTCGATGCATATGATAGAAAAATCCTAGACATATTAAGCAAAGAAGGTCGCATATCTGTTACCGACTTAGCCCCGCGTGTTGGGTTAAGCAAAACGCCTTGCATGGCGCGAATGAAAAAGCTTCAAGATAACGGTATTATCATTGGCTACGCAGCACAAATTGACCAAACAAAAATTGGCCGCAACCATGTCGCTTTTGCCGAGATTAAACTCCACGATACGAAAGAAAAAGCTCTGAATGATTTTAATGAAGCAGTTCGTAAAATCCCTGAAATCGAACAGTGCCATATGATTGCCGGATCCTTTGATTATCTTCTCAAAGTCCGCACCAAAGATATCCAATCATATCGGCGATTTTTAGGTGAACAAATCTCAACGCTCCCAAACATTGCAAATTCGTCCACCTATGTGTCCATGCAATCGGTTATTGAATCGAGCAACTAAATATTATTGTTCATCAAAGCCTATAAGCAGCCTTAGCAAGTCGATAGGTCAGATCATGGGCCACTTCATGAGCATCAACAAGACGCAATCGACCTGTTAACACCAAGTTTGCAAGATAGGCACAATCAGAACGGCGTGCCACATCATGGCGCGCAGGGATTGAACAAAACGCCCGCGTATCGTCGTTAAACCCGACAGTATTGTAGAACCCACACGTTTCGGTCGTGGTTTCACGAAAACGCTTTATGCCCTCATAACTATCAAAGAACCACCATGGCGGACCAAGTTTAAGCGCCGGATATGCACCAGCTAACGGCGCAAGTTCACGGCCATAACTGGCTTCATCCAGCGTAAACAAAATAATCGTCAAATCAGGTTCCAAACCAACGGCATCCAGCATCGGTTTGAGCGCAGATACATAATCGGTACGTGTTGGAATATCAAAACCCTTGTCGCGACCGAAATCTAGGAATGTTTGTTTTGAATGATTTCGGAATGAGCCTGGGTGAATCTGCAACACAAGACCATCATCAAGGCTCATGCGAGCCATTTCAGTGAGCATTTGGCCTCGAAATTGATCGGCATCATTAGACGTAAAACGTCCTGAGATAATTATATCAAAAAGCTCTTCAGCTTTGCCCTGTGACAGGTCTTCAGTTCGCGCAGATGGATGCCCATGATCAGAAGCTGTTGCACCATGGGATTTAAAAAAGGCGCGTCGTATGCGATGTGCACTCAGATAGCCCTGCCAAGTTGAAACATCTTCGCCCGTTAGTTCGCCCAATTGAGTGATATTTGCTGCAAAACCTTCAAACTCAGGATCAACAACAGCGTCCGGCCGATATGTCGTCACAACCCTGCCATTCCAATCACTATCAGCAATCATTTTATGCCATTTTAGATCATCCAAGGCACTCTCCGTGGTCGATA
>TARA_R110002126_G_scaffold9872_16_pt1 | contig 10092 bp, 9 predicted proteins | sample TARA_R110002126 | Tara Oceans TARA_R110002126 (sample SAMEA4397536) | marine metagenome | biome: Polar Biome; feature: [DCM] deep chlorophyll maximum layer (ENVO:01000326); material: water (ENVO:00002006), including particulate matter (ENVO:01000060) such as... | depth 30 m | reverse complement strand
TACGGCCCAAGTCTCCGTAAGGGATTTGGAAAAACCCGAGAAATATATCGGTTCTGTTGAAAACTGGGAAAAGGCTGAAAACGCCATAATAAATGCAGCTAAGGAAAAAGGTCTTGATTTTGTCATAGAAAGCGGTGAAGCTGCATTTTATGGCCCAAAGCTGGATTTCATGGTTAAAGACGCCCTTGGAAGAAACTGGCAGTTGGGAACCATCCAAGTGGATTACAATTTACCAGAGCGATTTGACCTTACCTATAAAGGTAGTGATAACGAATTGCACAGACCGGTTATGATCCACAGGGCTCCTTTTGGGAGTATGGAACGTTTTATAGCCTTATTATTGGAACATACAGGTGGGAATTTTCCACTTTGGCTCATGCCAGAGCAAGCTATTATCCTCCCTGTCAGCGAAAAACATGAAATATATGCCCAAAAAGTTTTAAATTCCTTGGAAAATAACGACATTCGCGCCCTCATTGACAACCGAAATGAAACGGTAGGCAAGAAAATACGTGAAGCAGAGATGAATAAAATCCCATTTATGCTGATTGTAGGGGAGAATGAAGAAAAAGAGGAAACCATTTCCATTAGGAGGCACGGTGGCGAAGATTTAGGTGCCATTTCCGTAAAAGCCTTTACCGACTTGGTAATAAATGAAATAAACAGTACCTTAAAGTCGTTTTAAAAAAAAAGTTTAACTAAAAAGATTACGTCATAGCAATTAGAAAAAGATTTAGACCCCAACCTAGGAGGGAAAACAAAAACCCTCACAACATTAATGAAAGTATTTCATCGCCAAAGGTTAGGTTGGTTGGCGACAATGTAGAAGTAGGTGTATACAGCACCCGTGAAGCCTTGGCCAAAGCGGAAGAACTGGAACTGGACTTAGTGGAGATTTCCCCTAAAGCCGATCCTCCAGTGTGTAAAATTATAGATTATAAAAAATTCCTTTACGAGCAAAAGAAAAGGGAAAAGGTCATGAAGGCCAAAGCCACCAAAGTAATCGTAAAAGAAATAAGGTTTGGTCCACAGACTGATGATCACGATTACGAGTTTAAGAAGAAACACGCGGAAAAATTCTTAAAAGATGGTGCCAAGTTAAAGGCTTATGTATTTTTCAAAGGTCGTTCCATTGTTTATAAAGACCAAGGAGAGATACTATTGCTAAAGTTGGCATCCGAATTGGAGGATTTGGGCAAAGTGGAACAAATGCCTAAACTTGAGGGCAAGCGAATGACAATGTTCATTGCCCCAAAAACTAAAAAATAGACCTAGGCCCTATGGCTTTGGTTACGAAAATAAAATGCTAAATATGTTTTAGCATGAAGATAGTAAGCGAGATAAATTAATAAATAGGAAGAAAATGCCTAAACAGAAAACAAAATCCAGTGCCAAAAAGCGATTTAAGCTTACCGGTAGTGGTAAAATTAAAAGAAAGCACGCCTTTAAGAGCCATATTCTAACGAAGAAGTCTAAAAAGCGTAAGCTAGCGTTAACCCACTCTGGATTAGTTCACGAGGCGGATGTTAACAGTATTAAGGAACAATTGCGTTTAAAGTAATCGTTCCCACGGTAATTATTAACCCTGGAGTTAGGCAATAAAAGTATTCTATATTAAAGGATCGCCTACTACAAAAAACAATTTAAATTATGCCAAGATCAGTAAATTCAGTTGCTTCCAGAGCCAGAAGAAAAAAGGTAATGAAGCAGGCCAAAGGATACTTTGGAAGACGTAAAAACGTTTGGACAGTAGCCAAAAATGCGGTTGAAAAAGCAATGTTATATGCTTACAGAGATCGTAGAAACAAGAAAAGAAATTTCCGTTCCCTATGGATTACCCGTATCAATGCTGGTGCCAGATTGCACGGAATGTCCTATTCCCAGTTTATGGGCAAGGTAAAAGCCAACAACATAGAGCTAAACCGTAAGGTATTGGCAGATTTGGCCATGAACCACCCAGAGGCTTTCAAAGCTATTGTGAACAAAGTAAAATAAATTAATAAACTTATCTCGCTTATAAGTAAAAAGCCTGCTCCATAGGGAACAGGCTTTTTTTTGTGGCCTATTTTCAAAATTACAGTTTATTAGGTCGTTTTTATTTTGCTGATAGCCTCCTTAAATTCTTCCCAGTCTATCAACTCATCGCCAGATTTGTCATAACCTTCAATTAGTTTGGAAGAAACAATTCCCCGTAAAAATCCACTAATTTCCGCCTTTTTCAACAATTCAACTATCTCACTTTTCTTGAGTTTCCCATCACCATCCCCATCAAAAAAATTATAGGCCTCCTCCGGCGTTTCAAATTTGTTGGTGATCAGGATCTGTATTTTATCTAAAATCATATCTTTTGTAGCCATATCCTATTTTTTAAAATGCATAATACACTAAATTACTAAATAAAACACAGTTGGCTAAACCCCAAAATAGCTTACAACCAAATTTCTGCCACTGGCATTATTCCTATGTTCGCACAAATAGATACCCTGCCATATTCCTAAATTCAATTTCCCATTGCTAATGGGTATCTGTACGGAAGCCCCCATCAAGGAGGATTTTATATGCGCGGGCATGTCGTCCGAACCTTCATAATCGTGAAGATAATAAGGGGCATTTTCCGGAACCATGATATTCATATGGCTTTCAAAATCTGACCTAACGGTGGAATCCGCATTTTCATTTATGGTCAAGCTTGCTGAAGTATGCTTTATGAACACCTGTAACATGCCCGTTTGAATCCTTTTTATATGTGGAAGGTGTTCCAGTATGGTGTCCGTAATTAAATGGAAGCCCCTGTTATAAGCCCTTAAACGTAATTCTTTCTGGTAAAACAGCATAACAATTGGTATTTGGAATTTATTCAAATTTCGATAAATATTAAGAAATGTGAAACTTTATGTAAGAAGGCCATTAATTAGGACAATATCAAATACCTTTGCAGCTTAATTTATTTGAATGGATTTATCAAAGGTAAAAATGGTAGTCACCGATATGGATGGCACCCTATTGAACTCCAAGCATGAGGTAAGTAGCAAATTCTTCCTATTATTTGAAGAATTAAAAAAAAGGGACATAAAGTTTGTGGCGGCCAGTGGGCGGCAATATAACAGTATTGTGGACAAATTGGATGCCATTAAAGATGATATCATAGTTGTGGCAGAAAATGGAGCTTTTGTAAAAAGGCAGGAGCAGGAATTGCTGGCTACCCCATTGAACTACACTACTATTAAGAATACCATAGAACTATTAAAGAATGTTGAGGGCATACATCCTGTCCTATGCGGAAAAAACAACGCCTATATCAATGGAAATTCCGATGATTTTGTAAACAAATTAAGGGAGTACTATTCCGAGTTTAGCATCTTAAATGACATTGCCTCTTATGATGGTGAAGTCTTAAAAATAGCCATTTACCATTTTGAAAGTTCGGAAAAGTATATTTATCCTTTGGTAAATCATTTGGAGTCCGAATTAAAAGTCAAAGTATCTGGAGAGAATTGGTTGGATATTTCCCATATGAATGCCAACAAAGGATATGCACTGCAACATATTCAAGAGAAATTCGGAATAAGTAGACAGGAGACCATGGTTTTCGGAGATTATAATAATGACCTGGAAATGTTGGCAATGGCCGATTTTAGTTTCGCAATGGCCAATGCACATCCCAATGTGTTTGAAGCCGCCAACTACCGAGCCGATAGTAATGATAATAATGGAGTGGAAAAGATTTTGGAATTAATGCTTTCGCAAACGTAATATTTACTACCAATTATTGATCCGTACCCAATAAGGAACTAGGTAGGTATCCCATGTTTTTTTTGAATGCCACGGTAAAATGTTGTGGGTTGGAATACCCTACTTCATAAGAAGCTTGGGCAATAGTATATTTATCCTCAAGAATCAGAGCTTTGGCCTTTTGCATTCGCAAACTGGTTATAAACTTAAAAATAGTAGTATTGTGGACCTTCTTAAAGTAGCTTTTTAATTTTGTAGTATTATATCCAGCTACAGCCGACAATTCCTTAATAGTCAATGGTTTCTTTAAATGGGTCTCTATATAGCTAACCAAATTTTCAATAGTTTCATAATCCGATGTTGATAAAGACACCTCCTTGTTCCTCACAATTTGTGTTTCTTGCCCCAAAAATAAATCAATAAGCAACAATCTAATTTTAGATTCCAGATAATTGACCTTGGCATTGCTATTTAAATTGCAATTTAATATCTCGCTAACCGCTATATGTAACGGCAAGGTTATCGGCTTCGCACTATTCCAAAAACCAAGAGTAGGACCTAAAACGAACATGTTGCTATCCACATTATACTCCTTCCCCAACAGTTCTTCAAGATACTCTCCCTTGAAAAATATTTCCAGGGCCACATAATTATGCCCACTAAGTTTCTGGTCAATAACATCCGGGGACCAGTGAACAATGTTATATGAACCTGAAGGAATAACCAAATTAAGAGAATCCTTACGGCGCGTGCACTCATAGGAGCCTTGCAATACAAAATGAATCCCGATATAGGAATCCTGACCTGTTACCTCTTCCACAAATTCATCAACCAAAGACAATTTACGTATTAGGATCATAGCCTTGTCCATTCTAATTTCTTCTTGCCACCCCCCTATCTTGCCCTGAAGTTGATCCGAGATGAAAGCACTAGCAGATTTTTCCAATACAATTTGATCTACGCCACTATTGGTGAGAGTACACCTTCTTAAATTCCAAAGTCCAGTACTCGGTACTTCTTTATTCGTTATTAATAATTCCTTTCTCGTTATTCCCAACTGAAAACATAATTTAGATTTGCAAAGTTATTTATTTAGACTAAATCTTAATAAAAATAACTAATTATTTAATGAAAAGATTACTACAATTTTTATTTATGGTCATAGCCTGGTCTACACAAGGCCAAAAAACGTCGGGTATAATTGCGGGTAAAGTAAGTGATGCCACCGGAAAGCCTCTAGCTTATGCCAGCATATTGTTGGAAGAATTAAAGCTTGGCGTTCTTACGGACGACAATGGGAAGTACTCCATCAGAAAGGTACCCCAAGGAAAGCACAAGGTTTTGGTTTCCTTTCTAGGTTACGGTACCCGCTCTATGAATATTGAGGTAAATAAAGACAGCCTTTACATTACCCTTGATTTTACATTAGAAGAGGCACAAGAAAACCTGGACGAAGTAACAGTTAACGGAAAAACCAAAGAGACTGAGTTGGAGACAGAAGGCTTTGCCGTAAACGCCGTTAAAACCAAAGAAGCCAGTTTAAGGAACATTCAAACAAACGAATTATTAAACACTACAGTTGGTGTAAAAATTCGCCAAAATGGAGGTTTAGGTTCTGATGTGAGCTATAGTTTAAATGGATTGTCAGGAAACTCGGTGCGAATTTTCATAGACGGAATTCCTATCTCTACCTATGGTAATTCATTTAATCTAAACAGTATACCCCCTTCCATGATCAAACAAATTGAAGTTTACAAAGGGGTGGTTCCGGGACATTTAGCAGACGATGCCTTGGGAGGAGCTATAAATATAATGCTTCATAATGATGCCAAAACTAATTTCAATGCCTCCATTTCCTACGGATCGTTCAACACCTTACAAGCCAGTGTTAACGGATTGTATCGCTTGGAAAAATCAGGATTTACGGTTAAAGCCTCCCTTTTTCACAACTATTCTGACAATGATTATAACGTTTCGGGCAGAAGTGTTGTAGTTACAGGTTTAGGAGGAGTACAAACCCCAATTACAGCCAAAAGGTTTAACGATGCCTATAGATCTACTGGTGGTATGGCACAAATAGGCTATACTGATGTAAAATGGGCCGACCAATTTTTTATTGGCATTACGGGTTCAGATGACTACAAAGAAGTACAGCACGGAGCCTTTATGACTATTACCCCATATAAAGATAGATTCTTGGAATCTGATGCCATATTAGGAAGTATAAATTATCAAAAGAAAAATCTTTTTACAAAAGGACTCGATGTAAATATAAACGGGCAGATTGGCAAAAGAAATCGGGCTGTTAATGATACGGTTGCCTGGGCCTATAGTTGGAACGGAGAAAGGGCCATTGATTTTAGAGGTGATGAATACCAATACACTTGGGGTTCCCAACAAGAAGGAGGCCCCACCCTGGCTAAGATCAAAAGAAACGTAGCATCAATCAGAACAGGAATGTCCTTTGCCGTTAATGACCATCATAAAATGTTATTGAACCATGTTTACAGCGGAATTGACAGGGAAGACAGTGATGCTTTAAGGTCTGTCTTGGAAAACACATTTCAAGGAACCAGGGACTTGCACAAAAACATTTATTCCTTAACCTATGAGCTAACTGCCTTTGACGAAAAATTAAAAGCCAGTTTATTTGGAAAACATTATCAGCAAAAAACAACTAGTGTTGACCCGGCCATAGAACAGGATGCCAACGGGAACGATGTGGTAGTAAATGAAGTTGTTTCCAGTAATAAAAATTATGACGGATATGGCTTTGCAACTTCTTATGCCTTTATTCCCAATATTACCCTTTTAGCATCCGCAGAAAAAGCTATCCGACTACCAAACGAAACTGAGATATTTGGAAATGACGGAGATAACGTAGTAGCCAATTCAAGCATTGATCCTGAAAGCAGCAACAACTACAACTTAGGATTCAGATTGGGGTCTTTTAACATCAAAAGGCATGATTTTACCATTTCAACCAATGTTTTTACACGAAACATTAAAGATAGGATTGGATTACCAATTGAAACATCCTTGAATGTTGATGATGAATTAATTGTGTATGTAAATCAAGGTAGCGGTACGTCCAAAGGAATAGATGCCCAACTAAATTACACCTACAACAGCAATTTCGGACTTAATTTTAATATATCCCGATTCGATTTAAAAATTGTAAATCAAGGCATAGAAATAGACGTTCCCAACACACCATTTTTTACCATGAATGGGAGTTTGCGCTATTCATTAAAAGACCTAATTCAGAAAAAATCGCGCTTAAACCTATTCTACACCATGTACTTTACGGGAGAGTTTTCATTCTTAACCTCTCAAGGGTCTAACACTGTAGGGGATGAATTTTTTAAAGTCCCACAGCAATTGGCACAGGATTTCGGGCTCAGTTACGTCTTCCCAAACAATAGGTTGGTGATGAGTTTTGACATCAAAAATATATTCGACAAACCTGTATATGATAATTTATCAGTTCAAAAACCAGGAAGATCTTTTTACCTGAAATTAAATTACACAATCAATAAATTTTAACCATTTAAATATAATCGAAAATGACACGTACTTTTTTAAATTTTAAAACCTTGACCATCACTATACTAACTATAGGTTTAATGGTCGCATGCAGTAGCGATGAGATCAGTGAAAATCCAGACCCAACAGATCCAGATCCAAGTGAAGACTCCAGATGGATTACTATTGCCGCAGCCAAAATGGGAGATGCCCCGGGAGACGGAAACGGGGGAACTCTAATATATTCTGTAAGTAGTGAAGATCCCAAAGATCCTACCAATTCTATTGAACCTTTTGAAAATGGATTTATAGCTCCTTCCAACAGGACTGCCAGATTGCAATCTTCTGAAGATGGCAACACTATATTTAATATTAGCTACGCAGGGGATACAGGTGGAAACTATACCAAATATTCTGTGGAAGGTGGTCAAACCTTCACACAATCAGGTTCATCGGTAAGTATTGCTCCGTACGTTGGAACTGCTCCAAGATGGATAAAATTGTTTGATGGTGATAAAACGGGAGCTGCTGTATATGTATCAACAGAACATCAATTTGATGAAAGTGATATTTATACCCGAACCGAAGCCACTATTGGTGTTGTGACTTTGGATTTGGTAAATTCTGCGATAAAAGAATTCCAGGAACACAGTGTAGCTTTGAGCGCAGAAGAAGAAGCAAACGGTTATTATATCTCTAGAATAGATATGCCCGTTCTAAATGCAACCGGAGATAAATTATATATTGGCGCACGTTTAAGCAAGGTTGACCCCGCCACTGCAGAAAGTGACAGTGATTATGAAATTTTGGGTTCTAAAACCATTGTATTGGATTACCCTTCTTTATTAAACCCAACCGTTATTACATCTACCGTAGGCCATGGAAACACCAATGGTTACCGCAGCATCAATGCTTTCCTTTATAACGGAAGTGTTTATCAGGCTAACCAAAGTGACCCAGAAGGGTCTCACATCTTAAAAATTGATGCCAACAACGAATATGACAATTCTTATGAATTCAATTTAGACGCTGCCTTAGGTGTAGAAGATGCATACATTCTTGCATGGAGACCTGCTGGAAACGGAAAAGCCGTTATAGCATACAGACATGCAGGATCTGCAGAAGGTTTAGCTGGTGCCCAAGGATTTTTTGCACTTGCGGATTTAAACGCAAAAACAGCTCAAAAAATTGATGCCATTCCCTATGATCCTGACTTTTACTTATTTCAATACCAAGGTTTTGTTGTTGATGGAACAGAAATATACCTAACTCAAGGAGCTGTAGGGCAAAACGGTAATATTTACATTATCGATACAGAAACAGGTAATGTAACCAAAGGCGCCGAGTTGGTGAACGTAACCGGAAGTCACTTTATAGGTGTGTTTTAAAATCAAAGGAGTGTTATCAGATAAATAAAAGTCATCAAAACATACCTCCTGCAATAAGTGATGTTTACCTATCTCTTTTTTTTAAAATTCCAATTTACCTCAAGATTTGAAATAAGGAAATTTTAAAAAATTAGAGGTGGATACCACCTATATCACCATTAAATAACAAATGGTAAAAACAAAAAAAACTGTTGTACAAGCTATAAACTTTTACAACAGTTTTTTTGTTCATAGTTCATACCAAACCTACTGCAATAAAGATCATCACTAGGTTTTTTGTTTCTTTTTCTGGGCAGCCGGAAACAATACATTGTTTAGAATAAGTCGGTAACCGGGAGAGGTAGGATGCAGTTCCAATTCTGTCTTGGGATCCCCTACCCTGTGCTGATAGTCCTCCGGATCGTGCCCCCCGTAAAAAGTAAAGAATCCCTTTCCTTTAATTCCGTGAATATATCTGGCCTCCCCATTAATTTTATTTTCCCCCAATACCAGGACGGTAGGCTTAATCTCTTCCCTGGCAAAAGCGGTAGTCTGCCCCATAAACCCCTTGACCAGGGCCGTATGGTTCTGACATAACATTGTAGGAACAGGGTCCCATTTCGCCGAGAAATCCATTAAAGAAAAATAATCCGATTCCTTGGGCACATTACCCCTTCTCATCGTCATATCTATGGAAGAAAATTCATATTGAAGCGGATTGCGCTCCAAAATAAAATTGGTAAAGGCAAAAGTTTTCCCATAGTCCAGCTTAGCTTGATAATTTGCGTCAGATGGATCACCATCGAACATGGGCTCGCATATATCCACCTCGTCCGCAGCCAAGGCTATATCAAAACTATCGGTGGCAGAGCACATAGCAAACATAAACCCTCCCCCTATAACGTAATTTCTTATTTTCAGTGCTACAGCCCGCTTTTCCTCTGAAACTTTATTGAACCCTAATTTTATTGCCAATGCTTCCGCCTGCTGCTTACCTTCTATATACCAAGGAGCCGCCCTATAGGCCCCATAAAATTTCCCGTATTGCCCTGTAAAGTCTTCATGGTGCAAGTGCAGCCAATCATAGAGCACCAATTTATCGTCCAAAACTTCCTCATCATAAATTTGATCATAAGGAATTTCGGCGTAGGTAAGTACCATGGTAACAGCATCGTCCCAAGGTGAATTATCCTTTGGGGAATAAACTGCAATTTTGGGGGCCTTCTCCAAAATTACCGCTTCTTGGTTCTGCGAAGGACTTGCAATTTCTTCCAAAATAATTTGGGTCTGGGAATCCGATACAATCTCAAAAGACACTCCCCTTATCTGACATTCCCTACGAATATTCTCGCCATCGGGCAACAAAAAAGACCCGCCCCTATAGTTTAGCAGCCATTGTACCTTTTGTTGTTTGGTCAATACCCAATAGGTAATACCGTAAGCCTTTAGATGGTTTTTCTGACTTTCA
>TARA_R110002126_G_scaffold22899_2_pt1 | contig 10093 bp, 9 predicted proteins | sample TARA_R110002126 | Tara Oceans TARA_R110002126 (sample SAMEA4397536) | marine metagenome | biome: Polar Biome; feature: [DCM] deep chlorophyll maximum layer (ENVO:01000326); material: water (ENVO:00002006), including particulate matter (ENVO:01000060) such as... | depth 30 m | reverse complement strand
GTGTCCGATCGAGATCGCTCCGGCGCGGCACGTCGCTGGCCTCAGGCCGCCTTGCGCGCGAACAGACCGCGCAGGACGACGTAGAAGACGGGCGTGAACACCAGACCGAAGAGGGTCACTCCGATCATCCCGGCGAAGACCGCCGTTCCGATCGATTGACGCATCTCGGCACCGGGTCCGGTGGCGAACACCAGCGGCACGACGCCGAGGATGAACGAGAAGGCGGTCATCAGGATCGGCCGCAGGCGCAGGCGCGAGGATTCGATCGCCGCTTCGAAGCGCGTCCGACCCTGGTCCTCGAGCTGCTTCGCGAACTCGACGATCAGGATGGCGTTCTTGGCGGCGAGCCCGATCAGGACGATGAAGCCGATCTGGGTCAGAACGTTGTTGTCCATCCCGCGCAACAGCAGTCCGGCTACGGCGCCCAAGAGGCACATCGGAACGATCAGGACGATGGAGAACGGCAAGGTCCAGCTCTCGTACTGTGCGGCCAGCAGCAGGAACACGAAGACGACCGCGAGGAAGAAGATCAGCAACGCGGAGTCACCGCCGGCTCGCTCCTGGTAGGCGAGGTCCACCCACTCGTAGCTGTAGCCCGGAGGCAGACCAGCCGCCAAGCGTTCCATCGTCTCGATCGACTCGCCGGTGCTGGAACCGTAGGCCGTCGAACCGCCGACCTCGGCCGCGGGATAGAGGTTGTGACGCACGACACGATCGGGTCCCGTCACGCGCTTCATCGTCAGCAGGGATCCCAACGGAACGATGGCCCCCGACCGGCTGCGCGTCGTCAGCTGGCCGACGTCCGCCTCGTCGTCGCGGAACTGCGCGTCCGCTTGCGCGATGACGCGGTACGTACGGCCGAACTGGTTGAAGTCGTTGACGTAGACGGAGCCCAGGTAGACCTGGAGCGCCTCGAAGACGTTGGCCAGAGGCACGTCGAGCTTCTTGGTGCGCGTCCGATCGATGTCGGCGTACAGCTGCGGCGCGGTGCCTCGATAGAACGTGTAGGGCTGCTCGATCCCGGGGTCCTGCATCGCGCCCCCCACCAGTTGGAAGGCGGCCTCTTGCAGCTCGCTGGCATCGCGTTCGCGACGATCCTGGAGCATCAGCTTGAAGCCGCCACCCGTGCCGATGCCACGGACGGGCGGAGGCGGGATCACGACGGCCATGCCCTCGACGATCGAGGACAGCGCGGCGCGCACCTCGCCCGAGATCACATCGGCCGACCGTCCCTTCGGCACTCGATCGGTGAACGGATCCAGGGGCAGGAAGATCGCCGCTGCGTTGGGAGCACTCGCGCGCGTCGCGCCCGAGAAACCCACGAACTCGACGGATTCGCGCACGCCGTCCACGGCGCGCGCGCGGTCAGCCACCTCACGCACGACCTCGCGGGTCCGCGACATCGAAGCGCCATCGGGCAATTGCACCGCGACGATCAGATAACCCTGGTCCTGGGCCGGAATGAACCCGCGCGGAACCTGGTCGAGGCCGTAGCCCGTGAGTCCGATCAATCCGAGATAGACGATCGACAGCACCAGGCCCATGCGCACGACCCTCCGCACAACACCTGCGTAGGCGCGTGAGGAGAACTCGAAGACGCGGTTGAAGCCGTTGAAGAACCAACCGAAGAGCCGGTTCCACAAGCGTTGCACGAGGTCCGGTTCGGCGTCGTGCGGGCGCAGGAAGATGCGCGCCATCGCGGGGCTCAAGGTGAGCGAGACGAGCGCCGAGATCACCGTCGCCGTGGCGATGGTGACGGCGAACTGGCGATAGAACTCGCCCGCGATCCCGGCCAGGAAGGCCGTCGGCACGAACACCGCGACCAGCACGAGGGCCATGGCGATCAAGGCGCCGGCGACCTCGTCCATCGCCTTGCGCGCGGCATCCCGCGCGTTGAGCCCGGCGGCCATGTGCCGCTCGACGTTCTCGACGACGACGATCGCGTCATCGACGACGATTCCGATCGCAAGGACCAGCCCGAACAGCGTCAGGTTGTTCAGCGAGAAACCCAGCGCCGCCATGATCGCGAACGTGCCCACCAGCGACACGGGGATCGCGGCCAGCGGGATGATCGAGGCGCGCCAGTTCTGGAGGAACATCAGGATGACGAGCACGACCAGCAGCACGGCCTCGAACAGCGTGTCCACGACCGAGTCGATGGACTGCTGCACGAAGACCGTCGGGTTGTAGGCGATCCGGTACTCGAGCCCGTCGGGGAAGTCCTGGCTCAGGCGCCGCAGCGTTTCCTGGGCGGCAGCTTCGGTCTCGAGCGCGTTGGAGCCTGGACGTTGGAAGAGCGCGAGCGCGACCGCAGGCTGCCCGCTGAGGGAACTCTCCATCGCATAGCTCTGGGAACCCAACTCGATGCGCGCCACCTCGGACAAGCGCACCAATTGGCCCGCTTCCCCCGTCTTGACGACGATCTGCTCGAACTCCTCCGGCGTGCTCAAGCGACCTTGCGCGCGGACGCTCAGCTGGAAGGCGCGCTCGGTCTCGATCGGCTCCTGACCGATGACACCGGCGGCCACCTGGAGGTTCTGCTCACGCATCGCCGCCAGCACGTCGCCCGCGGTCAGGTCCAACTCGCGCAGCTTCTGGGGATCCAGCCACACGCGCATGCCGTACTGGTCCGCGCCGAACACGCGGATGTCACCGATCCCGTCGATGCGGGCCAGTTCGTCGCGCATGTTCAAGTACGCGTAGTTGCCCATGAACAGCTGGTCGTAGCGCCCGTCGGGCGAGATCAGGTGCGCGACGAGCATCATGTCCGGCGAGTTCTTCTGCGTCGTCACACCGGCCGCGCGCACGATATCGGGCAGCCTCGGTTCGGCCGTCGCCACGCGGTTCGCTACCAGGACCTGAGCCTGGTCGACGTCCGTGCCGAGCTCGAACGTGACCGTCAAGGCCATCTGGCCGTCGGCGGTGGACGAGGACGTCATGTAGAGCATCCCGTCGACGCCGTTGATGGCTTGTTCGAGGGGTGCCGCGACGGTGTCCGCGATGACCTTGGGGCTGGCGCCGGAGTACGACGCCGAGACCTGGATCGTCGGCGGCACGATCTCGGGATACTGCGCGACCGGCAGGCTGCCGTAGGCGACGGCCCCGATCAGGATCGTCAAGATCGACAGCACCGTCGCGAAGATGGGCCGGTCGATGAAAAAGTGAGTGAGCTTCATGGTGAATTGCCGACTGCGCTCAGTGCGCGGTGGGTGCCTCGGGTTCACGAACCTCGACCACGGCTCCGGGGCGAGCGAAGAACAAGCCAGCCGCAATGACGCGATCGGTCGGACCCACGCCCTCCTTGATCTCGCGCAGTCCGTCCTCGGTCAGAGTTCCGATGACGACCGGCCGGTACTGAACGACGCTGGCCTCGTCGACGACCAAGACGAAGCGCAGGGTCTGCGTGGTCTGCACGGCCTTGTCGGGCACGAGCAACGCCTCGCGCTCCCCCTCGCCCGTGATGCGGATCCGCGCGAACATGCCGGGGAACAACAGGCTGTCGGGGTTCGTGAACCGGGCCCGGGCGCGCATCGTCGCCGTACCGGCATCGAAGCGGTTGTCGACGAAGTCGAGCACACCCTCGTGCGGATAGCCCTCTTCGTCGGCGAGCCCGAGCTGCACGGGCGCCTCGTAGTCGCGGGAGCTCTGACGCTTCCCGGCCGCGTTGAGACGCAGATAGTTCAGCACCAGGTTCTCGTCCGCTTCGAAGCGGGCGTAGATGGGATCCGTCGAGACGATCGTGGTCAGCAGGGTCGACTGCGCGCTCCCGCCGCTGATCAGGTTGCCGACCGAGACGTAGTGGTCGCTGACGCGCCCGGCGATGGGCGCGGTGACCCGGGTGAAGTCGACGTCCAATTGAGCGGACGCAACGCGTGCGCGCGCCGCCTGCAAGACGGCTTCCGCCTCGGCCAGAGCGGCGGAACGGGCGTCGACGTCCTCGGCCGCGATGGCGTGGGACTCCAGGAGCTCGCGACCGCGTTCGGCTCGCGACTTGGCCAGGTCGTGCGCGGCCTCGGCCACTTGAACGTCGGCGAGTCGCGCGTCGAGCGTGGCCTGGAAGGGCCGCGGATCGATGACGAACAGGAGCTGCCCCTGCTCGACCTCCTCACCGTCCTCGAAGTGGATCGAATCCAAGAGCCCCGAAACACGGGCACGCAGATCGACGGACTCGACCGCCTCGAGGCGACCGGTGAACTGGTCCCAATCGAGGATGTTGCGCACGACCGGCTGCACGACTTCGACGACGGGCAGAGGCGGTGTTGCGGCGGTCGTGGGTTCGCTGCAGGCAGCGAGAAGCAGGAAGGACAGGCCGACGAGACTGGAGGATTGCATGGTGGTGGGACCGACGTGGTGGGTCGCGCGAGCGGTTACCAGCGCCCTCCGAGAGAGCGCAACAGTTGAACGGTGTTCAGGAAGGCTTCGCCGCGCAGGCGAGCTTCGGAACGCTGGGCATCGAGCGCGGTGCGCTCGGCGTCCAGGACATCGAGGAAGTCGGCGGTGCCGACCTCGTACTGGGTCATCGAGACGTCGCGGGCGCGCAGTGCGGCCACGACGGCGCGCTGCTGGGCGGCGCTCTGACTCTCGAGGAAGCGCTGGGTGGCCAGGGCCGACTCGACCTCGGAAAGCGCGATCAGCACGCTGTTCTGGTAGTCCTCGACCACCTCTTCGTAGCGCGCTCGCGAACGATCGAGGTTGGCCTGGTTCCGGCCTCCCTGGAAGAGCGGGAGATAGAGTTGGGGCCGGATGGCCCAAGTCTTCGCGTCCGTATCGAACAGGTCCGAGGCATCGGTCGCTTGCCAGCCGGCGCTGCCCGTCAAGGAGAGCGACGGATAGAACGCCGCGGTGGCGACGCCGACACGCGCGTTCTCGGCGGCCAGACGACGCTCGCTGCGACGCAGGTCGGGACGCGCGAGCAGGAGCTCGGAGGGAAGTCCCGGCGGGACCGACGGCGGCTGTCCGGCGAGCGGAGCGCTCTCGACCTGGAAGCCCGTCGCGGTCTCGCCGACCAGGACGGCCAAGGCGTACTGCGCCGTCGTCCGCGCGCGCTGCAAGGCGAACTGGTCGGCTTCGCGGGAAGCCAGCAGGGAGTCGGCGCGTGCGACGTCGAGCTCGCTGACGGCCCCCAGGTCGAACCGCCGACGGATGAGCGCGGCCGACTCGCGGAACGTCTCGACGCTGCGTGCCACGACGCTGAGCTCGAGATCGATGGTTCGCATCGACAAGTAGGTCGACGCCGCCTCGGTCTCGAGAAGCAACAGCAGGGCATCGAAGTCCGCCTCGGCGATGTCCATGTCCGCCTGAGCGGCTTCGATCGAATGCTGGATCCGCCCGAACAGATCGAGCTCCCAACCGAGAGTGAAGGGCAGCGTCGTCGTGTTGGCCGTGCGACCGGCCGTCACTCCAGGGAAGACCTCGAGACGGTCGGAGGTGCGTGCGCGCTGGAACGACGGTTCGACCGCGATCTGCGGCATGCCCTCCGTTCTCGCGGCCCCCACCAGCGCGCGCGCTTGGTTCAGGCGCGCGAGTCCGGCGCGCAGCTCACGGTTGTTCTCGCGAACGGCAAGGACGAGCGCTTCGAGTGAAGCGTCGTCGAAGGCGCTCCACCAGTCCGCACGTCGCTCCGCCGCGGCACCCTGGGCCTCACCGAAGGCTTCCGGGAGCGGTGACTCCGGCCGTTCGTACGCGGGCCCGACACCTCGGGTGGAGATGCAGGCGGTCGATCCGAGCAAGAGGACCAGCGCGGCCAGGCGGCCGAAGTGACGGGTGTAGTGATTCATGAGCGGGATGAAAGAAGGAGTCCGGCCCCTTCGCGGTATCGACCTGGTTGGTCCGTACAGGTCATTGTGAAGCCATGCCCGGCCCTGCGGCAGAACGCGTCCCTCTTCGATTCGATGAGACGCGAGCGAGCGGATCACTTGGTGGACTCGACGAGTTCCTCCGGGGACCAGGCCATCGAAGCGAAGGCCGGATCGACCGGAGTTGCAGCGACGTGATTCGTGTAGTTCGACATCACCTTGAGCGCCGTTCCGAGGACGACCTCGAGCACCGTGCGCTTGGTGTACCCGGCTGCGATCAAGGCGTCCAGTTCGGACGGGTCCGGCCAACCTCGGCTCTCGTTCACGCGGACGGCGAAGACGCGCAGGGCTTCGAGCTTCGGGTCCGCGATGGGCGCACCGCTGCGCAGGGCCTCGATCACGTCGCTCGGTACGCCGGTCTTCTTGGAGATGGCCGTGTGCGCCGCCATGCAGTAGCCGCATCCGTTGAGACGGTTGTTCACCATCAGCACGACCTGGCGCTCCGTCGGCGTCAGGTCGGTCGTGTCGAAGATCGCGGAGAGTTTCCGGTAGCCCTCGAGCAGGGCCGGGGACTCGGCCATCGCGCCGAACAGGTTCGCCACGAATCCATTCGACTTCAGGGCTTGGTCGAGCTGGGGCTTGGCTTCGGGCGCGGTCTCGGCGGTGTGGATCTGGAATGCGGTCATGGTCCTCGTCTCCTCGGGATGCGGGTGGACCCAGGCTCCCTGGGTCGATCGGCGCGGACTCTCGCCTGTCTTGACTGTGCAGTCAACACCAGATCGCCCTCAATTACCGGAAACCAACAACTTCCCCATTCCATGTTCATCTAATAGGATCGGTCAGTCAAGACACGGGTCCATGTCCCGTGCCGCGCCCCAAGAACCGGTAGGCCCAGCAACATGCCCTGGAAGAAGAACTTCGACGTCGAGGAAGCGGTCGAGAGCGCCATGGAGGTGTTCTGGGAGAAGGGCTTCGAATCGACGACCATCACGGACATCACCGAGGCGACGGGGGTCCAACGGCAAAGTCTCTACAACGCCGTCGGAGACAAGCGAAAGCTCTTCCTTCGCTCGCTCATGAAGTACGACACCGAGCGCCGGCGGAGCACGCTGGCGTCGATCGAATCCCTCGGCACACCGCTCGAGTCGATTCATGCCTTCTTCGCCCGTGCCATCGAGCAATCCACGGACTGTGCGAATTACCGAGGCTGCTTCTTGGTCAACACGGCGCTCCGACTGCAGGACCACGATGACGAGGTGCGCGACCTGGTCTCCGCGGCCCTCGAGGACCTGCGCGCCTTCTTCAAGCGTCTCATCGATCACGGCAAGGTGCGCGGGGAGATCCCCTCGACGGTCGACGCGTCCGCGACGGCCTCCACCCTGCTCGCCATCATCTTCGGAATGGGCGTCATGGCCCGAGGATCTTGCGGCGACGACGTCATTCGCCAAGCTGCGGATCAGGCGCTGTCGCTCCTGACCTAGCCGATCGCGCGGGCTCTCGATGCGACGTCCCCGTCGTTCCGCATGCGATGCGAGTTCGACGAAGTTACCGGCCGACAACAAGCACGGAGCACCGTGCGCCAGCGAACGCGGAACGCTCGCGACCTAGCGCGCCTTGGAGATCTTCAACTTCAAGATCTTGGCCTGCTTCTTCACCGACTCTTCGCTGCGCGTGAGCGACGTCGCGATCGCCTTGAGACTCAGGTCCTTGCCGATCATGAGCCGCAAACTCGCGACCTCGGTCGGAGTCCAAGCCTGCCGGTGACGTTCGAACTTCTCGGTCTTCTTGCCCATGCGATCAGCATACGGAGTCGCCCTCCTCGCGGAGACGTGAGTCCGGCAAACCTGCGACCGCGGTGATCCCAGGCGTGCGGTTCAGCGCTTGAGCGTCTTGCCCTCGTCCTCCAGACCCTCGGGTGCGTCTTCGGGTGCATCCTCCGCGACATGCAGGAGGATCATCCCGACGATCATCAACATGGTGCCGGTCAGACCCCGAACCACCAGTCGCCCGCCCTCGCCGCTCTTCGACGTCATGCCGTCGAGGTCCGAGAACGCGCTCCAGCCCACGATGATCCATGCGAGCAGTCCAACCGCTGCGCAAAGAACGCCGAGGAGGACGAGAGCGCGCTGCCCGTGTGAGGATCGCATCGGCGGCGAGGATACCCTCTGCTGGCGGTTTCGAGGCGAGCCACTCCTCGTACGCATTGGTGCCCAACCACGCATGTCGCGAGAGTGAGACCGGGGCGAGGGACGGATCCTGCGCGTAGAATGCGGACCATGCCCCCTGGACCTGAAGCGTGGCACGAAGCCGGACATGCACTGGTCGCCCACCTTCAGGGCGGGCTCGTGCGTGAAGTCACGCTCGAATCGGAGCGTGACGAAACGGAGGGCCATTGCACCGTCGTCTGGCAGCGCACGGCCCCGGCGCACGAGGCGCGGCGTCAGGCGACCGTCGCCCTCGCAGGACCCGTCGCCGAACTCGTGTTCCTGGGGAACGGCGTGCTGGAGAGTGCCACAACACTGACCTCCTGGAGGGCGGATTGGGACGAGGCGGAGGCCCAACTCGAACGGCTGCACCTCGACGTCGAAGAGCGCCAACGGACCCGCCTCGCGATCCTGCAGGAGCTGCACGAGACCTTCGACGGACCTCGGAACTACGAACGACTCGCCCGAATCGCTGACGCCCTCGATGCGCACACGACCCTGGACGAGACCCTCTTCCAGGAAGTCCTCCATGGACCCACCGCACGGCACCGCGGTTGGTGAACCTGGGTCGACAAGGGTCGTCACTACGAAGACGCTCCCATGGACACTGCCCCTATGATCGAAACCACACCGAACCGAAAGATGCACGGGTTCGAGCGCCTGTTGACGCTGTGGGTCTTCCTCTGTATGGGCGCGGGGATCCTGCTGGGCCGGATAGCTCCTGGATTCGCGCGAACGTTGGACGGCATCACCATCGACATCGATGGCGCGCCGGTGGTCTCGATCCCGATCGCGATCTGCCTCTTCTTCATGATGTACCCGATCATGGTGAAGATCGACTTCACGGAAGTCGTCGCTGCAGGCAAGAGCACCCGGCCGGTCCTGTTGACCCTGATCGTGAACTGGTGCATCAAGCCGTTCACGATGCTGGCCATCTCGAGCGTCTTCCTGGGCACGATCTTCCTGCAGTACATCGGGCCCGAGGCGACCGATCTGGTGAAGCTCCCGTTCGGCCTCGACCTGCCGGTGGGCGCGACGTACGGCGCCGGAACGGTCGTCCTGCACGAGGGCGTCAAGCTGATGGAGATTCCGCTTTGGCGGAGCTACCTGGCCGGGTGCATCCTGTTGGGCGTGGCGCCGTGCACCGCGATGGTGCTGGTTTGGGGTTACCTCGCGCGAGGCCGCGACGCGCACACGCTCGCCATGGTCGCGATCAACTCCCTCACCATGCTCGTCCTCTACGGAGTGCTGGGTGGCTACCTGTTGGGTGTCGGACGTCTGCCCGTTCCGTGGCAGGCTCTCCTCCTGTCGATCGGCGTGTACGTCGCGTTGCCCTTGTTCGCCGGGATCGTGTCGCGCAAGTGGATCATCGCGGCGAAGGGCAAGACCTGGTTCCAGGAGCGATTCCTGCACCTGCTCACGCCGATCACGATCGGTGCGCTGCTGCTCACGCTCGTGCTCTTGTTCTCGTTCAAGGGCGACGTGATCCTCGAGAACCCGCTGACCATCCTGTGGATCGCGGTGCCGTTGACGATCCAGACGCTGCTCATCTTCGGTGTCGGCTACGGCTTGGCACGACTGTTCGGACTGCGGTACGCCGACGCCGCCCCCACCGCCATGATCGGCGCGAGCAATCACTTCGAGGTCGCCATCGCCACGGCCGCGATGCTCTTCGGCCTGTCGTCGGGGGCTGCGCTGGCCACCGTCGTCGGCGTGCTGATCGAGGTCCCGTTGATGCTGGCGCTGGTCCGGTTCTGCTTGCGGACGCAGCGTTGGTTCCCCGAGGCGCCGGACGTGAGACCCGAGTGAATCGCGGCATTGCCGAACCAGGCTCACCGCCACGCACCAGACTGAGCGGCGCTACGGGGAACCTGGTCCGGCAACGCCGGGTTCGGGCGCAGCGAAGCTTCACCTTCGCACCACCTTCGACTAGGATCGAGATCGCGCGAGAGCGTTGGACCAGCATGGACCTCGAACGCACATCAAGCACCGAACCCGCGGACTGGAAGCCCTCGCTTCCTCCCTGGCCGACCACCGAGACCGGATCGATGCGGCGCGTCGGCGTGGAGATCGAGCTGATCGGCCCCGACGTCC